>Ga0326727_10001944_pt1 | contig 73525 bp, 49 predicted proteins | sample MB2enrmetagenome_FD_207643 | JGI IMG/M metagenome (GOLD analysis project Ga0326727, IMG submission 207643) | Lab enriched peat soil microbial communities from McLean, Ithaca, NY, United States - MB29MY | ecosystem: Environmental > Terrestrial > Soil > Wetlands > Peat | place: USA: New York... | reverse complement strand
GCGGCCTGTTCCAGGAACGACAGAGGAAGGATGGTATGTTTCATGGGCTTAATATCTAGCACTATAGATATAATGTCCACAAAAAAAGGAGGCAAATTCAACAAATGAAGATTTTTGTCATGCGCCCAAGTCGAAAAAGCCCTCGATGACGTCATTGCTTTAATGGCCGCCTGAAGCCAACATCTGAGAGATATTTTAATGAGATTTTAAAATTAAGAATCTAATCGCAACCCGTTCTGAAGATTAAGGAGATTAAGATTAAGATCAGGATTAGGATTAAGAAGGGGAAGGGCAGGGCGGTTGAAAGATGGGCCAACCTGCCCCATAGTGCGGATGTCGTTATGAGAATTCCGAGAATTTATCAGGGTGGCAGGGCGATGAAGGCCACGCCCGTGTTGCTCGACGCGGCCCCGCCAGCAGCCGAGACGCTCCGCTCACAGGGCGTCGTTGACGAAGAATTGCTCGACGCCTATTCGCAAACGGTCAGCGGCGTTGCCGCCAAGGCAGGGCAGGCGGTGGTCAATATCCGCGTTGGACGCCCGGCCAACCCGGCGGAGCGCGGACACGCGCAGGAGGCCGGCGGTTCGGGCTTCCTGATCGCGCCGGATGGTTACATCCTGACCAACAGCCACGTCGTGCATGGCGCCGGGCGCATCCAAGTCACGCTGGCCGACGCCCGGGTTTATCCCGCCGAGCTGGTCGGGGAGGATCCGGAGTCCGATTTGGCCGTCGTCCGCATCAATGCGCCGGCCCTGGCCTTCGTCCGCCTGGGCGATTCGCGCAAATTGCGGGTGGGCCAGGTGGCCATAGCCATCGGCAGTCCGTTTGGCTTTCAACAATCGGTCACGGCAGGGGTGGTCAGCGCGCTGGGCCGTTCGATGCGGGCGCAGTCGGGCCGTCTGATTGACAATGTCATCCAGACCGACGCTGCGTTGAATCCCGGCAATTCGGGCGGGCCGCTGGTCAACTCGGCCGGGGAGGTCATCGGCGTCAACACGGCCATAATCCTTCCAGCCCAGGGGATATGCTTCGCCATTGCCAGCAACACGGCGGAATTTGTCGCCGCGTGGCTGATCAAGGAAGGGCGCGTGCGGCGCAGTTGGATAGGCGTCATGGGGCAGACGGCGGCGATTCATCCGCGCATCGCCCGCTTTCACAGGATCAATTCGGCCCAAGGAATTCTGGTTCTCGGCGTCGAATCGGGCAGTCCGGCTGCCGCGGCGGGCTTGCGCGAAGGCGACCTGCTCATCGGATTCAAAGGCGAACCGTTGACCAGTATTGACGATTTGCAACGTCGGCTGATGGGACGGGAAATCGGCGTCGAATCCCCCGTCAGCATTCTGCGCGGCGCCGAGAAGATGGAATTGATAATCCGGCCCGGGGAGGCGCCGCGCAGTCATTAACGGATGTCATTTCGCCGTTAGGTTCATGCTCTCGCTGTGGCTGTTGAATTCGGGCGCGTACATGCACTGAATTTCCGCAATGCCGCTCTGGTATTGGCCGCGAAGCTGGACGCGCGTCGAATACTCGAACACGTAGGCGCCCTTGGGCAGGTAATCAATGAAGAAATGGCTGGCGGTGTCGCGCGTGCTCTCGTAGTAGGCCAGGCCGTCCTGGTATTTGTATCGCGAGAGGACATTGACCGGCTCGGTGCCGCTGCCGCGCTGGTCTTTGAGATGGACGTATTCCATGTCGCGATCCACGCGCAACTCGACGCGCACGACCAATTCGTCGCCAACGGCCAGCGCGCCCTTGACGGGCTGCAGGACCGGGCCGCGGGCGGTATTGACTTTTGTGAACAGAGTTTTTTTCAACGTCAAAGGCGTGCCTTCGTAAGGGGTGACCTTGCTCATGTCTTCAAGGTATTGCCAATGCACGCCGCCCCAGGCGACGCCCGGATCGGATTTCTTGACCGTGATTTCGCCCAGCCTGGGTTTGATGTCGGCGGGCGCAAAACGAACTTCGTAAAAGCCGGTGCCCGGCTCGGCCTTGGAGGAGGGGCGTTGTGATGAATTGGGAGTGACATCCGTGCCGCCCAGCGCCACGTCCACCAGCGCGGTGCTGGAAAGCAAATCGGTCCCGCGCAAGAGCAGGGCGTACACCGCGTCCGCCGTGGCCTTGGTCGTCTTCCAATCCTGCGTTTGCTTTTGCTTGAGCAGCCAGACGCGGCAGTCCTCGACGGATGGCTGATCGTTGGCCACTTCGTCAAAGGCCTCGATCATCAGCGCCTGGGTTTCAATGGGCGCCCGATACCACCAGAAGCTCAATTCGGTTTCGCGCCAGAACATGCCCATCTCCTCGTTGCTGACGCTGCGCTCCTTGATCGAGCGCATGATGGCTTGGGCCGCCGCGAGATTTTCCGCGCCGCCCCAGCGTTTGAGGGCGATGGCCAGATGGCCTTGCGACTGGCGGCAGTTGGTTTGCAGCCAGAACTTGCGCGACTGTTTGAGAAAGAATTCAACCGCCGTTTGGTGCGGCGGCGCAATCGGCCGGTCACCGAGGAAAAAACTCCGGCCATACAGATACAGGGCGTCCGTCGCGCTTGGCACATATTCGTCCGGCTTGCTCCAGTTCTTTTGGATGTCCGCGTAATGTTCCCTCATCCATTCGTCCAGCCGCGGCAGCGAGCGGATCACGTGAGCGACGGCGATGTCCGCGCCCAGATGGCGGAGACGGCCAAAGCCGGTGACGATATAAAGGGTGATGTAATCGTTGGCCGGGCCGCCGGGGAACCACGGCCAGCGGCCGTCAGCGAGTTGCATCTCGGCCAACTTGCGCAGCGTCGCGTCGGCCTCGTAATTGAGCCGGTTGTCATCGAAGAGAATTCCCACGTTGCGGCGGGCCTGGCTTTCGTTCTGAGCCTGGCGCAGCCAGGGCGTTTCTTCGAGCATGACCGATTTGAGGTCCTGATTCTTCTCCAAAGGCGAGTCGAGGGCGGGCGTGTTTTTCCATTGGTCGAACACCGCGCGGATTTTTGGATTACTATTGGCGATGTGGCGGGCGAGGGCGTTGGCGTAAAGCCGGTTGAAGGTCTGCTCGCTGCATTCGTAGGGGTAATCCATCAAATAGGGCAGGGCGAGCACCGCGTACCAGGCCGGGTTGGACGCCATCTGGACCGTCAGGCTCTGGCTCTGGAGCGTTTTGGATTGGCCGGATTGGACGAGCTTTTTGAACTCGAATTTTTTTGTCGCCGGCCCGCGAATGGGCAGCGGCAATGATTCGGTGACCAGAATGCGGCGCGACAAAACGGGCAGCGAGCCTTCTTCGCCGTCGGAAAACTCGCCGGTCGCGGCGACGGCTTTGTAAGTCAGGAACGGCGCGCCATCGGGCACCGCGATGCGCCAGGAAAAAGCGCGCGATTCCTTGGCCGGGAGGTCGAAGTTCAGTTCGGGTTTGGCGTTGCCGAGAAGTTTGTCGGCCGACAGCCCGCCGGCCAGTTCGCCGAAGGTCAGGCGCACGCGGCCGGTCTGCCGTTTGTCGCTCTGGTTGGAGACTTTGACGGTGAACTCCACCATGTCGCCCTCGCGCAGGAATCGGGGCGGATTGGGTTGCACCATAATGTCCTTGGCGGTGAAGGCGTGTCCGTCGAGAAAACCGGCGCGAAGTTTCTGATCGTGCGCAAAGCCGAGGAAATGCCATTTGGTCAGCGCCTCCGGCATGGTGAAGGCCATGCGCACGACGCCGTTGGAATCGGACATCAACTGCGGGAAGAAGAACGCGGTCTCATTGAGATTTTTTCGCGCGCTCACTTGGCTCCAGTCAACGGGCGCCGGCGGAAGAGGCTGCTTCGCTGCTCCGAGCGCGCCGCCACCGCCACCGATGCCAGCGATGCCGCTGGCGGTCATGCCGTTCACTGTCTCCTTCTTGTCGGCATTGTCGGCAAGGAGTCCCGCTGCAGCGGGTGCTGCCATTGGCACCGGCGCGTTGCCCGGCGCCGAGTCTGCCATGCCTCCGAACGTTCCTCCTCTTGGGCCTTCAAGAGCGCGTCGCCTAAAATATCTGTAACCCCACAAATCATCCGTCAGGTCCTGCGGAAAATGGCGATAAGAAATCTCCACGCCTTGGCTGCCCGAATTCCACTGGCCGAAAACACGATTGAACGGGGTGGCAAAATTCGCAAACTGCGCCTGGGCCATCGAAAAATCCTCGCGGAAAACCCCGAACGCGCGCGGCCAGTTGTTGGCCACGAATGCGTCGAGCGATTCGTCGTAAAGCGCCGCCACCATTTCCGCCACGCATTTCTCCGCGCCCGGACCCTTGACAATCGCCGTCCAGGTTTCCTTTTGTCCCGGCAGCAACTTGGAGGTGAAGTGTTCCCACGTGAGCGCGAGTTCCTTGTTTTTCCACGGCACAGAGATCTTGCGTGACTCCAGATAAGCCCGGTTTTCGCGCACCTGCGTCAGGTGCATCGTAAAGCCGCCGCGCAGGGCTTCGGTCACGGCGACTTTGATTTGCTGCTGCGTCCGGCCCGGCTCGGTCCAAAAGCGCCGGATGATTTTGTTGCAATGTTCGATCTCGACAAACGCGCGGCCCTGGTCGTAACCCGTGCCCCAGAGCGCCATGAAGTCATCGCCGGGCTGCGCCTCCCAACTCGGCGCGGCCACCAGATGGGGAATCTTGATTGCCAGTTTGGCGGCGTCCGCTTGAACGACCAACAGCGGGAGATTGCCGGTGACGCGTTTGCCAAAACGGTCCTGCGTCTCCAACACCGCCCGATAAGCGCCCGCGCCAAGCGCAAAGGACAACTTGGCCGCTCCGTTGGTGTCCGTCGTGAAGCCGCGTTCCAGCGCGACTGCGCCCAACGGCCAGTTGTTGGGATCGGTCAAATCTTTTCCGCCCCCGGAGTCGTTGGGAAACTGTCCGCCCCAGTAGAAATTTCCTCCGGCCAGAAGCGGGCGTTGAACTTTCTCCGGGGATTGCAACTGGTAAATCTTCACGCTGCCCTCGGCAACTTGCGGCTGGCCGTCCAGCGTTTTGGTTTCGATTGTCAATTCAACGGCCTTGTCCGCGGTCTGCCAATCATCGGCGCGAACCCTGGCTTCCAACGCCGTGTAGCCGACACGAACGCCGCGGTCCGCCGAGCGGGTTTCGCCCGCGCTGTCGGTCACGTCGGCGGTGATTTGAAAGACAAACGTCGGCTCGTCTTTTTCCAAAACCTTCAGGTCGGGTTTGGCGTTGAATTCAATTTTGAACGAGCCGTCAGTTTGAGTCCGCGCCGAGCCGTGGGCGATTTCCTGGCTCTCGCTTTGCGGGCCGCGATACCACCAACCCCACCACCAGGGCATTCGCACGTCGCGAACGATGCGATATTTGACTTCCGCGCCGTCCACCGCCGCGCCGGTGTAGGCGGTCGCGTGGCCGGTGAGGCTGACGGTTTCGTTGAGCTTGGCAGCCGTTTTGGGCGCGTCGAGGGTGGCGTCAAATTTTGGGCGCTTGTATTCTTCGACGCGGAAGCCGGCGGCGCCCTGGGCGCGGCCTTGGGCTTGCAAAAACATTTCGCCCATCAGCCGGTCGCGCGGGGCGGTGAAGCTGCCGGCAAAGGATCCATAATCATTGGCCCGCTGTTTTTGCCTGGCGACTTCCTTGCCGTTGGTGTCATTGAACACGACGGTCACTTCCTCGCCTTTGAGCGTCTCGTAGTTGTCCTGGGCCGGGTCGGCCCAAAGGCACAGGCCCTTGTATTGAATGGTCTGTCCGGGGCGATATATGCCGCGGTCGGTGAAAAAAACCGTCGCCGCGCCCGGACGCTGCGCATCGCGTTCGTTCCACGGATACCACCATAAGTCCTGCGCCGTCGCCAGTTCGCGTCCGTTGTGCCGCGCGCGAAAAAGGTAGCCCCGATTCTGAGCCGGCTTGAGGGAGAAAAACCCGTTCTCGTCGGTCGCAAGTTTTGGATCAGCAACGCGATTGCCATTGTTGTCCAAATGCCAGACGGAAATCTCGGCGGCGCTGACCGGCTGGCCGGAGTCTGCATCGAGGAGGAAACCTTCAATCATGCCGCCGCGAGTGCGTGTGATCAGCGCCAGATCACTGACCCACACGTCGGTTATCGAGACGATGTTGTCCGTTTCGCCGAAAGTCTCATCGTGGCTGGCGGCGATGAAGTAATAGCCCGGCTTCAAATTCTCCGGCGCGTCCACGTTGAAAGTTTTCTCCTTGAAATCGGTTGTCGGCGGCAGAGTGGCGGACCATTTGAGGGCGGGAGTCTTGGCGACGATGTCCCGGCGCTCCTGGTCGCTCAGATTTTCCGGCCGGTGATGGCGGCGTTGCAGGAACATTTCCCAATCGGCCGGAATGGCGCGGAAATAAACCGCGTTCACATTTTTATAGCGAACGGAAATTTTGGGCCACGGTGCGTTCCAGACGCGCTCCGTTGAGATGCCGGCCGATTTGGCCTCGATTTCGCTGACGAGATTGCGACAAAGTTTGCCGCCGGGGGAGGTGGGAAAGAGTTTCGCGGCGCGCACGGCGACTTCGCGCGCGGCAACCAAATCGCCTTCCCGCTCAAGCAGGCGGGCCTGGCGTTCGGAGGCGAGAGCCGAGATGTCGAAATCGGCGTTGGCGCGGATGAAAGATTGGAGCGCGGCCTTGTAACATGCGTCCTTGTCCTCGCCGAAGGCGGCGTTCCAACCCCAGGAGAGCCGCTCCAAATCAGCCGCCGCGAAGGCCAGCCGTGGAGCTGGATCGTTCTGATGAAAGCGCAGCAGGTCGCGATAAAGCGCCAGCGCCTTGACCGCCGACGCATTGGTGTCGCCGGCCAGCCGATCCACCCATCGCAGAAATTCCGTGGACGAAAGAAAAATCGGGCTGTCCGCCGCCAGCTCGAAGGCGTCCTGGGGCTTTGCCGCCGCCTGCTCGCCCGACGTGTAAAACTCCAGCGCCTCGTAAGCGATGAAATCGTAAAGTGTGGGCCGGTAACTGTCGGGCATCGTGCCTTTTTCGATGAGGTCATCCCAGGCGCTGATCGGAGTGGCTTTGAGGATTCTTTCCGCCGCGAGCGATTCCTGAAAGTGGCGGTCAATCTCGGCGAAAAGCCGCGGCAAATCCCAGGTGGTGAAATCTTTTCCCGGCGCCTGGGCCGTGGCGGTGCGCTGCATGAAGCGCCAGCGATTGCGCTCGAAATACTGCCAATACCAATGGGCCAGGACGGATTGGAGCACCGGCGCCATGTCCTTCGGAACGCGCGCCATCTCGGCCTCCAAGCGGACAATTCTCTCCTCCGGTTTGTTGCCTTCGATGTTTCCCTGCAGGGCGATCTTCTTTGCGATGGCCTTGGCGGCTTCCGCGTAAGCCTTGTCCTTGAGCGCGCCGGCGATGATCGGTTCCAGGTTCGTAATGGCTGTTTTGGGCAGGCCCTTGCCAATCGCGTCATTGACCTGCCGCCACAAATCCTCTCGCGGACCCGCGCCGGCTGCGAAATGGGTTGCCATAAGCAATGTAAAAGCAAAGAACTTAAGTGTTCGTTTCATACTCCAATCGAATCGGCAGCCAGACCTTCTTGCTGACGACGCCGCAGAGTTAGACGGCAAGCCGCGCCATTTCCTCCCGCGAGCGTTGTCAAGGTGAACCCGTGGAGGGCGGATGAAAAGATCAAAAGAAGACGGCGGTTATTCCTTTTTCTCCGCAAACAAAGCGAACTCGGAAAGGGCAGGGGACACGGGGGCTTTGGTGATGCGCAGCCGGACTTTGCCCGTCGTAATGTCGGCGCCGCGCACCAAACGGCAATTGCCGATGCTCTCGCCGCGGGCGAATTCGTCCCATTTGCCATCCTGCCATTGATCCAGCGCATATCCCTCGACGCGCTGGCCCAGCGGAAGATACTCCCGCAGACGCACGACGTTGAAGGTGACGGGGCGCGGAAATTCCAGGACAAGCTCCGCGTTGGTCACGCCGTCGTCGGTCGCCCAACAGGCGCCGCGCTTTCCGTCAATTACATTTTTCGCGCGATAACGCCGGGCGTTGGCCCGCACGTTGGACGCGCTGGCGTGCGCGCGTCGGGCCAGGTCGCCGGCAAAAATGGCGTCGCGGCGGCGGGCGAATTCCAGCAGCGAGGCCGCATCGGGAGGATGGATTTGGCCGCGGCGGTCGGGAGGGACGTTGAGCAGCAACGTCGCGCCGCGGCCGACGGAGTCAAAATAAAGATCCAGCAATTGTCCGGGCGTTTTGACACGCGTGTCCTCGCCGGGATGATAAAACCAGCCCGGACGGATGGAAACGTCGCACTCGGCCGGGACCCAATCGCTGCCGGGACGGTCACCGCGGTTGAGGCGGCGTTCGTCGGCATCGCCGGGATAGAAGTCGGCGCTGTTGAGAGTGCCCCAGCACGGATTTCCCGCCACGCCGCTCTCATTGCCCACCCAGCGGATGTCCGGGCCGGCGTCGCTGAAGATGCATGCCATCGGCTGCAATTGGCGGATCAACTTCCAGGTGCCGGGCCAGTCGTAGTAAGTCCGGCGGTCTATATTGCGGGTTTCCCTGGCGCCGCCGTAATAGCCGCTGCCCCCGTTGGCGCCGTCCAGCCAGACTTCGGAGATCGGCCCGTAGCCGGTGAGCAACTCGCACAGTTGGTTGCGGTAATAACTAATATAGGCCGGCCGGCCGTAATCGGCGCTATTGCGGTCCCAGGGCGACAGGTAAATGCCGAACTTTATCCCCGCCTGCCGGCACGCGGCGGAAATGTCCCGGACGACGTCGCCCCGGCCATTTTCCCACGGGCTATGCTTGACAGAATGTTCAGTGAAGCCGGAGGGCCAGAGGCAGAAACCGTCGTGATGCTTGCAGGTCAGGATCAATTCCTTCATGCCGGCTTGACGGGCGACCCCGACAACCTGGGCAGCATCGAACGCGCTTGGATTGAAGACCGTCTCGCTTTCATCGCCGTCGCCCCATTCCTTGTCCGTGAAAGTATCCACCGTGAAGTGGAGAAAGCCCACGAATTCCATTTGCTGCCATTGAAGCTGGCGCGGGCTGGGAACGGGGCCGAAAGGCTCCAGCGGCGGCGCGCCCGCGAAGGACCGGGCGAGAGGAAGGAGCAATAGGCAAAGCAGCAAGGAGGCTGATTGACGGTTCATCATACGCAGGTATTTTCACAGATTCGGGGAAACGAAGCAATACCGCGTAATGCGTCAGAAAGTGTGAAAGAATTAGAAATTGCCGAAATTCGCTTTTGCAAGTCATTGATTACCAAGGGGCACATGTTGCATTTTTGGGTTCTCCGCCAATTTTTTCACTGCTTCTCAGTGACGGCGGGAAAGGAGGGTAGGGCGGGCACTCCGCTGCCCTCCGCGGCGCGCACGGAGTGCGCGCCCTACCAACCTTCACTGACGGATCACAATACCGCGCCTGATCGGGTTCCTGTCGCGTGGACGAGATGAAAAACTTGGGCTGGCAATCGTGGATGGCTTGGAAACCTCCGTCCCGAAGGGACATCCTGACTATAGCCCGGCATTCCAACGCCGGGGAAACGGATTTCGATTGCACAAGTCCCGAAGGGACGGCTGACTCTCCCGCGTTCTGCGTGAGTTCTTATCACCATTTCGTCCGCAGCACAATCCAGGCGTCAGTTCGCGGACATTGCATCTTCGCGGAATATCTGTCGCAAAATGATGTGAATGAGGCGAAATGCCTTAAATAGAGGTGAAGAGGGTTTGAGGAAATCAAGGTGCATCTCAATCATCTTATTTCGCTGCTTTCTTCCTGGTGGGTTTCGCTTTCGAGGGTTTCGTTTTTGCCATCTTCTTTGCCGCTCTCGCTTCCGCGATTTCCGCGAACACTTCTTCGATCCGGCGGATATAAACATCCACCGGCAGGCGCGCGACCAACTGTCCGATCACTTCCAGAGGCACATCCTCAAGCTTCTTGAACCGCACGCACCCTCCGCCCATGTCGAACTTCTTGCCCGCGTCCTTCCACGCTTTCTCGAACCACGCCTTCAACTTCGGATCACCGTAACAGCACATCAAATGCAATGCCATGTGGTTCTTCTGCGAAGCCAGATTCACGAACGGCAACGGCACCTTGGGATTGCACTGATATCCTTTGGGATATATGCTGTGCGGCACGACATATCCGATCATGCCGTAACTCATGCATTCTTCGTACCCCTTGGGCAGATTCGCGAGAATGACCCCTCGCACCGCGTTTATTGCCTCCCGGCGATCCGCGGGCAGTTCCTTCAAATATTCCTGCACGGTCTTGGCGCTGCTTTGCATAATCCAATCAACTCTACCGGCCTATTAGTGAAAACAACCAAAGGCGATACAACCCGCCCCAAATCCACGCAAGCCCAAAATCAGCTCAAAATCGCCTTCCCAAGGCGTGCAATATCGAAAACTGGCGGCGAACAGGGGGCTTCAAACGGAATATAACATACATTGTGCGAAAGATTCCTGTGAGCAGGCGAGAAACGGTTGATCGTCAATCCAACGCCGAGTTGCCGGGCTTGTCCTGAAGTGATTTGAGCCAGGTTTCAAGGTTTCGAAGATCCGACGTCTTCGCGGCCGTTTCATCTTTCCATTGCTGCCATTCCCAAAACGTCCAAGTCAAAGCTGGTGTAGGGGCGAAGCTCTCTCCAAGGGGGCGATTCATTTTGGTAGTGTTCCGCCCGAAGATTGACGGATTGCCCCCCAATGACGACGGCGCCGGTTTGCGCGAGGGCCTGGAGGACAGGCTTGATTTCATAAGGGCTGAATTGCTTCTTGATTCAGTGGGCGGGATGTCTTCATGGTCGGAAAACACGAATTGAGAAGCAGGCGGCAAGGAACGGTTCCTGTCTTGAATCCCCCAAGCAGGGCGATGGGTTTGATTATGGCGGTTGGAGGGATGGGAACCAATTCCAGGGCTGACCCCAATGCCTACTAAAACTGTCGGAAACGCTTACAGCACCCCCTGAAATCGCATTTCATATTCAATACAAGGCACTTACAGACGAAAACGGGTTCAAAACCCGTTTTTTTGTCGGGAATCATTACATTCCTGGTTTTTTCGATTTCCCATCCATAGAAAACACCAATAGCATAATGTGTTTAGTATCAGCATGTTGCATAATCATTGCCATCGGTCAACAAGGCGTTGGCACGCGAATAGCTCGGTCAATCTACAAACTTTGAGCAGTTATCAAATGGAAATTATGAAGCTTACTACATATCGTACTGCCATGGCCCTTGGTTTTGTCAGCCTTGGCTTTGTCGCCAGCGCGGGTACCTACACCCCACTCGCTTTGCCGTTGCTCAACACGGATATACGGACCTGGACGGACGGCTCGGCCTATGACCCCCTGTTTCCCAGCAGTTCGCAGGTGCTTGGGGGTGTTCCGTTCAACTTCCAGGCAGATGCCAACGGCAATACCGCCTTCGAAGGAGGATCGCTCACCATTCCAGTCAACGTCTTCGGCGCCTCGTCGGTTTACACGCTTATCAACACGGCATGGGGGGCCTACGGTGCGGATGTCGGGTCGGTGACATTCGACGGGAGTCTCGGGGCCACCTACACCGTCCAACTGATTGAGGGCGGGAACGTGCGGGATCACTACTACAACCCCAGCCCCTTCGTCAACACGACCAGCGACCCCATGACGACCGAGGCCGTGTGGGGAGTGAACAGTTATGGGAACGCCCACCTGGACATGCAGGACTTCACGCTGCCCGGCAGCTTTGCAGACCAGACCCTCGTCAACATCGTGTTTGACTCAACCGGATACGATCCAATTGGTGAACCCTTTATCGCCGGGGCGACAGTTCTCTCGCCTTCGTGTGTTCCCGATGGTGGTTTCAGTGCAAGCCTCCTCGGGTTGAGCGCGGGAGTTCTTGGCTTGTTGCGCCGCCGGCTAGCCCGCTAGGCAGGGCCAGAATTTAGTTTCAGTCACGGTCCGGGCCTCGGCCCGGACTTTTTTATTGGTCAGCATCGGCGGTAGAGCACCAAGGGGCAAGGTTGCCAAGGATGTCCATCCAGCTTTCCAAGAAACCACGCGGGGCCAAGGGCCATCGTTCGACATTTACAAACATCTGAGAACCAATCCCCCACCCTACAGGTAAGAGCCGCGTTTCGGGCGAAAGAAGCGGCTTGTCTTGCAACGGGGGTTAGTCCAGACGTGGTGCGCTGTGCGTTACTTTCTTTTACGGGGTGTTTTGGACATTGTAAATGGCCATCCTCGCATGTTTCTTGTTCTGGTGCTTATTTGCATTTTTGCCCTTTTAGCGAGGCTGTTACGTCGTAAGTTTTGACAGGGGGCGTAAAGGGGAAGATTTGGCCCTTGGCTGTAAACGCCGACTTCTTAAGGTGTTAGAATTTCAATATCCGGCGCCACGCGCTCAAAGTCTGACGGGTTGCGGGTCACGATCTGGACCGCTCTTTTGCGGCGGGCATAGGTCGCATGGAGGGAATCGTAAATTCCCCCGCCCATGACCCCCCGGCTGCGCGCCTGCCGAATCGCCGTATCGTAGTCCGCCAACGCCAATGCCTCCATCACGACCGAATCCCGCAGACTCAAAGTCAACTCCGCCGCAGCGTCTGTCGGCACCTTGTAGAAGCCGGTGAGTGTGGCGAAAGTTTCCGCAATCGCGTGGGCGTCCGTGAACGGCCGCACGGAATCTTCCAGTGCCGCCAGGCAGGCCAGATGTTCAGGGTGCGACTTCAAAACCGCCCCGACCATGATCCCGGTATCAACGAAGGTCATCGGGTGTGGTGGCGTGATTGTTCAATGGGAAGTCAGGGACGGATTGCGAACCCGTTGTCGTTTTGAAAAACAGAGTTTGACCGTTTTTGGCGGGGAGGTTAAGTTCTGCGCGGAAAGACCGACTTATGCTGAATAACAGTCAAACGGAAGTCCTTGTGGTGGGCGCCGGCCCTGTCGGCATGCTGACGGCCCTTCTGCTGAGGCAGCACGGCCTGCGGACGCGCATCATTGACCAGGAAGCCCGAACGGCGGCCCACAGCTACGCTTGCGCGCTGCATCCGGCCAGCCTTTCTCTGCTGGAACGGGCGGGGATGGCGGAGGATGTGATCGAATTGGGGCGCCGAGTGGAGACGGTGGCCTTTTACGAGGGCCTGGAGCGCCGCAGCCAGGTCAAGTTTTCCGATCTGCCCTGCCCCTACCCGTTCGCCGTGGTGCTGGAGCAATCGGTGTTTGAGGATTTGCTCGAACAACGGCTGCGGAGCGTCGGGGCCAAGGTGGAGTGGAACCACCGCCTGTGCGAGATCGAGCCGGGCGCCAACACAGTGGAGGCCACCATCGAGAAACTGGCGCCCTCCGGGCGGGGATATATCATCCCGGAATTTGAAACCGTCGTGAAGGACCGCGTGAAGGTGGCGGTTGATTTTCTGGTTGGCGCCGATGGCCACAATTCGCGGGTGCGCCGGCTGCTGGACATCCGGTTGGAGCGGGCGAGGGCGCCGCGGCTCTTTGCGGTCTATGAGATTGAGACGTTCGAGGCGGTGGACCACGAAATGAAACTGGTGCTGGACGAGTCGGCGGTGAGCGTCTTGTGGCCGCTGGCGGAGAACAAGTGCCGGTGGAGCTTCCAGATTGTTCCGCCCGAAGCGGCGGCGGAATTTCCGCAAAAGGACCGGGACCGGCTGATCATCGTCCAGGCGCCCAGCAATTGGGACAGTTTCCATTACCTGCGGCGATTTCTGGCCGAGCGGGCGCCCTGGTTCCAGGCCGAGATCAAGGGAGTGATCTGGACGGCGCACGTGCAGTTTGAGCACGAGATGGCGGTGAAATTCGGGCAGGGCCGCTGCTGGCTGGCGGGCGACGCGGCGCATCAGGCCAGTCCGGCGGGCATGCAAAGCATGAACGCGGGCCTGCGCGAGGCGGCCGACCTGGCGGACAAGTTGAAGTCCATCCTGCGCGACAAAGCCGACATGGGCCTGCTGCGAAACTACGACGAGATTCATCGGGCCGAATGGGAAAAATCGCTGGGATTGAAAACGCCGGCCGAGCCGTTGAGCCACGTTTCACCCTGGGCCCAGCGGCATTTCTCAACCATCCTGGGCAGCCTGCCTGCTTCGGGCCAGGACCTGAAGCTTCTGCTGGAGAAGCTGTAAGAAGAGGGCAAGGGCGTCTTTGCGGAAGGCGGATTAGTGCAGTCAAATCGTTGTTGACACGGAACGAATTATGCCGAAGAAAGCTGAAGTTCTGGTGGTGGGAGCCGGCCCGGTGGGGATGCTGACGGCCCTGCTGTTGGCGCAACAGGGCGTGCGGACCCGCATCATTGACCAGAAATCCCAAACCGCCGCTTACAGTTACGCTTGCGCCCTGCACCCGGCCAGCCTTTGTCTGCTGGAACGGGCCGGGCTGGTCAAGGATGTCATCGCATTGGGCTGGCGCGTGGAGACGGTGGGCCTTTACGAAGGTCCCACGCGCCGCGCACAAGTCAAGCTCTCCGACTTGCCCGGCCGCTATCCGTTCGCGCTGGCTCTGGCACAATTTCTCCTGGAGGAATTGCTCGAAGAGAAGCTCCGTGGCGCCGGCGTTCACGTCGAGTGGCACCGGCGCCTGTGCAAAATCAAGCCGGACGCCGACGGAGTGTCAGCCTCCATCGAGAAGGTGGCGCCGACGGAAGACGGCGAGCGTCTTTCGGAGTCTGGAATGGCGATGCATCGCCGCGTGAAGGTCCACGCCGATTTTGTGGTTGGGGCCGACGGCTACAAATCGTTGCTGCGCCAGCAACTGGACATCGGCTCGGTCCGGGCGGGGGCGCCGCAACTTTTCGGCGTCTATGAAGTTGAAACAGCCGACGCGATGGACCATGAAATGAAACTGGTCCTGGACGATGCGGGCATGAGCGTCTTATGGCCGCTGGCGGAGAACAGGTGCCGGTGGAGTTTCGAGATCGTTCTGCCCGAAGCGGCGGCCGATTTTTCGCAGAAAGGCCAGGAGCGTCTGATCACCGTCCAACCCCCCAGCGATTGGGACAGTTTGCATCACCTGCGCCGATTCCTGGCGCAACGGGCGCCGTGGTTCCAGCCAGCGATCAAGGATATTCACTGGCTGGCGCGCGCCCACTTTGGGCGGCAGTTGGCGGTCAAATTCGGCCAGGGCCGCTGCTGGCTGGCTGGCGACGCCGCCCATCAGGCCAGTCCCGCCGGAATGCAAAGCATGAACGCGGGCCTGCGGGAGGCGGCCGAGTTGGCCGACAAATTGAAATCCATCCTGCGGGATGAATCTGACCCGGCTTCGCTGCGGAATTACGAGAGCGTTTATCGCGCCGAATGGGAAGTGTTGCTGGGGTTGAAACCGGGGCTTGCGCCGCCGAGCCATCTTTCACCGTGGGCGCGGCAGCATTTCGCAACCATCCTCAGCAGTCTTCCAGCTTCGGGCGACGACTTGAAATTTCTCCTGGAGAAGCTGGAGACGCACCGATCGGATTAAGATTAGATTCTTAATTTCAAAATCTCGTCAAATTATCTCTCAGATTTTTGGGCGGCGCAGCAGCGCCGCCCTACCGTCCTTGGGTAGGGCGTTGCTGCCGCAACGCCCAAATTTCAAATGTCTTTGGCTAGGATTAAGAGCAGGATTAAGATTGGGAACAGAAGCTTGCTGGAGACCGGTCAGAATTCATCTTGAGGGTTGTCGCGCAACCAGGCTGTCAGGCCGGGGAGATGAAAAACGAGGTGCTGCTGCAGCTTGGCGCAGTTGAGGGAGGTGTCGGCGGGACGCGGTGCTCCCTGGTAGTCGCACAGGGAAGAACTCTCGATGCGGGCGGGCAGTTCCGGGTGGCGGGCGGCAAGGAGCCGGCCGATTTGCAGACGTGATAGACGCTCGGCGCCGGCCAAATGCCAGAGGCCGCCCCGCGGACGGGCGGCCAGTTCCCAGAGGGCGCGCGCGGTGGCTGCGGCGGAAATGGGGGAGCGAAATTCGTCGTGGAACAATTTGACGGTTTTCCCTTGCGCCCAGGCGGCGCGGAGTTGCTCGTTGTAGGCGCTGCGGCCGCCGGGAGAGGCGCCGCTGTTCAAGGAGGTGCGCACAATGGCGTGGCGGGCGTTGCGCAAGACAATGGCCTCGGCGGCGGTTTTGGTTTCCGCATAGACGCTCAACGGGTTGACCGGGTCGGTTTCGACGTAGTTTCCCTTTGTGCCGTCAAATACGAGGTCTGTCGAAAAGAGAATAAAATCGGCGTCGGCGGCCAGGGCGGCCAGGAGGGCGGTGGCTTCGACGTTGATGGTCCGGGCCAGGGCGGGATTGGCCTGGCAATCGGGGGTTTTGGACATTGCGGCGCAGTGAATGACCAGGCGCGGACGCTCGGCCAGAAACCTTCGCTCGACGGCGGCAAAATCGGTCAAATCCAAATCGGGGCGGGCCAGCGGGATGATTTTGAATTGCGGGGCATGTTGAGCGGCAAGGCGGACGAGGCAACTGCCGATGAGGCCCCCTGCCCCGGTGATCCACGCCCTGCCCTGCCCTGCTGTGTCGTCACGGCTCAATTTTTCCATCTATCAAACGCTCGGAGAGGCCGTCGTAGGCGTCAATGCGACGGTCGCGCAGGAAGGGCCAGTGGGTGCGGGCGAGGTCCACCTGGCCCAGATCTACGGGCACGATGAGGATTTCCTCCCGGTCGGCGCTGGCGCGGGCCAGGACCTCGCCGGAAGGGGCGGCGACGAAACTGCCGCCCCAAAACTCGATGCCGTCGCCGCCGGCGGGTTTTTCCAGGCCGACACGGTTGACGGCGGCGACGAAACAACCGTTGGCGATGGCATGGCCGCGCTGAATAATTTCCCAGGCGGCGTGCTGATTGACACCATGTTCGGCCTTTTCGGAGGGATGCCAGCCGATGGCCGTGGGATAAAAAAGAATTTCCGCGCCGCTCAAGGCGGTCAGGCGCGCGGCTTCCGGATACCATTGGTCCCAGCAGATGCAAACGCCGATATTGCCGCGGCGGGTGTGCCAGGCGCGGAAGCCCAGGTCGCCGGGAGCGAAGTAAAATTTTTCGTGGTAAAGAGGGTCGTCGGGCACGTGCATTTTGCGGTAGATGCCGAGGAGTTGGCCGCCGGCGTCAATGACGACTGCGGTGTTGTGATAGAGGCCGACGGCGCGTTTTTCAAAAAGGGAGGCGATGATGACAGCGCGGTGGCGGCAGGCCAGCCTTTGCAAGGCGGCGGTGGAGGGGCCTGGGATCGGCTCGGCCAGTTTGAAGCAACGGTGGTCCTCGCTCTGGCAGAAGTACTGGGAACGGAAAAGTTCCTGCGTGCAAATCAGGCGGGCGCCCTGGCGGGCGGCTTGGGCGATTCTGGCGGCGGTGCGGGCAAAATTCCCGGCGGGATCGGGCGAGCAGCGGGACTGGATGAGACCCAGCACGACCGTTGCGGCTTTGGACTTTGTGGAAGGGCGGGTCTTCAATCAGGTCGCGCGCGGCTTGGAGAGGGTCGAACGTTCCAGGACGGTCGTTTCCCCTTTGTCCGCGGGGCTGGGGATTTTGTGGCCGAAGAGGTCGCGGATGAATTTGCCGAGGGTTTCATTGGTGGGACCGTAGCCCTGATGATAGATGTAATACTCCAGGTCGTAGAGCAATTCATCGGCGGTGGCATAGCGTTGGGACAGATCGCGGACCAGAGTGCGGTGAAGGATCTCGTTCAGGCGCGGGTCAACGCGGGAGTTGAGCTGGGAGAAATTGGGCAGAGGCAGCGTCATGATGCGCTCGCGGGATTCCTCGGGGGTGGCGCCTTTAAAAATGTTGTGGCCCAAAAGGAGGTTGGCCAGCACGACGCCGGCGGAGAACAGATCGGAGCGTTTGTCGGTGATCTGGAAATCGGCCTGTTCGGGACTCATGTAGTCGGCCTTGCCGGCAACGACTTCGCCCTCGTTGTCCTCGAGGAAGCCGCGGGCCTTGGCGATGCCGAAGTCGGTCAGTTTGACGTCGCCGGCGAAAGCGATCATGATGTTTTTGAAGCTGACATCGCGGTGGACGATGCCGAGGGTTTTGCCGGCGTCATCGGTCTTGGCATGGGCGTAAGCCAGGCCCCGGGCGATGCGGCTGGTAATGAAGACGGCCAGTTCGGCCGGCAGGACCTGGCGGTTCTCGGCCAGTTGACGGGCGAATTGCTCCAGGTTGACGCCGTGGATCAATTCCATGGATATAAAATAAAGGCCGCGGGCTTCGCCCAGATGATAGGTCTGGACGATGTTGGTGTGGATCAAGTCGGCGACCAGCTTGGCTTCGCCGATGAAATTCTCGATGAACTGTCTTTGGTTGGCGTAATTCTGACGGATGACTTTCATGGCGACGCGTTTGACGAAGTTGCGGGCGCCGTGCTGCTCGGCCTCATAGACAATGCCCATGCCGCCTTCGAAGATTTTGCGCACGATCTCGTAGCGGAATTCACTCTGAATGGTAAACAACGCTGCCATCGGGGAATGGTGGAGGATCAGGCCGGCAAGTCAAGCCCGCGGCGGAGCGACTTTTTGGTTGTCAAACCGGCCCCCGGCATGGTTGGTTGCGCCATGAAAATCGCGGTGGTCGGATGCGGCGCGCTGGGGAGCTTCTACGGCGCCAAATTGTGCCGGGCGGGGCACGAGACGCATTTTCTTCTGCGGTCGGATTTTGAAGTAGCGCGCCGGGAGGGCGTCCACATCGAGAGCGTGGAGGGAAGCTTTCACGTGCGGCCGCGCTGCGCACGCGCTCCGGAGGAGATCGGCCCGGCGGACGTGGTGCTGGTGTGCCTTAAAACGACCGCCAATCACGCGCTGCCGCAATTGCTGCCCGCCTTGAGCGGCCCGCAAACGACGTTCCTGACCTTGCAGAACGGCCTGGGCAACGAAGCGGCCATCGCCGCCATAGTCGGGGCGGAAAAAACGATGGGCGGACTCTGCTTCGTGTGCCTGAATCGGGTCGCGCCGGGGCGAGTCCGGCACATTGCCCACGGGGCGGTGGTGTTGGGAGAATATGGCCGAAGGCCGGGGCCGCGCACGGACCAGATCGCCCAAACGCTGGGTGCAGCGGGCATTGCGTGCCGGGTGGCGGAGAACCTCGAACAGGCGCATTGGGAGAAACTGGTTTGGAACATCGCCTTCAACGGGCTGGGCGTGGCCGGAGCGGCCGGCCTGGAGGCCGTGCGCCAGGGACGGAGCGAGCCGGGGACAAAACTGCAAGGTTGTTTGACAACCGATTTGTTGTTGTCAGACCCGCGCTGGGAACAAACGGCGCGGGAGTTGATGATGGAGACGATTGCCGCCGCCCGCGCGCTGGGATTCGACGTGCCACAAGAGACAGCCGAGCAGCAAATTGAGCGGACGCGCCAAATGGGGGCTTACAAGGCCTCGACGCTGATTGATTTTGAGCGCGGGCAGGAACTGGAGTTGGAAGGATTGTTTCTGGAACCGTTGCGGCAGGCGCGCCGGGCGGGCGTCCCCTGCCCCCGCCTGGCGGCGCTGTGCGGAGTATTAACGCAGATAGCGAACGGCGTTGCGCCTTGACTGGGCTGGGGCCGCTTTTATGATGCGCGCCAATCTGAAGATTGCGTGAGGGAAACAATTGCCCATTTGATTCATTGGTATCAAGGCGCGCTGGATTCGGGCGGCTATCCGCTGATCGCGCTCCTGATGGCGATGGAAAGCAGCTTCCTGCCGGTGCCCAGCGAGGCGATCATCCCGCTGGCGGCACAACGGGCGCACGCCAACGGCCATTTGAGCCTGACCGGCGTGGTTTTGGCGGGAACGCTGGGATCATGGGTGGGCGCGACGATTGTTTATTGGGTGGCACGCCTGGCGGGCCGTCCGCTGCTCCTGCGCTACGGACGTTTCGTGCGTGTGACGGAGGAGAAGCTGCAAGCGGCGGAGCGGTGGTCGCGGCGGTTCGGCTCGTTCGGGGTGCTGGCAGGCCGGATGCTCCCGGGGGTGCGGCAGTCCATTGGTCTGCCGATGGGTATTGTCAAGATGGATTACTGGCTTTATGCGCTTTTCACGGTCATCGGCTCCGGCCTCTGGTGCGTTGTGCTGGCCTGGGTGGGCGTGGTGGCCGGCAACGACCCGGAACTGATGTCGGGAAACTTGCGCCACGTGACTCTCTGGCTGGTGGGAGCTCTGGCTGTGCTGGGGATGCTCTATTATTTCCTTGTCCACCGCTACATCAAAGGCGGCCCGCCGAAAGAAGTTTGAACTTCCAGCGATAGACTTTAAACTGGCGGCGCATGACTTCGGCCGAAATCCGACAATCGTTCCTGGATTTTTTCAAATCCAAAGGACACACCATCGTCCCCTCCTCCAGCCTGATGCCCGATTCCCCCGGCCTGCTGTTCACCAACGCGGGCATGAACCAGTTCGTCCCGATTTTCCTCAACGAGCGAGCGCCCGACGTGGACAAATGGCCGGGCGCCGTCGCCGGCCTTCCCACCCGCGCCGCCGACACGCAAAAGTGCATCCGCGCCGGTGGCAAACACAACGATTTGGAAGACGTGGGTCTGGACACTTATCACCACACGTTTTTCGAGATGCTGGGCAATTGGAGCTTTGGCGATTATTTCAAAAAGGAGGCCATTGACTGGGCGTGGGAACTGGTGACGGAGGTTTGGAAATTTCCCAGGCACCGCCTTTACGCGACGGTCTATAGTCCCGACAAAGCGAACGGGGACCCGAGCGAGTTCGACCAGGAGGCCTACAATTATTGGGCGGCGAAGTACACCGCCGCCGGACTGGATCCCAAGGTCCACATCATTTATGGCGGCAAGAAGGACAATTTCTGGATGATGGGCGAAACCGGCCCGTGCGGCCCCTGCTCGGAGATGCACGTTGACTTGACACCAGCCGGCGACACGCAAGGCTCGCTGGTCAACAATGGCGACGCGCGCTGCATCGAGATCTGGAATCTGGTTTTCATCCAATTCAACGCCAATGCCGACGGCACGTTTTCGCCGCTGCCGGCCCGCCACGTGGATACGGGGATGGGATTCGAGCGCGTGACCGGGATCATGCAGAACACAAAGCGGTTCACCGATTTCTCCGGCGTCATCTCCAATTACGAGACGGACATTTTCCGCCCCCTCTTTGACAAGCTGGAAAAGTTGAGCGGCAGGAAATACGGCTCTACGCTGCCCGGGGAGCACACGCGCCCTCGCGTGTTGCCGACCGCGCCCTCGCGGTCGGCCCATGAGTCGTCTGGAATTACTGAACCCAAGTACTCCCGTCGCAACCTTCCTCATTTCGAGCGTCCGTGGGCCAAATACATGGTTACATTTTCCACGCGCGAGCGTCGCCAGCTTGCCGCCCCGGAGCGTGACCTGGTGCTCAAGAGTATCCTTTACGCGCAGGAACACCGACAATGTCAGGTTTACGCGGCATGCGTAATGCCCGACCATGTTCACCTGCTTCTTGAGCCGCAAATCAAGGAAGAGGACAAAAGTGGCCAGCCGCTCTTCTGGCCGTTGAGCGAAATCTTGCAAGGCATAAAGTCCGCCAGCGCCCACAGCATCAACCGGATTTCCGATCAGAAAGGGCACGTTTGGGAGAAAGAATCGCTGGACCGAATGATTCGCGGCCAATCGGATTTGGAAGAGAAGTTCCATTATATATGTCGGAATCCCTGGAAGGCAGGCGTCGTGGCGGTGACGGAGGATTATCCGTGGCTGTGGACCGGGGAGCACATGCGCCCCCGCGTGTCGCCATCAGCGCCCTCGCTGATGGCATCCTCGAACATCGAAGATGCGGTTGACGAGGCGTCAACCGCCGCATGCGAGGGCGCGTGCGCTCCCCAGGAATCGGTCGCGACGCTTCCGCAATCCGAGCAGGAGCAAATTGACGTGGCGTTCCGGGTTATTGCGGACCATATTCGGACGTTGAGCTTTTCCATCGCCGACGGGATTCTCCCCGGAAACACCGACCGCAACTACGTTTTGCGACGCATTCTGCGCCGGGCCGTTCGTTACGGCCGGACATTGGGTTTTCACGAGCCATTCTTTTACAAACTGGTGGAAGTGCTCGCCGAGAAGATGGGCGATGTTTTTCCAGAACTTCGCAACAAGCAGTCACATGTTCAGGAAGTGATTAAAGCCGAAGAGGAGGCGTTTAATAAGACGCTCGACCGCGGACTAAAGTACTTCGATGAGTATGCAAAAATTGCTGAAGGCTCTGCTAAAGCCATGAACGAAACGCAACCGCTTTTCGTCGGAGATTGGGCGTTCACACTCTACGATACTTACGGTTTCCCTGTGGACCTCACGGAGTTGATGGCTCGGGAACGCGGCTTGTTAGTGGATACCAAAGACTTCAACAGACTGATGGACGAACAACGCGCCCGCGCACGCGCGGCGCAGAAAAAGGAGGTCGTGGCGGCCTCGAACGTGGACACCTCCAGGCCGACTCGTTTTGTGGGCTTTGAGCAGTTGCAGGCGGCGGCGACGGTGCTGGAAGTGGTCAACGTGAAAGACAAGTTCGCTGTCACGCTGGATATTTCCCCGATGTACGCCGAGATGGGCGGGCAGGTCGGCGATACCGGCGAAGCGCAGGCTGGGGACAAGGTCTGGCGTGTTGTCAATACGCAAAAGACCGGCAATACCTTCCTGCATTTTCTGGCGGACAAGGACGGGCCTGAACCGGGGGCGCGCGTTGAGTTGCGTGTCAACGCGGCGCGGCGGGGGGCCATTCAACGGCATCACTCGGTCACTCACCTGCTCCACTGGGCGTTGCATGAAGTAGCCAGCCCGGACGCGATCCAAAAAGGCTCCTACGTCGGGCCGGACAAGCTGACGTTCGACTTCAGCAGCGCGCCGCTGACACCGGCACAAGTGAGCGACGTGGAAAAACTGGTCAATGAACGGATTCTGGAGAACGCGGGCGTCACTTGGAGCGGATTTCCTTACGCGGAAGTCAAAGGGCGCAAGGATATCATGCAGTTTTTCGGCGAGAAGTACGGTGAGATGGTTCGCGTGGTGCAAATCGGCGGAAAGCCGGGCGCGCTGGACGGATATTCGATGGAGCTTTGCGGCGGCACGCATACGCGGGCGACGGGAGAAGTCGGGCTGTTTCGCATCGTCAGCGAAAGCGCGGTGGCGGCGGGAATCCGGCGCATCGAGGCGGTGGCGGGATTGCGCGCTTATGAGAAGACGCGGGAGGACGCGGCGTTGATTTCCAGCGTGGCCGGCAAGATCAACGCGCCCGTGGGCGATCTGGAAAAGAAAATCGAGTCGCTTCTGGCCCAGCAAAAGAACTTGGAGAAACAGCTTGAGGGCGCGCGGCAGAAGCAGGCGACGGAAACGGCGCGCGCCCTGGTGTCCAAAGCGAACACCGCCGGCGCGGTTCCCCACGTTGTTGAAAACCTGGGGGCGGCCGACGTTGATTTTCTGCAAGCGGCGGCCGACGCGCTCAAGGGGCAGTTCAAAGGCGTCATCGTGCTGGGGGGAACAGCCGGCGGGGCGGTCGCCTTGGTGGCGGCGGTGCCGGCGGAATTGACGGGCAAATTCCAGGCGGGGAAGATCATTCAAACGATTGCCCCGCTGGTTGGCGGCAAGGGTGGCGGGCGGCCCGACAATGCGCGGGGCGGGGGCAAAGAGGTGTCGAAAATCGAGGAGGCATTGGACAAGGCCCGGGCGATGCTGGGCGGCGCGGCAAAATAAGCTTTCCCATCGGAGCGGCTTTCCACTACATTGCGGCCATGATTAACCGCTATTGTTTTCCTTGTTTAGTTGCCGCAACTTCGCTCGCGCTGGCCGCGTTCTCCGGTCAGGCGGAGGACGCCCCCAAGCCGCTTCGTCTTTTGCTGGTCACCGGCGGGTGCTGCCATGATTACGCCAAGCAAAAGGAGATTCTCAAGAAGGGCCTGGAGGCGCGCGCCAATGTGGCCGTGGATATACTTTACACCGACGACACCTCCTCTCACCCGCCGCTGCCCATTCTGGGCAATCCCGATTATGCCAGCGGCTACGACCTGGTCATACACGACGAATGCGGGTCGGCAATCTCCGACCAGAAGCTGGTGGAAGGGGTGCTCAAACCGCACCGGGACGGTCTGCCCGGGGTGAACCTGCATTGCGCGATGCACTCCTACCGGATTGGCAACCCGAACGACCCGGTAACGCCGGGCACGCCGCACGGATTGTGGTTTGAATACCTTGGCCTGCAATCCAGCGGGCACGACGCGCAGGAACCGATCGCCATCACCTATACGGACAAGGAAAGCCCGATTGTCAAAGGGTTGAGCGATTGGACGACCATACACGAGGAACATTACAACAACGTCCATGTCTTTGACAGCGCCCGCCCACTGGCGCATGGAAAGCAGGCGCTCAAACAGAAAGACGGGAGCGTCAAGACCAACGATTGGGTCGTCGTCTGGACCAATGAATACGGCCCCGCCAAGACGCGAGTCTTCAGCACGACCATCGGACACAACAACGAGACGGTGGCCGATCCCCGCTACCTGGATTTGGTCACACGCGGGGTGTTGTGGGCGACAGGACACCTGAACGAGGACGGCACGCCCGCGAAGGGATACGGCCCCAACGGGCAGTAAGGCGATTCGAAGATCAGGAACCGGGAGGCAGGATGGCCAGGCGGTAGAAACGCTGGGGCGCGCTGCCAAGGTTGTTGGTCAAACTGAGGGCGGCGCCCGTTCCCTGGGCGGCGGCGTTGAGCGGAAGCCACACGGGATCGGTGAGGTTGGTCTTATATTGTACTTGATACATCTGCGCGGGCAACCCCGGCCAGGCCAGGACGACGTTGCCGCCGGAGGCTTGAGCGGTCATGGAGACGGTGCTCAACGTTGCCTGGGGCGCGGCGGAGAAACTGAGGTTGTCAATCGCAAGCCCCTGCGATTTGCCCGTGGCGCTGGCCATCTCCCACACCAGCCAGAGGGCACCGTCCGGCGGCCAATTGGTGATGGGTTGGTTCACCACGGCGAGCACGGTTTGATTGTTGGTCCCGGTGCCGTCCACTGCCGCCCCGCCCACGTCGGCGGGGACAGTCGGAAAACTCACGTTCAGGTCAGGCAGAAAAGCCGTGGCGTTGGTGGAGAAGGAATTGGTCGCAGTGGGATCAATGAAATAGTAGAACTCCAGCGTCTTGGCCAGATCGGACTGCCGCCAAACTTCACCGGTGAATTGCAAGTTGATGTAGTCCAGCGCCTGGCCCGTGCCGTTGATCAAGCGGAGGCCAAAGGCCGTGTAGCCCGTGGTGCTGGTGGCCAGCAAGCCCAGCGCGCGATTGGAGCTTTCGGGCGGGCCGAAACTGATTTGGCCGCCCGTGGTCTGATCGCCGTCGGTGGCGCCGAAGCGGACGCCCACGCTGGCGGTCGGGTCGGCCAGGCCATACCAGCCGGCCATGGCCGCCAATCCCAACCCGCCGTCATTGCCGCTGGCGCTGACAGGAGCGGCGAAGTCAAACGGATTGGAAAGGGAATAGGTGACGCTGTTAATGGTCACCGGGTTGTCGGAATTGACCGATGTGGCGCCGGGGTCCGGCAGAGAGTCAAAGTTCTGGCTATAGACCGAGCCGGCAGTCAGGTAAGGAACAAAGGACGAAGGCGGCGCGCTTGAACCGGCATTGGTGCCGCCGGGGGTCGGGTGGGCAAAAATCTGGCGGACGAAACTCTGGCCGTCGGGGAATGAGCCGTAGGAGTAGTCGGGCAGCATATTGGTGTAATTGAGGTAATCGAGCACCTGCCACCGGGCGTTGGCAAATCGGCTCAAGGCCAGCGAACCGCTCGTGGGGGGCAAAGCGAAACTGCTGTGAAGTTGATTGGTCGTCGAGAGGTTGGTCTGGCCGTCGGCAAATATCACCATGAATTGGCCGGGGCTGATGACGGCGTTGCTCAGGAAGGGCCACTGGCCGAAGTTGGTGAAGTTGTCAGCCAAATAGAGACCGCTCAAGGGAACAGTGTTGGAACTTGGATTGTAGAGTTCGATCCAAGGGGCGCGCTGGCCGGCGCTGTTGGTGATGCCGGTCAAGTTGTCCGGTTCGACCTCATTAAGCCACAACGGCTGGAAGGGAGTGAGCGAAGCGGTGACGGTGTTGGTGGCGCCGGGGTTGGCGGTCTGGCTGGCCCAATTGCCGACGCGCCAATTGTCCTGGTGCGGATCCATCAATTGAAGCGAAAAGCCCGTGCCGAGAGCATTGGTGGGCCAGGGCGGCACACTGTCGAACATCACTTCGGCCACGACGGTGTTGCTGGAGCCGTTGGCGGCCGGCTGGAGGAGAGCCAGGAGTTGGCCGGGCTGCAACGCACCGGGAAAAACATCGAACACGGTGTTGGTCACGCCGTAAGCGGCGGCATAGGAGGCCTGGTTGCCGGCCAGGACCAGAAAGGCGTTTGGGCCAAGGGTCGCGCCATTGGAGAAGGTGTAAGACAGAGCGGGCAATTGCCAGCCCGAAAGATCGAACATCGTGTTAGTCGAATTATTGTACAGCTCAATAAAAGGAGCGTCCGGCACCAGCGGGTCGTACATGATTTCGTTAATGACAATCCGCCCCACCGGCGAAGGAACCGTCCCATTGTAGTTCACCGAGACGCTGCCGGTGTAAGCGGCAATGGGCTGGCCGTTGGTATCCACGCCGGTGACATTGAATTGATTGGTCCCCGAATGGAGTGGGACCGTGAGGGTCCAGTTGGTCAAGGTGGTCCACATGATGGGCCAGGCTTCGCCGTTGATCCAGACGGTTTGGGCGGCGACGGGCGCCGTGCCGGTGACGAGGGCGACGTCGTTGCTCACCGTGACGGAGGGATTGACGGTGAAGTTGGTGGCGTTGATGGCGGCAAGTTGGGCGGAGATGCTGGCTTGGGCCGCGGAGATCCAGGGAAGAATGGCGTCGCTGGGGTTTTCGACGCTCAGACCGTTGGCAACAAAAGCGTTGTATTTCGCGTTCATAAGCGGGCCGGTGAAGAGGTCTATGTTGAGGGCGCCGTTGACCAGGATTTGTTGGGCGCGCCAGTACATGCGCAGGAAGGCCGGGGTCTGGTAAATGATGCCCAAATTAGAGTCGCCAGTGTCATAGACCAGCAAATCCGCGCCCGGCGCCCAGGACTGCGGACCACCCAAATCAATATTCAAGTCCCAAGGCATGAGGGTGTATTTGGTGCCTTTGACACCGATATAACCGTACATGTTCTGGCTGATCTCCGTGCCAAAGGCGTCAATGTTGCCCGCCGCGTGATTGGCCGCGAAGGCGCGCATCCATTCCTCCATGTCCGCCATGTTTTCCAGGTTCTTGACGTAGTTGGGGCTGGCGGAGGAGTTGGCCGCATCTATCAGCGAGAAAGCGTTCGTAAAGTCGCTGAAGCTATCGGCGGTGCGGCGGACCTCGAAATTATAGCGATAGCGCGCGGGCTTCTTGAGGCCGCCGGTCGTGACGTAAGGCAGGAGATAACAATAAGCCTCGGCCGTGGCGCCAATAGAGTAGCCGGAGGGGAAGGGCGCGAATTCAAACCAGGGCTGCATCTTGTAGAGAAAGCCGCCGGTGTCGTTGGGGAAATACTGCTTGACCATATCGCTGTCGGGCACCTGGGCGTCTTCCATCAAGGGACCGCGCCGGTTGCCGTTGGCATAGACGACGACAAACCGGCGGTAGCCCCAGGGGACGCCCAAGGCGCGATGGAACGACCAGGTCGTCTGCTCCCGCTGCAAGCTTGGATCGTCCCCGGGCGAGTTGCCGGGCTGGTGGATTTTATTGAAATCCGTCGCGCCCAAAAACTTGTCGTCGGCGGGAAAGACCCATTTGTAAGCGCAAAGGCTGCCGACAGGAGTGTCGAATTGCTGGTGGAACGGGCTGCCGGAGAAGTGGCCGAGCGCGCCGTAAATGACCCGGTTGTTGTCATAGACGAAGGTGAAGTCGTTGCCTTCGTTGCTCAGGTCGGCCAGATTGGCCCAGCGGGTGACATTGGTCTGGGTCAGCCATATATGATACACGCCGAAGCTGCCGCCCGGATTGCCGTCGCCGAACATCACCACACATTCGCGCACCGGCGAATTGTCCGTCAGCAGGGCCGGAAAACGGGTTGCGGCGCCCAGGTTGTCCACGGCGGAAAGATAAAAGGCAACGACGGTGTTCGCGGCCTGTCCCGGAATGGTCGCGCTGTAAATGCCGTCATGGGCGATGGCGTCGCCGCCGGTGCCGTCATCGTTCATCGTCACGGCGGTGTAATTGGTGGCCGGATCAACCCGGTAATACACTGTCAGGCTGCGCAGGCCGTCGGGGTCATGCACGCAAGTGGTGACGACTACGTTGCTGTTGGCGGCGGGCACAGCCGGGGTGTGCGTCACCGTGTACATGGCCGGTCCGGCGTTGGTTATGTAGGTGCTGTTGGGCGCGCCCGGCGTGCCCAGATTGCGCGGAATGGGCAAGACCGCAGTGGCTTCGAGCCAATTGCCGTTGAGGCGGAAATCGGGTTCGGCGCAACCATGAATCCACCGGGCCATGTAACTCAAGGTGACGGTGTCGCCCGCGGCCATTTGGTTGGCATTGAGAACGGCCTGGCAGGAATTTTCCGCCGGCCAGAATTTGTCGGTGCTTCGAATGTGAAGGGAGTAACTGCTGTTGTAACCGGAGTTCTCCAGGCTGGACTGAACGTGGCTGCCCTGCAGGGACCAGTTGCCCAGGCCCGTTTCAAAGGTGGAGTTGGCGACGTAATTTGTGCCCTCCCAAATGGCTTGAACATTATCAACCAGGCACTCCCCCACGTCCAGGATGCCGATTTGGGCGTGCTCGATGGCGGACTCATAATTGGCCCCATCGTCCAGGACGCCCGTGTTTTGGACCAGGGTCCAGGCGGATTTTTGAGACTCGTCGCTGTCGGCCCAATTGGCCGCCAGACGGTGGTTGCTATGCGGATCAATGAGTTCCAGGCTGCTGCCGCCGCCCGAAGACCATTGGCCCCAGCGGCCGCCCGCGCCGTAAGTGACCTCATCCTCCACCACGTAAATGATGTTGGTGACCTCAAGGGACTCCGGCATGGAAAGGGCCACGCGCTCCCCATCATGGGAGAGTTTGCCGGAATAATTTCCATAGGTGTTGGCGGCGCTGAGATTGGCATAATTGGAGAACAACTCGGCCGTGTTTTTGCCGACGACCAGGTAGCCGTTGGGGCCGATACTGGCGTTGGCTGGAAAAGTAAAGGTGACGCCGGCGGTGAACTGCCAGTTGGACAGGCTGACAGTGTTGGTGCCCTGGTTGTAGAGTTCGATGTATTGATCGTCGTCGTTGCCGCTGATGGGGTCATACATCAATTCGTTGATCACGATGTTGCCGATGAGAATGGGGCTATTGTTCGTTCCGGGAGTCAACGATTGCAACGGGTAGAAGTCATTGGCGCCGTCGGGCCACCGGCCAAAAGAGACGCCGTTGGCCTGCCCTTCAAATTGCACCGCATCGAGCACGCGGCTGCCGTCGGGCTTGATGAAAAAAATCGTGTCCCCGGCGGGATTCAGAGTGAAGCCCAGGGAGGCGTTGAAAGAAACAAATCCCTCCGGGCCGATGGTCGTGCCCGAGGGAATGACAAACTGGTTGGTGGAGGTGTCGTCCGTGAGGATGCAGCCGGAAAGATCAACGGATTGCAAACTGTGATTGTAAAGTTCGACAAAAGTCGGCACGGCGGAATTCTCCGAGTGAGCCAGCACCTCGTTGATGACAACGCTGCGCAAGGGGCTGGGGTGGAAGGACTCCATTTGGCCCGGAGAGCCGCCGACGATGTCGCTGATGGCCCAGGCGCGCGGGTCGCCTTCACCATAGCTGGGATTGGCCAGGATGATGGAATGGCCCGTGCCCGCGGATGCGACCGGCCACGGATAGGTGTCGGAATAGGGAACAGTTAACAGAATGGAGCCGTGTTCGTCAATCAACTGCAAGGATTCCGAATGTTTGAGGCTTCCATTATAGGGGCCTATGACGTTGGTGATGCCATAAACGTTTTGGATGCTGCCCGGCGAGGCGGCGACAACCAGGAATCCCCCGCCCGGAATGATGGTTCCGGGCGGGAAGGTGTAATTCATGTCGGCACAGACGATTTGATAGTAGCTGATGTCATGGAACCAAGGATTGGAGTTGTAAATCTCCAGGAACTCACAGTTGTTGGTGTCGCTACGCGGGGCGGGTTTCCACATGATCTCCGAAAACACGACGGGGGTCGTGCGGCTGCACGCCGCCAGAGGCTCGTACGGATAAGGCACCGTCCCGACCACCGCGTTGGCGGGCGTGTTGGTGATTTCGAGAAATTGCGCCGTGACCGTTTGGTTGGTTTCGTCGCTGTCCACGGCGAAGCCGAGGTAAAGTTGGTTGGACATGGCGATGGTTTGGCTGGCCAGCAGCGTCCAGGTTTGGCCGTCATAACTGGCAAAGCCGCTGAAGAGGTTGCCGACCCGGTTGAGGCGCAGCCAGGTGTTGGGATAATTATCCGGGAAGCTGCCCCCGGCCTGGTTGGCGCTGTCGGCAGGGTCGCGCCATTCAAAGAAACAGCCATTGATGACGGGTGTGGCCAGTGAAGCGGCGAAACGGCCGCCGGGCGCGAGCGATTCGCGGGCCATCAGCCCCGCCTTGGCCCAGGTGTCCGAAAGGCTCAACGCGGCCAAACGCACGGCCAGGTCGAAATTGCCCGAAACCAGCCGGTAGCTGAACTCGAACTGGTCCGCGGTTCCACCAATGGCCGCGCCGTCGCTGGCAATGGTCAGGCCGTTGCTGACGACGATCTGGCCGCCGGGCAGAAGCGGATTGCCAATAGCCACAGACTGATAAGGGCTGGCGGTGAAGCTGGCCTGCGAGTTGGGCGCGATGACATTGCCCCGGACCGTTTGGTCTATCAAATTATTGACAGTCACGACATAAAGGCTCTGATTCGACATCGTGCCGACCGACAACACCACATTGCTCTGGGAGGAATCCTGCGTCGCGCTCAAGATGGCCAGCGCGCCACTCGCACCGGTGATGGAATAATTTGTCGCATTGGTGGCGGTAAGCGCCGCCATGCGCTTGGAGAAACTGACCTCCACCTGGCTCAAGCCCAGCGACTGTGCGCCGAGCAGAACCGGCGGGTTGGTGTCCGCCACCACCGTCAGGACCGCCACGCTGCTGGTCACGCAATAACTGACGTTGCTGACGACGTTGGACCCCACGACCCATACCTGCGCCGCGTTGTCGGCCAGAGGAGCGGAGGCAATGGTGTAAGTCGAATTCGTGGCGCCGCCAACCAAGGCACCGCCGAAATACCACTGCAAAGAGGGGTATGGAATTCCCAGCGCGGTCACGCTGAAGGAGGCCGCGTTGAGTTCCAGCACGGAAGTATTGGATGGTTGGGTGAGAAAAGAAACGGGCGTGGGCGGCGCCAGCAAGCCGCTGACAGCGTAAATGGCGGTGGAATTGGCCGAATCCGCCTTTCCCAAAACCAGGCTGGCCAGCGGCTTGTTGTTCACCCCCAGCAAATTGGTCAAATTGATCGTCGTTTGATAAAAGCGTGGGTTGCTTGGCCCGCCGTCGGTCGCACCGCTGGCCAGGTTGATGCGGTCCACGCCCGCCAGCGCATAAGGGGTGTTATTGAACCAGTCAAACGCGTTGTAGGTTGTCAGGATCGAAGAGCCGTCGGTGAAATTCAACGTCAATGACCCGGCGCTGGTGGAGGTGGCGCTGCCCGAATTGGCCAGAATGGCGATGGACTGATAGACCGCCGGCACGGCCAGCGTGAGAGCGCCGGCCGAAAGGCCCGTGTCGCTGCTCAGGATAAGGGCGTTTTTGTTGGTGTAGGGCTGGAATTGGAATTGCGTGCCGTCCACCGCGCTGAAGAAGACGCCGGAAACGGGCAGGCCGTAGGAAGTGCCAGGCAAACCGCTTTGGTAAAAGGCGGTGCCTTCCCCCGCGTTCATCTCCACCGCGTAAGAATTGTAGGGGGGGCCGACGGCGGTGTTTTCAATTACCACGTCCTCGTTGTACCCGGTGACCGCGATCGGCGTCATCACCGGCGTGACGGTGAGGGTCGCCACACTGCTGGTCACGCTATAATTGACGTTGCTGACCACGTTGGACGCCACCAGATAGAACGCGGCCTGATTGTTGGAATAACCGACCGGGCCAACGGTGAGGGTCAGATTGGTCGCGCCCGTGAGGGCGTTGCTGTTTTCGTACCATTGCAAGGCCGGTGAGGGGTTGCCGATCACCACGGCGGAGAAAGTGGCCGTGGCGAATTCCGGCACGGTGACGCTGGATGGCTCTGTGGTGATGGCGGCAGGCGTCGGCGCCAGCAATTCCCCGCTGACGGCGTAGATGCCGGTGGAGCCGGACAAACCGGAAATGGTTCCCGGCGCCTTGGCGAAGGTCAGGCTGGCCAGGGGTTTGTTGGCCGCCCCCAAGAGCGACTCCAGATTGATCGTCGTCTGGTAAAAGCGCGGATTGTCCGAGCCGGAATCAATCGCGCCGGTGACAAGGTAGATGCGGTCCACGCCTCCGAGAGCCACGTTGTAGGTGTTGTTAAACCAATCCGGCGCATAATAGGTCGTGCTGTAGGTGCTGCCGTCGGAAAAGTGCAGCGTCAGATTCGCCGCGCCGCTGCTGTTGCCGTTGGCGGCGTTGGCAATGACGGCAATCCGGTTGTAAAGGGCCGGGGTCGTCAGGGTCAGCGTCCCGCTGCTCAGGCCCGTCTCGCTGCTGAGCACCAGCGCGTTGTTGCCAGCGTAAGGCTGAAATTGGAAAGTCGTGCCGTCGCCTGTCGCGCTGGTGAACGAGCCGGAGGCCGGCAGGCCATCGCTGTAACCCGGCAAGCCATGCTGGTAAAAACAGGTCCCCTCGTTGGGATTGAATTCCTGCGCGTAACTGGAAAACGGTGGACCAGAAGCAGTGCTTGGGACCACCAGGTCGCGATTGAACCCGGTCACGCTGACAGGCGTCATGTTGGCAGCGCCGGCGGCCATCGCGGCCAATGCCGCCGGAAGAACAAACCAGCCCGGACTCCGACTCGGGAGGATTCGATACCTCTTTTTCATTTCGATGCAGGCCCGACTTGTCTCACAACCGGAACCGGCTGATGAGATTATTTTATCGCACCAGCCCCGAATGCGCCAGCAGTTTTTCCGGCCCCGTCGCCTTGGCAGTACGTTTCAGTTTAAATGTGCTCTGAAGCTCCACTTGCCAAGAGGCGGGGCTTTATGTTCACTTGCCATTGACATGAAAGAAAAGTTCGACTCGATTGAATCGGTCATCTCCGATATGCGCCAGGGGCGGATGGTGGTGGTGGTGGATGATCCCAGCCGTGAAAACGAAGGCGATCTTATCATGGCCGCCGAATGCGTCACGGCGCCGGACATCAATTTCATGGCCAAGCATGGACGGGGCCTGATTTGTGTTCCAACGACCTTGGACCGGTTGAAACAACTGGGCGTCGAACAAATGGTGGCGCAAAACACGGAGAGTTTTCGCACCGACTTCCAAGTGAGCGTTGACGCCGCGCGGGGCGTGACCACGGGCATCAGCGCCGCCGACCGCGCGCTGACAATCAGAATCCTGGCCGACCCGACGGCCGTGCCGGAAGACCTGGTCCAGCCGGGCCATGTTTTTCCGTTGCGGGCCAAGCCGGGCGGGGTGCTGCAACGGGCCGGCCACACCGAAGCGGCCGTGGACCTGGCCAGATTGGCCGGCCGCCGCCCCATCGGCATCCTCTGCGAAATTATGAGCGAGGACGGTTCGATGGCGCGGCTGCCCGAATTGAACCGGTTCGCCCGCAAGCACAAGCTGAAGATTTGCACCATCGCCGATCTGATCCATTACCGGCGCACGCGCGAGAAGCTGGTCGAGAGGGTCGAGGTGGTGAAGCTGCCGACGGCGTACGGGGATTTTGACCTCCATCTTTACCGCTCGAACATTGACCGCGAGCATCATCTGGCGCTGGTGCGGGGAGAGGTGGCCGGCCAGAAGAACGTCCTGGTGCGGGTCCACAGCGAGTGCCTGACCGGGGATGTCTTCGGGTCGCGCCGATGCGACTGCGGCCCGCAATTGCATCAGGCCATGCGCCAAATCGCGGCGGCGGGGCGGGGCGTCCTTGTTTATATGCGACAGGAGGGACGGGGCATCGGGCTGGCGCCAAAAATCAAGGCCTACAAATTGCAGGAGCGCGGTTTGGACACAGTCGAGGCCAATCTCAAGCTGGGCTACGGCATGGACCTGCGCGAGTACGGCCTGGGCGCGCAAATCCTGGTTGACCTGGGCCTCAAGACCATCTGCCTGCTGACCAATAATCCGCGCAAAGTCGTCGGCTTGGAAGGTTACGGCCTGGAGATTGTCCAACAACTGCCGCTGAAAATCCGCGCCAACCCGCACAACGCCAAGTATCTCAAAACCAAGCGGGAGAAAATGGGGCATTGGCTCTGATATGTTGACACCGGTCAGGCAACAAAAAATCCGCCGCTCCTCTCGCGGCGGTTCCTTTGCCATCGTGGCCTCGCGTTACAACAGCCGCTACGTTGACGCGATGGTCGCGCAAGCCCAGGAAGTCCTCAAGAAAGCCGGGGCCAAAAACATCCGCGTGATCCGCGTGCCGGGGGCCTTTGAGATTCCGGCCGTGGCCGCGCGCCTGGTCCGCGCCCGGCGGCCCTGTTCGGCGGTGATTTGCCTGGGGGTGATCTTGCGCGGCCAGACGGCGCACGCCCAATTGATCGCCGAGGCGGTCAGCGGCGCGCTGGCCCGGTTGCAGATTCAACACGCCCGGCCCGTCATCCACGAGGTGTTGCTTTTGGAAAACGAAGCGCAAGCCGCGGCGCGGTGCCTGGATAAAACCCACAATCGGGGCGCCGAGGCCGCGCAGACGGCGCTGGAAATGGCGCGCATCATGGAATCGCTGCCATCGCGCTGACCTTCGAGGCGCAATAGAAGCCGCCCTTTACGGCAGCAGAAATGCCCGGTACATGCCGTAAAGGAGGACGGCCTCCGCCGCAACGAAAACCCCGAAGGACGCTGGCGGAAGCACATAGTATCGTATGTAAAACATGACTCGCATATCCGATCGCTTGTCCAATTGGTAGCAATCATCGTACCACGGGAAAACCGGCTTTCTCGCATTTTTGCACACCGTTGATTATCAAGCACTTACAACAAAACCCAAAATCCGGCGTCTCGGTTTTTGGACACTGCCTCGCTAGGCACCGGACACAATTGAGTCAGAGACGCCGCGCCGCCGGGAGCCAACCAGCAGCAGGCTGGCGGCCAGGACGGAGCAACTCCACGCAAACCAATCCCCAAAACGATTGTAAAGGGTCCGCCCTCCCCTGCCCGGCTGGCGCAACGGGATTTCGGTCGAGATGAAGCCGGGGCCATAAATGCTGCCGCCGGCCTCCAGGATTTGGCGCGTGCGGCCCTGGGCGTCAATCCAGCAGGTCAGCCCGTTGTTGGCGCAACGCGCCAGCGGCACGCCGTTTTCGATCGCCCGGAACAACGCTCCGGCGGCCTGCTGCCTTTGCGCCGCCCCGTCGCCAAACCAGCCGTCGTTGGTCAGGTTGATCAGGAAATCCGTGTCGGGCTGGACATGCTGGCGGGCCTCCTCCGGGAACATGTCCTCGAAACAGATCAGCACCGACGTATTGGCGTCAGGCTGTGTCAAGTGGAATTGCACGGGGTTGTCCCCGGCGGTGAACTCGCCCTCGATGGGCGTGAGGAATTTCAAAAACGGCAGCCAGCGGACCAGCGGAATGTACTCGCCGAAAATCACCAGCCGCCGCTTGTGGTAAATGGCCCGGACCTCGCCCGCCGGGCTGACCAGAAAGCCGCTGTTGTAGTAATTGGTCTGCCCGGCCGGCGAGGGTTCGGCGGCGTCACCGGAGAAGATCAGCCAGGTCGGATGGCGCGCCAGCAACTGTCCAATGGCTTGCTGGTATTCCGGGCCAAGATCGGGAACGGCCGACTCCGGCCAGAGCAGAAGATCGGGTTTGGCGGCAAGCGCCAACTCGGAAAGGGCGATGACTTGCTGGAAACGCCCGGCGTTCTTGGTTTCGTCCCAAATCAACGTCTGGGGAATGCTCGGCTGGACCAGGGCGACTTTCAATTGCCGCGCCGGCACAGGAATGCCGGCGATCTTGGTCGTGCCAAAAGCGACCACAACGGAAAGTGTCAGCAGTGGCAGGCCGGCTTGGCCCCAAACCTCCGCCGTGGATGGCCGGCGGGCCAGGGCGAGCATCACGCCGCCCAAGGCGGCGGAAAACCAAACCATCAAAAAGGAAACGCCATAAACACCCGTGAACGACGCGATCTGGATCACGGGCAGCAAGCGGTATTGCGAGGCGGCTAGAAAATTCCACGGAAATCCGCTCAGGAACCGTCCGCGCGCCATTTCCAGCGCCGTCCACGCCGCCGCGCAAAGAATGGGCCACCCGGCCCGTTGCCACAGCGCCGTGGAGAGGAACTGGTCCACAACTGCCACCAGGGGAGTTTCCGTCGTGGCGATGTATCCGGGAAAAACCCGCCAACAAAACCAGACCCAAAGGCCCGAGTACAATCCGCAGTAGGCGCTCAAGGCCATCCAGCCCAGCGCAGGCGCCACCGGGATGCCGTGCCAGGCAAAGGGAATTGCCAGCAACCAGTAAAGCGAACTTAGGCAATGGACGAACCCCGCCACAAACCCCAGCCCGAACGCCCGCCCGCCGCGCTGGCCGAGGGCGCAAAACAGCATCAGCCCCGGGGCGACCCAGGCCGCGCCGGCGATTTCCAGCGGAGCAAAGGCCGCGCTCAGGAGCAATCCGGCCAGCGCCGCCAATCCATATCGCCCTATGTCACGAATTTTATTTGGCGCAATTAAGTTCAATTAAGTGCAACTAAGTGCAATTGAGTGCAATTAAGCTAAATCGGCAGCGGTGAGTTTAAGGTTTGCAACCCCAAAGGCTTTCGGGGCAAGAGTTCACAACACGAAGCACAGGAAAGGTGGCAGCGGCGACCCGCCGCTGTTCTTTCACGGTCAGGAGGCGGGACGCCTCCTCCACTTTGCAGGCAAAGATGGGGGCAAAAAGATAGGAGCGGTCCATATTTCCGTCCCCATTTTTCTGTCGGTTGCCCTATGGGCCAGTTGTCGTTCTCAACTTTCATGCGCCGATTATGGCACATCCCGGAGCGGACATAAAACCTACGGTAGGTTTTTAGGCACGATTTTTTTTGGAGGGGCTGGACCGCCGCTTGTTCTTGAGAACCAACGGCTTGCAACGGAAAAAATCCCGAAAAAACGAAAAAACTCGAAAAAATACGCAAAATAATTTCCCGGCAACCCCCGTTTTTCTGCAATAACGGACAGATTTTGAGGGTAGGAATTTGCAAGTTGCTGGTTTCCAACTTCTTACGCTCGCCAATTTGCCTGCGCAATTGGATTTTCAGGCGGGGAAATGGCAGAAATGATCCAGAATTCAGGAGTTATCATTAGCCACGAAGGAACACAAGGAGCACATAGATAAGAATTTATGGATTTTTCTGGAAAGCCTTTCCAAAACGGTCCCTTTCTGTCAGAGTTTGACGCCAGAGAATCTGCTTTTGCGCGATTGAAGCACTCCGAAATTGATCAAGCAAGCCTGGAAATGGCCCGCCGGGTGGCGGAGCGAGTGCGGCTGAACCCGGAATTGCTGGAGATTGCCCGCGCCAACCTTGCCCGGTGGTCGCGCCAAAACGCGTCTGTTGGTTCCTCGCTCCGATGTCATGCCGAATGGGAGGATATAAATTGTCCGCTTTTCATCCGGGCTTACATGTATAAGGTGAATGATGGATCACGACATGGAGTTGCTGCGGGAGTATGCCCGGCACAGTTCCGAGGAGGCCTTTGCCGCGCTGGTTGCGCGACATATCAGCCTCGTCTATTCGTCGGCGTTGCGGCAGGTGCGTGATCCTTTTCTGGCCGAGGAAATAACCCAAGCGGTTTTCATTATTCTAGCCAGAAAGGCAGCCTCGATCCGCGCAAAAACAATCCTCCCCGGTTGGCTCTATCGCACCACCCGTTTTACAGCCGCCAATGTGATGAGAACTGAATCCAACCGTCAACACCGCGAACAGGAGGCACAGATGCAATCCACCATTGGTAATGATCCGGCGGATGTGGTCTGGCATGAATTGTTGCCCATGCTGGACGAAGCCATGAACCGGCTTGGACAAACCGACCGCGATGCGCTTCTTTTGCGCTATTTTGAGAACAGAAGTTTGCGGGAGGTCGGGGCGACTTTGGGCACGAACGAGGAGTCCGCCAGGAAACGGGTGGCGCGGGGCTTGGAAAAGCTCCGCGCTTTCTTTTCCAAACGCGGCGTGTCTTCAACAACGGCTACCATCGCCGGAGCAATTTCCGCCAATTCCGTTCAGGCCGTGCCGGCGGAGTTGGCAAAATCCGTGACGGCCCTGGCGGTGGCCAAAGGCACGGCGGCAAGCGGTTCAACTTTAACCCTCATCAAAGGAGCATTGAAAATTATGGCGTGGACAAAAGCAAAAACGACAGTTCTGGCAGGCGCGGCGGCAATACTCGCCGGCATGGTGGTAATCCCGACGGTTACTCACTACTTTCACCGATCGAATTCCGAGTTGCCGGTCGCCAACCCAGGCGGCCCGATTGCCGCAGCGTCTGACAATCCAAAGGCTGCCGACCAGGCTGCGGGAGGCATGACCGCCGAGCAGGCCGCAAGAGGCATTTTCGAGGATTGGGCCAAGGGCGACTGGGGCGCCTTTTTCACCAAATTCGGAGAGCCGGGAATGCCACGTGCCACGTATGACAGAATATACGACGATAAGATTAAGAGCTTATTAGTCGGCTTGGAAATCGTGAGTGTGGGCGAACCAACCAATGGTTTCCCCAATCCCAATATGTGGTGTGTGCCCTGCAAAATTCGTCTCAAGGGTGGCGAAGAGCAAGAATTCAGGCTGAATGTCGCGCAAAATCCCCAAACCAAGCGTTGGCATTTCGTGGGGGGACTCTGACATTTGGATGCCGGTTTGTAACACCAGTTTGTTGGAAAGCAGCGAACATCAAAACGACAATCACATCCAAAAGGGCATTCACCCTGGTCGAACTGCTGGTGGTCATGGCCATCATCGGGATTCTGGCGGCATTGCTGCTTCCGGCGTTGAGCGGAGTCAAAGCCACTGCGAAGCGGACGGCTTGCCTGAATAATGTGAAACAAATCAATGTGGGCATCCGCATGTATTGTGACGATTCAAGCGACATGTCTCCCGTGACGAAATTGCCGTGGCCGATTGTTTCGCTGGCGTATAAGGAAATGATGAAGAGTTATGTCGGTTTGAAAGGCCGTTCCTCACCGCAAGACAGGATTTTTGCCTGCCCGGCTGACACGCCTTACTATGAAGTGACAACAGGTGGCTTCGGTTTTTATCTCACCAATGCGCCAATGCATGAGAGCAGGCGTTATGATTATTCAAGTTATTGGTTCAATGGATTCAACGCCCTATTTAATTGGAACACTATAAGCGGTGGTCATTTTCGGCTTGGAATTGCCGGCATGAAAATGGCTTCGATAAAAGAGCCTGTGAAAACCGTGCTGGCGGCGGAGGCCCCGGCTTTTTATCCCTATTCATGGCATCAACCGCAGACACCTGCTCCAGTTGAATTCCCCATGTTCGACAACGCCAAAGACGTGTCCAGCTTCGTTGACGGCCATGCAAGCTATATCAAGATTTATTGGGACGAAGCGGTGCGTGCGTATTCGTTTTGCTACAATCCGCCCGCCGGATACGATTACAAATGGAGTGGAGACTGAATGCGCCGGTGCGAGCAAAAAGCAAGCTCAGGATTCCGGACGTGTCAGCTCAGACGGATACGCTGGACCTCTCGTTTTCATCCTCTGATTTCGTTCCCTAAGCGGGCGAAGAAATTCAGGAAACGGATCGGCACCGGATTTTCAACCCCAGGGCAAAAATGGTGGATTGCACCAAGCGGAATCAGGGAGCAGAATGGGTCAAACTCGTATGAAGTGTCCGACTGAAATAAGAGCCCCTGGTAGAGAGAATCAAACAAAAAGATTAATTTCCGGTTTTTCCGATTCACCGGCAAACAATCAATATAAATATCTCAGCACACCGTTGTTTAAAGTTGGCATGAAGAACAAATTCAAAGCGGCAGAAGGATTCGCCCTGGTTGAGCTGCTGGTAGTCTTCGCTATCATCGCTATTCTCGCCGCCTTGTTGTTATCGGCCTTAAGCGCCGCCAAAACCAGAGGCCAGCGCACGGCTTGCCTGAACAATCTGCGCCAGATCAATTTGGGCGTGCGGATGTATTCCGACGATTCTCATGATGCTTCTGTGCGGGGGGCCGGAGGCAACTCCGGTCCCTACCGCGACTGAACCATCACCCTCGGTGGACCACTCCTGTCAATGAGGTCGCTCCTTTACCGCTTACGAATGTTTCAACGGGGAATGATTTCGACCGGCGGGTCAACGAACCAAGTGGGGTTGGATCGGGGCTGCGTGGCACGGGTGCGGGCCGACTCGACTGACCTGACGGCGTGCGTCTCGCTCTCGGAACTGGTGACCAACGAGGCGGTTGCGCTCAAGGGGTCCCCTGCCCTGTCCAGCATCTCGATTCAAACCAATCTGGATGCGGCGGCGCTGAAAGCCTGCCAGCAGTCATATCTTGTACTGTGGAATTCTCATTGGCTCGCCGTCTTTCAAGGCCGACTGGTGGGCGACGATGCCCGCGACGGTCAGGTTCAGGGCTGCCGTGATGTCCACCAGCGGTTTGCGATCCTGGAGAATCGCCGTGACGAATTCATTCATCAGGTACCCGTGCGAGCCGCCGTGCCCGCCCGGCGCCACGTTGGGCGGCAAGGGCGGACGCCGCAGAGCCGGGAGATTTGTCGCCAGGCCGTCGTACTTCTCATAGAAGCAGCCCTTCTCCCCCCGGATGCGGCCCATTTCGCCTCCGAATCCCGGCGTGTCCCAACTGACGGCCATTCTGGAGCTTCCTCCCTGGCTGGTCCGCAGCAGGGCAATTTCGGTGCCGAATGGGTTCTTGTAGCGATTGTTGGCTGGTTGCAGGTGCTCGGCCGAACTGGTCATGCCAAGGCAGGAAACCTCGGTAAAACTTTCGCCACTGACACACAAATGGTAGGCATTGGCGTGAGTTGGGTACCACTGCGGCGGCAGTCCAAGCCGCCATTGTTTATACGAATCAATCGCCTGTGCCTGATAGTGATAATACTCACCCTCCGAGTAGAGCAGTTTGCCCATTGCGCCCGCATTAAACAATTGCCGCATGGCATGAAGGTCTTCGTGAAAGCAGGAGGTTTCAAACATCATGTACTTGAGGCCGCTTCGCTTGACCGCCTCCAACAGCTTCCCGGCGTCCTCGATGGAACCGAAGACTGCCGGCACCGCCGATGCGACATGCTTGCCGTGTTTGAGGACTTCCATGCAGTGCCGCGCGTGGCTCGGCGCGTCCGTGGCGACAAACACCGCCTCTATGTCGTCGTCTGTTACCAGTTTCTCAAGGGAAGGATAGGTCTTGGCGCAGCGGCATGCCTTGGCCAGGTTGCTGCAGCGGTCTGGAAACAAATCGCTGACGGCAACGACTTGCACATTGGGATGGTCTTGAAAACCAAACGCCGCCCCAAATTGACAAACGCCGTAGCCGACAATGCCCACACGGATCTTGCGCTCCGAAATGGGCTGCCAGCCCTTTGAGGCGTTGGCGTCTTGAGGGGCCTGCTCGAAACCTTGAATTGTTTTTTCCTGCGAGTGGCCGAATTGCGGCAGCGCAAAGGCTGCCGTCCCAAAACCCATCGCCCGTAGAAAAGATCGCCGTGAGGTTCTCGTGTCTTTCACTTTCATGTTTGAATTCCTTGTTGATGACTCATGTTGCCGGTTTGACGGGAGGGATATTCGGGGCATCTTCATGGTTAACACAAGGAAAATGCGTGGAGCATTTTTGGAAAAAAGGAAAACTTTTGGAGCCTGGCTTAAAATCTCACTTTGATAACGGCCCGGCTCGGCAGGAGCCTCGCCCTACCAAGGCGTTTGTGGTAGGGCGAGGCTCCAGCCGAGCCATTTGCCGGAAGCCGCTCAAAAAATCGTATTTGTAAACTACACCTTTAGGATGGAACCGGTTGGCTGGCCGTCGGTTTTGTTTGGTTGACTGAAGCGGACCAGGGATTGCACCGCTTCGCGCCGGATTAGGCGAGTTCCCAACGGGATCTGCGATTCTGCGAACCCGTTTCCTGACCCGTTTACGCGGAGAATGAAGAGCAAACGCTTCCGGTGACATGGTCGCCGCCACTCTCTTATCACTGCGATTGAATCAAGCGATAAAAACCTTCGCTGCCTGCAATTGGGTTGGTAACGGTATTTTGGACATTCACAATTGACGGGACATTCGTCAGCGTTACCCAGGAATTCGGGTCGCCAAGATTGGTGGTGGTTTGCAGGCTGAAATTATGTGCCGACATAGGCCATGACAACATCAAATTGCTGCCGTTAACTTGCACTTGCAACGAGGGTGGAGACGAAACTGAAAACGCAAGATTCTCGACCGTCAACTGCGCATTCGTGGATGTGCCGCCAACGATGCCGATAAATAATTCATTTGTTTGCCCCTGGAAAGCCGATACGTCTATTGAACCACTGCTGAACGTAATATTCGTCTGAATTTCGCTTCCGGCGATTAACAAAACATTTGTGCCGTTGAACGCCGCCGCGAGCGAGTCATCGGCCCAATCGCCGCGAATTATGTAGTCGAACGACATTGAAACGGCGTTAGTGGGCACGGCCAATTGCATCCAGGCGTATGCCGGATCATGTGCGATGCTGGTAGTAAAGAAAGACAAGATGAACGCGTCGAAGGCCGGCAATGCACCAACGATTTGCCCGTTGACCAAGCCGTTGGCGGTTACCAAGCCGGGAACCTCATTGTTGACAGAGGTGATAATTCCGGAGCGATACTCTTGAAACCGCGCGTTCACCCAGCTCGTTCCGAAGTTCCAATCTTTCGCCGTCAAGTGCCACTGCGAATTCTCGAAAGCTTGCAGATAAACCGAACCTGCGGTTGGTGCGTTTGCGAATGCTGGATCCCCGATTGACCAGAGAAGCGACCATATAAAGCCCATTGCGGAATTGTCCGTTTGAATTGTCTCTTCATACCACTGAGCAGGATACTCATGAAAACTTCCTAATTCATAAAACCAACTCAAAGGATCAGGGGCGTCTGTTGGAAATCCATTGGTGAGAATTACATTCGCTGCGTTAGGAAGCAGAAGGCCAAAGGCCGACACATAGTTATCCGCCCAGGCACATTGCTTTGGTAGCGGATGATAATAAGGAGAAGATAAAGTCAAGTAATCCGGATTTTCACCAGCAAGCGCGGCTGCAAGGGCCTCTAAATCTGTTATGTCTTGTTGATTCAAATTGAAGTCCTTGTCGGCGCCCACCTCAGCTTCATCAAATAACGTCATCAGCGCATCCGTTCCTGCCCACGGAGTTGGGGACACCGGTTCATTCGCCCATCGGTCTCCGTGCAGGAAATTCGCGGCATAGGCGTTTACCAATGTTCCAAAGCTGTGGCCGATGAAATGGACTTTTCCTGAATAGCTTGAACCCAGTGCGCTCAACAACGCCTGTCCGAGCGCAATTCCCTCTTGCGGCGTCTGGCCACCCGCTTGTTTTGGATCAGAAAGTGATGAGGATGCTGCGTTTTTCCAATCCCACGCGAGAATGTTTGCACTGGTGATACCATTGGCGCGTAACAGCGATGCCATGTTTATTGGCCAGTCGTCAACACCGTTAGACCTAAACAATGGATCTCCTGTCAGAGGATTTAACGGAATCCAGCCGTGCGTTAACACAATGGTCATTTGATTGGGATCAATTGAAGCGAGATTCGCCGTAAAAATCCCACCGAGATACGCCATGAGTTGCGAAGGTGGCGGCGGGGAAAGCAAATAGGCTGGAGTCGTTTCGGCTGTTGTTGGTGTTCGACTCGTGGAAACAATGTTCAACACCGGCGCGTCAAGGAACTGGTAGTAATAGCTCACCACCGGACTGCTCTGTAGATTCAAAATGCCATTCCCCGGCCACTCGTAATATTGGTAGCTGAGAATCGGCGACATGATGCCGCCGTTGGTCAAAGCCTCGGTGCTGACATTCTGCAAATATTGATAACTGACAAATGGTGAAATGACACCTCCATTGGTGAGCGATTCGCTGCTGAAATCGTCCGGGTATTGATAACTGGCGATGGGCGACATGATGTTGGTAATGGTGTCCTGGGCGAAAGTGGAAAACGCCACCGCAAGAATCACAACAAAGGCCCAAAGGCAGGAGCAACACGGTAGGGCGAGGCTCCCGCCGAGCCATTCGCCAAGGACTCGGCTCCGCGGGAGCGTCGCCCTACCGTCTCCGGGTGGGCCGGCCGCTCTTATTTCACCATCGTAATTCATGGATTGTTCCTTGATAGGGCCATTGTCCGATATCCTTCACCAGGCCCGCGCGCACCGGATTCTCCTGAACGTAAATCCACTTCTGCGAGTAATTCTCATCCCGTCGCAGCCGATGATGAAAGGCGCCCGTCTGCCAGAGCCAATCCGCGTGCCGATGGGATTTGCTGAACTGGCTTTTCCAAAACGTCATCCATCGTTCGATGGTGAACTGCAGATCGCGCGGCGCGGCGAACAAATGCAAATGATCCGGCATCAAAACGTAATTGCCGACCAGCCACGCACTTGCTCGACGCCAAGCCTCTGTCAACAAGCGATGCGCTTCGTCGCACGCCAGCCACGGCAGGCGGTCCTTTGTGCAAGCCGTCACGAAAACAATCGTTGGTTGATTGAAATCAATATGAACGCCCTGCGCCGGTTTGTGGCGTGAGGGTTTTTCGTATGGCGCGAATGAGTTCATGGGTAACGGTGGGACGAGCCAAGGCTCCGCAGGAGCGTCGCCCTACCGGGTCAATTCCCTGTCGCTGCTGTGGCGTAGATGAGGCCGCCGCCGCGAGGCATGTTCAATGAAACCGTGGCCGTGCTTGACGACTGTGTGCCGGTGTTGTTGTAGCCGACTGCGCTGACCGGGGAACCGTTCATGGGGGTTACGCTGACCGTAATGGTGCTGTTTAACGGCAAGTTCACGCAACTCACCACGATGGGAATCGGGTTGTTTTGTTGCGCGGAAAGGACAGCGTCCGGCGTGGACAACACACCCGTGGGCGACGCGGAAACGGGAACTCCGCCAACGCTCGTGACAGCCAATTGCGGCAATTGACCTGCCGAGGGAATAATAATAAATTGCGAACCTGAAGTGAATTGACCGAAAATGCCGCCGCTGAATTCGTTATCGTACGTGTCAAACCTAAGGCGTCCTGCGCCCCCTGATTGCCCATTCCGGCCGCCGTTCGCCAGGATTTGTCCATTCCCAGAAACTTGCGAAGCCACAAGCCGAATTGCGCCACCGCTTCCACTGCCTTCATTATTTCCAAAACCATTCCCACCTTGCGAAAGAACAGAACCGTTTATGTTGATGGAATTTGCAGCAGCAATAAGGAGCGCGCCGCCACCACCGCCACCACCGTTGTTATTTCCACCTCCACCGGAACCTCCCAGCAACGGAATCAAAAACTGGTTGCCATAATTGTACGACCCTCCACCGGCCAAGCCTGAGAGGGCAGCGGCCCCACCTCCTGGCCCTTGTCCAGAAGTCCCTCCTGAACCACCATTTCCACCACTCCACCCGCCTGGACCGCCAGAACCACCAAGCGAACTAACGCCAGAACCATTTCCAAAATTCTTTCCAGATACGCTAACATTTCCACTGATTACAACATTGTTTTGCACGAGCCACACGACCGGCGTGTTGTTAGCATTTGGAATGAACGTCACCGTCACGTTGGCCGGAATGTTGACGTATGTGTAATTGTAAATCCCGGTCGGGTGGTCGCTCATGTCAATCACGACGTTGGTCGCGTTGGTGATGGCGCTGAAATCCAGCGCGCCATCGCTTCCGGTGCTGCCGGGATTGATCTGTGCTCTGCCTATCGTTGGCAGCATGGCCATCAGACTGAGAATTGTTGCCGATATTTGCTGGAGGATTCTCGGTTTCATTGGTTATCCTTTCATTGATTTAGAATTCGTCATTCGGCGCCCAGAGCCTGTTTCAAAAATCCCATTCTGATAAGGCCCCGGCTCGGCGGGAGCCTCGCCCTACCAGAAACGCCCCAGCCCCGGCTCGGCAGGAGCCTCGCCCTACCACAAACGCCTTGGTAGGGCGAGGCTCCTGCCGAGCCATTTGCCGGAGGGCGCTCAAAAATCGTGGTTTTAAAACTCACTCTCAAAAGCAAAAGGGGATATGAATTCTGGCCCGCCGGAATAGCCATAGAACTGCTTCCACCGGATCTCTTTCGGTATTGGGCTTGCACCACTGCCGGCGCGACCAAGAAGAGCAAACCTGAAAGATGGTGGAATATCCGTCTCATGCTTTGGGGGAGTTTGCGATGAATGTCGTGGCCAAAGCAAGAAAAATCGGAGGAAAATGTGCGGAAACTCAGAAGCTGTTTTAAGAATCCCATTTTGATAACGCCCCGGCTCGGCAGGAGCCTCGCCCTACCAAAAACGCCTTGGCCCTGGCTCGGCAAGAGCCTCGCGCTACCGGAAACGGTCGTTTCTCATGAGTTGAATTCATGGAGGGCGTCGAACATGGCGAGGATGTTTTGCGGGGGGCCTTCGGGCAGGATGTTGTGGATGGTGTTGAAAACGAAGCCGCCGTCATGCATGAAAACTTCCAGGCGGCGCTTGACGTGGTCTTTGACTTGGGCGAGGGCGCCTCGTGGAAGGACAAGCGGGTGTCGCCGCCGTCGCCCCAGAAACAGATCTCTCAATGACCAATTAGCCATTGGCTTGACATCAGATATTGCAGGAGCTGATTGAGAATTAGTCATTGAGAAATGGTCATCGGCAATTGAATTGCGCCTCATTACCAGAACTTGTTTTGCAGTGACTCTTAGATGCGGCCCCGGTGGCAAAAGGGGCAAACGCTCACGGCTGGCGCAGGCGGAAGAATCGCTGCGTGGCGTTGGTCATCGGCACGAGGCATTGCATGAGCGAGCCATCGCCCGTGAGGGTTTCGAGGTACTGCCAGTTGGTCGAGCTGAGGTCGTCGTTGTATTGCACGATGTAGCTGAAATAGCCCACGGTTTGGAACGAGAAGACGAAATTGCTGCCGATGGAGCCGGCCTGAACCAGCCGAATCGGTTTAGAGCCGCCGGGAACAAGCTGGGCTGCAAAGCCGGTGCTGTCGTAGTTGTCCGTCCCGTCGGCCCCGTAACCGACGGCGAAGTCAACGCGGTCTCCCGCCGCCAGCATGAGTTGAGCGGCGAAGTTTGTCGCCGAAGCGGGGCCGAAGCCATTGACCGCGCCGTTGAAGATAGAGACGTCATTGGTGAGGACATGAACGTCGGTGGTCGTAGGCCCGACGAAATCAAGGCCAAAGAAGGAACAATCCAGGAAGTAATCGCCAGAGGCCGGCGTCGTAAATCGGAAGAGGCTGTATTGGCCGTTGGGTCCAGGGTGCAAACCGGCGACGTGCGGGCCGACGGCAACCGAACCGCTCGTGAATGAATTGGTGGTGGGATTGACCGAAGCCAACGGCACATCGCCGGCTATCAGCGGGCTATTCCAGTATAAGCTGCCTTCCGAGGTGGGTGTCAGCCGGGTGTAGAGGACCAGTTCGCTGCCCAGATTGGTTTCGTAACCGTACGACCAGGCGCCGCCAGGGTTGGAGTTGGTGGAGAAATCCGCTTCCGCGTCGTAAACGGATTGCGGGACGACCACACTTGCGGACGTAAGGGAGAAATTGTCGTAGGTAACGGAGATATTGTCATCGGAGCCGCCGTTGTTTTGCAGGACAAAGGCGATAAACGTCAGAGGCGAGGCGCGGGTTGCGGAAAACATCGGTGTGCCATTGAAGGAGCCGGTGATGGTTGAGCCGCTGCGCGAGATGGAGAATAGGCCGGCATTGGCAGTGGTAGCCGTTCTGCCTTGAACAGAACCGCCATCCCAGACATGGACATTGAATCCACCCTCGCCGTCGTCGAATACGTCGTAGAAGAGCGAGCCGTCGGCAAAAGCGGTGTGCAACTCAACCTGGTCCAGGCCGGGACCGGGGATGACGACATTGGTGAAGACGATCTGGACGGAAAAATCGTTGGAGATGGCGCCGCCCAGGGCCGAGAGGTTAAGGCTGACGTACACACTCTGAACACCGCCCGAATTGTGTTGGGTGGGGATTTTGGCCAGCGCAACGTCGCCCTGGCTGGCATCCACGGAATAGAGCCCAGGCTGGGTCTGGTTGACGGTCCAGAAAAAGGCGTTGAGGCCGCCTGAGAAATCGTCGGAAAAAGTGCCGGCTCGGGCGGTTGAGAGCGGAGTGTTGAAAGTGGAGAGCAAAGCAATGGATGCGAAGAGGATTTTCATTTTCATAATAATTTCATAATGTTTTGGCATGATTTTTCCCTGCTTCGGGCTTCATCATGGGCAAGATTCCAGCTTACCGCAGAAGGAGGGACTACCGGGCGCACAAATTCATCGTTCGCAGGCTAAAAAAGCGCGAGCCGAGATGCTCACCCTTTCTTGGCAAATGCTTGACGTTGATTGCCCCAGCTTTTCCTTGGGCCGGGATGGGATCATCACAAAGCACGTTCGAGGACTGGCTTGGCGAGAGGGAGTGTCCTAGGATGCGGGAGGAGCCGCTCGCTCTTCATCTGGTCAACGCTGGCCGATCGCGTTGCGCTGCACACCACGTTTGCGCTGAAGCGCTGTCAAAACAATCTCTGCCGGGGCCTCGACGCTCAGGGAAGCGGTATTGATGATGAGGTCGTAGGTTAAGGGATCCGTCACATCGTGATAAAAATGGCGACGGGTCAGACTCTTTCGCTCGCGATCGGTTCATTCGACCTCAACCCGCGCCGCATCCAAGCCGGCCAAGGGCATGGGTGGTTGTTTGCCGGCGCGCAACACTGCGCTCCGGGCGGTGTTCACCTTTTATGAGAAAATTCGGGCAGTGGTGCGTTTTGCACCGGCGTCTTTTGATGGGGCTGTTGGTTGTCTGCGCAGCGATGGGTATGCTGGCCGTCTTGCGGCCGGCAAGGCCGGCTCCGTTCATCGTTTTGCACAAGCCCGTTGAAATGCCGGTGCCTTTGAGAAATCGCGTGGGGCGATGGATTCCTGCAACGCAGGGCTGGGCTTGGGCGTGGCGCGTGGAAGGAGGGGTGTTCGGCCGGCGCAAACCGGTGAACATTCAGGCCGAGGTCGTGTCACTGGCTGATGGGTCGCGCGCCGCACTCTCCAGTCTCACCCTTGGCCCGGCGGGCTTTTCGGACACCAACGGGCTGGAGGTTTGGCTGCTGGGCGGGGAGCAGTTGAAATCACTGCGGGAGCATCTCAAACAAACGCATGGGACGGAACTGCTTTTCCGCCCCCGGATCAGCACGGCAGATGGAATTGAGGGCCGAATGTTTCAAGGGGAAATGATTTCGTCCGGCGGGTCAACCAACCAGGTGGGGATTGCCTTGGGCTGTTACGCACGGGTCCGGCCCGGCACCACCGACCTGATCGCCTGCATCACGCTCTCGGAACCGGTGACCAACGAGGCGGTTGCACCGAAGGGGTCCCCTGCCCTGCCCAGCATCTTGATTCAAACGAACCTGGATGCGGCGGTGAGGGTGCAAATTCCCAAGGGAAGTGGCCTCTTTCTGCTGGATGGGAGTACGCGTGAGTCGAGGCGCAAGCCTATCGGCGTCATTATTGATCCGCTGTAAGGGTTCAAACCTTGGGCCGCAAGCAATGCCACGGCCGTCGCAATCGCCATCCGGGCCGGATGCACGATGTTTTTTTTACCAACGCAAGTTGTCGGGTTATTCCGGTCAACACTGGTCTGTCTCTTTGCGCTGGACACCCAACTTTCGCTGAAGCGCCGTCAGAACAATCTCTGCCGCCGCCTCGACGCTCAGGGAAGCGGTGTTGATGATTAAGTCGTAGGTTAAAGGATCCGTCACGTCGTGATGAAAATGGCGACGGGTCAACCCCTTTCGCTCGCGATCGGTTCGTTCGACCTCAACCCGGGCCGCCTCCAAACTGAGGCGTGTTTTGTCGGCGGTGCGCCGGATGCGGGCCTCCATGGGCGCCACCATCCGAACACTCAAAGCGAAGTGACTGGGCAAAATGTACTGCGCCGCATGGCCGACGATGATCACGTCGCCCTGGTGACCCAGGGTGAGCACAATTTGCTTCAAGTAGCTGAGATAACCCGCGGTGCCGATCTCCTGGGGATTGAGCAATTGGCCGATGATGTCCCGAATGGCGGCCCGATCGCGCTCATCCAAACTCTCGATTAACTGGCGGGCAACGTTCGCTTTTTTTGCGATTTCATCCACGATTTTGTCGTCAAACACCTGCCAGCCCAATTGTCGTCCGGCCAGTTGGCCCACGGCGTTCCCGCCGGCGCCCTTCTCGCGGGAAATGAGCAAGTAGGGTCCATAGGACAGGTCGCCCTCCTTGCCCCGCCCTGGCCGCTGCTCCTGATTTTCCATTTGTTTTTCCCGGAGTTCGCAGGCATGAAACGCGGCGAGTTGCTTTTTGACACAGTCTTCAACGTCAATCATAACACTTTTCAGAATTCTCTCTTTTTGCTTTCAGGGGATATTCGAGGAATTTCACGGCTGACGCGAGGAAAATCGGTGGAGAATTTTCGGAAAGAACGCAGGACAAAAACCTTCACGTCGTCGGTAGGGCGGCGTTGCGCCGCCCAAAAGTTCAGGGCAGAGCGGCAGCTCTGCCCTACCAGGAAGGCGAAGATTGTTGTCATGCGCCCTTTGGGAAAAAAGGAAGAACGATCGCCGATTAAGATTAAGATTAGGATTAAGATCAGGAAGGAGGAAGCCTAATTGGCCAGGGGTCTGACGGGCTGCCAGCAGATAATGTTCTTGATGGTGTCGCAGAGGTAGAGGGCGCCGCGGGCGTCAACGGCAATCGCGCCGGCGGTGGCGAACGGACCGACAGGGTTGGAGGTCAGCGCCAAAGGTGGAAGAGTATCCGCCCGGCCGTTGAAGATGCGATGAATGCCGGCGGTGTCGGTGACATAAACCGCGCCGGAGACATCCACGGCAACGCTGTCGGGATTGGACAGCGTCGCGGGGATGGTGCTCACGACGCCGGCGGAAGTGATCTTGCGCAGGGCGTTGTTGGCCGTGTCGGCGACGTAGAGATTGCCGGCAGCATCCACCGCGATGCCGTGAGGGTCCTTGAAACGGGCGGAGCCAGCGGGGCCGTCGGCAAAGCCGGACTGGCCGGGCTGGCCGGCAAAGGTGCTGACGCGGCCGTCGGGCGTGATCTTGCGGATGACAAAATTATCCTTGTCGGCGACAAAGACGTTGGCCGATTTGTCCACGGCCAAGGCCCAGGGATTGCGGAAGTGGGCGTTGTCGCCGACGCTGTCGCGCCAACCCGGATTGGCGGCGGAGCCGGCCAACGTGATGACCGAGCCTTCAGGACTGATCTTGCGGATGGTGTTGTTGGCGAATTCGGAGACATAGAGGTTGCCCGCGGCGTCCGCCGCGATGCCCAAGGGCGCCAGGAACCGGGCCGTGGAGCCGATTTCGTCAATCTGTCCCGATTGGCCGGCCATTCCGGCCAGGGTGCGGACCTCGCCGGCGGGGGAGATTTTGCGGATGGTGTTGTTGCCGGTGTCGGCGACGTAGATGTTTCCCGCGCTGTCAACTGCAATTCCGCCCGGAGAGGAGAAGCGGGCCTGCGCGCCGATGCCATCGGCGGCGCCCGGCTGGCCGATGGCCCCGACGATGAGCGGCGGCGAAGCAGTCGGCACAACGAGCGGCAGGGTGGGCTTGACGACCGTGGGCTTTTGCACGGCCACAACCGGGGGCGCTTTCGGTCGCGACGGGGACAAGACCATCCACAGGGCCAGCGCGATCAAGACCGCGCCGGCCAGAGTCCAAACCGAGGGGGAGGCGCGGCGGACGCGCCGGGCCAAACCGTGCGGGCCGGCGGGCGATTTGCCTTGTTTGGCACGCTGCAAGTCGGCCAGGACGTCGGCCATGTCGGCGTAGCGTTCGCGCAGTTCGCGCTCCATGGCGCCCTGGGCAATGGCGGTCAAAGAGGCGTCGGCCTGCGGGTTGCGGGAGCGGATGGGTTTGGGAGGGCCGTCGAGGATTTGTTTGCGGATGTCCCGCGAGTCGCGCCCGGCATAAGGCGGCTCGCCGGTGAGCATTTCGTAGAGAAGCGCGCCGAAGGCGTAAATGTCGCACCGGGTGTCCTCGGCGTTGCCGGAGGCGACGCCCGGGGAGATATAAGGGGCGGTGCCCTCGAACTGGTCGCGTTCGACGTCAACAATCGAGTCGTTGAACATGGTGCGGGCGAGGCCAAAATCGGCCAGGCAGGCGTTGCCGGCCTCCCCCAGAAGGATGTTGGCCGGCTTGAGGTCGCGATGGATGATGCCGCGCTGATGGGCGAATTTCAGCCCTTCGGCCACTTGCAGGGCGATGTCCAGCGCGTCGGCGGAGTCCAGGGGTTGTCCGGGCTTGATGCGCTGGGCCAGGCTGCCGCGCTGGAAGAAGGGCATGACAAAATAAGGGCCTTGGGCGCGGTCGGAAACTTCCAGCACGGGCATGACATTGGGGTGCTTGAGCTTCTGCAAATGGCCGGCCTCCTTGACGAAGCGATGGACCATTTGCTGGTTGGGGACCAATTCGGGCCGCACCATTTTGACGGCGACATCGCGGCCATTCTCGGTGTCGCGCGCCAGAAGGACGACGCCCATGCCGCCGCCGCCCAGGACGCGGATGACTTCGTAACGGGCCAGCGTGGCCAGCAGGCCGGGCCGGCTGGGAGGGGAAAGAAGGCGGTGGCCGACCAATTCGGCAATGGGGCCGGAGAAGACCGAGACGGGCGGCGTGGGGGCGGCTTGTTCCTGGCTGGAAGGATCGTTGCTCATTTGGTGGAGCCGGCCGCCGGACCGGAAGAGGCCAGTTTTTGCAAGGCGGCGCCGAGCAATTGCTGGATGTGTTTGTCAACCCACGGCAGCCCTTTGGCCCAGGAGAGGCCGCGTTGGAGATCGGAGTCGCTGAGTTGGGAAATGCGCTGGTCCAGACGGACAAAGGCAGCGGCGATGCTGGCGTAATAGAGCACGGCGGCGACCTCGTTGGGCAGGCTGCTTTCCGGCTGGTCCATGTTGCCCTTGGCGAAATCCTTGGTCAGGGAGAGCAGCTCAATGGGAGGGACCGGGTGGAGGAAAAGGTCCAGAAAACTTTTCAGCAGCAGGCTCTGGGCCTGGCTGAGGGTTTTAAGCCGGGCGGCCGTGGCGGGATCGAATCCGCCCAAGTCAACGAGGATGGGAGCGGACATTTGGTGGCGGAAAATGGCGGCCAGTTCCTCGGGGTGCCAGAGGCGCGAGCGTTCGGCCCCGGCGGCCAGAAAGGCGGCCAGGCTCTTCGGCGCGCTCTTGAACAGCGCCCCGGCGGAGTCGAACTCAGACATACTTGTCATATCTCCATACGGGTGGATTCAGGGCATCTTGCGCGCCAGGCCCGCGATAAACTCCTCCAGTGCCTGGATTTCCGCCGCCGTGGCAGCGTCCTGCTCGGCGTAGTCCTTGATGACGCGGGTGAGGTGCGATTTGAAAATGCGTTTTGCGCTCAGGAGCATGTTCGAGGCGTCGGTGGGGGATTTGAGGCCGAAGTTTTCGATCAACTGCTCGTAGGGCACCTGTGGGGCGTCGTTGAAAAGCGGGTCCAGCAGGCGGATGCGGAACATCTCCCAAATCTGGCCGCGACGGGGCTGCTCGGCGGCCGGGTCTTTGCAATCGGCCTCCATGCGGCGCAAGGTTTCCGCCAGGACGGTGCGGACCCAGGTCAAATCGAATTCCTCCGATGGGGCCTCCGGTGCCGGCAACTCCCGTTGGACCTCCTCCAGAGGCAGCGGGGCGTGGCGGACCTCGGCGCGGCTCAGGCGGTCGAGGACGAAATTGCGGAGGCTGGTTTTGAGGAAATCGCGGAACTGGCCGCGCTGGGGGTCGGCGCGTTGGAGCCAGCCCTTTTTGAGGATTTTGTCCTCGGCGAACTCCTGCAAGAGCACCTCCGCCTGGTCCTTGAGGCTGGGGAAGGAAGCGAGAAGAAAAATGCGCAGCGGCGGCCAATAGAGGCGGATCAGGCGGTCGAGCCGGGCCTCGTCGGCCTGGGTCGTCCGCCCCAACTCGGCCCAGTCGGTGCGCGGAAAGATGGAACTGGCGGATGAATCAGAGGACATAATCGCCCGGCAGGATTCAAACCGATAGACGGCGCCGGGGCAAGAGGAATTGACCAAATCCGGATGAATGTCTGGAATCGCCGGGGCACAAACCGACGGCTTGACGGTCGAGGCGGGCGAATTTATCTTGCCTCTGCGGTTCGTTGCAAAATAACAACAGACGTTCCATATCACGAAGGCCATTTATGAAGACTGCGATGCCCAGATTCAAACCCGGCACCCGAAACATGGCCTTCACCCTGATCGAACTCCTGGTCGTCGTTGCGATCATTGCCCTCTTGGCGGCGATGCTCCTGCCGGCCCTGGCTCGGTCCAAGGCCCAAGCCAGGACGGCCGATTGTCTGTCCAATCTGCGCCAAATCGGCGTCGCCATGTCCCTCTACAGCGACAGTTCCCTCGACCGGTTTTACTACACCAACGACAGCGACCATCGCATGTTAGGTCTGGTGGACGTCTGGCAGGCGCTACGACCCTTCCTGACCACTAACCGCTCATTCTGCGTCTGCCTGGCCGATCAGGGAGGCCCGGCCAATATCGCCTGGTTGGCATCATCAGGCTACCCCACCGACGTCATGGCCGGTTCTTACTATTACATTCCTGGGTTTACTCACAACGACCCGCCTCACGACGCAAATACCGGCCTCCTGCTGGAGCCCCGGCGGAGGTCCGAGGTGACCCACCCTTCGCAAAAAGCGATGATCCTCTGCTGCGCCATGAAGGATAAAAACGATGTGCTCTCTAGCGTCTCAATCAGCAGTACTGTCACCAACGACTGGCCGCAAGGGCATGGCCCGGCTTCGTTCACCGTGCTCTTTGTGGACGGGCACTCGGCGTACCTGAACTGGCACAAATGGCTCATTGATCCGCTATTGGAGATAGGCGACGATGCGGAGGACTGGTCCCGCATGGCCTGGAGCGACTTTCAGTGAAGTTGGGTCGCGCTTCGCCGGCACAGACGGAGTGGATTGGCGAAAAAGATTCAGCACGTTCTCAGGGTAGGAGCACATTCTGTCGCCAAGCTTTTCATCCTGCCATTCGCTCCTGAAACCAAAGGCCAACCGCTCCCGCCGTGAGGGAAAATCACAAGTGCCATTCGGGTCGGTTCCTAACATCTCGACGTTTCGCTTGACTCTGTTCGTAAAGCCTCCGGCTGATGGATTCCCAGCACCCTGAACGGCCCAAACCGCCAACCACGCGAACCAACGAACACTAATAGCGGATTTGACGGGCTTGGCGCGGGACGGCTATCGTGGGCGGGAAATGAATTATGGCAGCTAAACGCAAAAACCTGCCGGAACAACCGGAATTGCCCATTGACGGCCCCCAGCCCTCCGCCCAGGGCAACGGCCAGGAGCGGCGGCATGTCCAGGCCGAGGAGATCGCCACGGCGCCAGCCCGCCCATTCGTGCCGGGAAAGATTGAACTGGCGCTGCATCGGCGCGTGGACCGCGGCTTTCTGGACTACGCCTCTTACGTCATCCGCGACCGGGCGATTCCGAATTTGAGCGACGGACTCAAACCGGTGCAGCGGCGGATTCTGTGGACGTTGCATGAAAAGGACGACGGGCGGTTGATCAAGGTGGCGACGGTGGCCGGGGCGACCATGCAGTATCATCCGCACGGGGACGCCTCGATCAACGACGCCTTGGTGGTGCTGGCCAACAAACGCTACCTGATCGAAGGCCAGGGCAATTTTGGCAACATCCACACGGGGGACGACCCGGCGGCCGGCCGCTACATCGAATGCCGCCTGACGGAGTTGGCGCGCCAGGAGTTGTTCAACGACGAGATCACCGATTTGGTGCCCAGTTACGACGGCCGCTCCAAGGAGCCGGTCACGCTGCCCAGCAAGCTGCCCCTTTTGCTCATGCTCGGAACGGAAGGAATCGCGGTGGGCATGGCGGCGCGCATCCTGCCGCACAATTTTCCCGAATTGCTCGAGGCCGAGATCGCCATTCTCAAAAAGCAGCCGTTCAAAGTCCTGCCCGATTTCCAAACCGGCGGCCTGATGGACGCGCGGGAGTATCGCGACGGCGCGGGGCAGATCAAGGTCCGGGCCAAAATCAAGGTCAAGGACGGCGCGACGGTGGTCATCAAGGAGATTCCGCCGACGACCACGACCGATTTGCTGATCGCCTCGATTGAGGACGCGGCGCGCAAGGGGAAGATCAAGATCAAAAGCATCAACGACTTCACGTCCGGGGAGGTGGAAATCGAGGTGCGCGCTCCGGGCGGCGTGAGCGCGGAGCAGTTGGTGGACGCGCTTTACGCCTTCACCGATTGCGAGGTCACCATCGCCAGCCGCCTGGTGGTGATCCGGGACAACCGGCCGGTGGAAATGACGGTGTCGGAGGCGCTGCGCCACAGCGCCGAACAGCTTGTGGCCACGCTGAAGCGGGAGTTGGAACTGAAGGAGAAGAAGCTGGAGCAGGACCTGCATTTCAAAACGCTCGTGCGTCTTTTTGTGGAGAAACGCATTTACAAGGGAATCGAGCAGGCCCGCACCAACGAGGCCGTGGCCGCCGCCGTGCGCGAGGGCTTCCAGCCCTTCCGCCGCCAGATGCGCCGGGGGCTGACGGAGGAGGACGTTGAGATGCTGCTGGCGGTGCGCATCCGGCGGATTTCCCTATTTGACATCGGCCGGCACCTGGAGGAGATGGAGAAGGTGGAGGCGGAGCTGGAGCAGACGCGGCAGCATTTGAAGAACGTCACCCGGCACGCCATCGCCCACCTGGAGGGGCTGCTGGCCAAGTACGGGCCGCTTTACCCGCGGCTGACCAAATCCAGCCGCTACGACGAGGTGGACGCGCGGGAGGTGGCGTTCAAGGCGTTCAAGGTGGCTTACGACCGGGAGTCGGGCTACATCGGCCACAAGGTTTCCGGGGAGGAATTCAAGTGCGACTGCACCAAATTCGACAAGCTGCTGCTGGTGTTCCGGGACGGCCATTACAAGGTGATTGAGCTGCCGGAGAAAATGTTCGTGGGGCCGGACCTGGTTTATGGGGCGGTGCCGGAGCGCGACCGGGTGATGACGCTGGCCTACACCAACCGCGACGCGACCTACGTGAAGCGGTTCACCTTCGGGGGCACGATTTTGAACAAGGAGTATTTCTGCATTCCGCCGCGGTCGAAAATCCTGTTTTTCGAGCCGGAGACGCCGGCGGAATTATTCATCCGTTACAAGCCCGCGCCCTATCAGAAGATCAACCAGCAGACCTGCAAGCCCGGCGACCTGGAGGTCAAAGGCCCCAAAACGCGCGGGCGGCAGATTTCGATCAAGGAAGTCGGGGCCATCGGGAGCAAGCCGCCGCGGGGCTGGGACCCGGAAGCGGCGACGACGAAAGTGGAGTTTGTGTGAACGCAAACTATGGTTGCAATACCGTCGGGTTGTGGCAGGTTCTGCCGATGCTCATGCGCGCCACACTATCCGCCGTTCAAAGGCCGGGCCGGCCTGGAGCGGGGCGCGCTTTTACGCTGATCGAGCTGCTGGTGGTCATCGCCATCATCACGATTCTGGCCGCGCTGCTGCTGCCGGCGCTGGCGGTTTCCAAATCGGAAGCGGTGCGCATCCGATGTGTCAACAATCAAAAGGAGCTGATGGTGGCGTGGTCGGTCTATTCGGCCGACAACCGCGATGTCCTGGTCCTCAACGGAGGGGATGCGAGTGAGATATCCACGGTGGCACATTTGTGGGTTTACGGAGGCAACCACGGGGACCCGGAGACGCTGACCAACGTGCAGTATTTGATCGGGGCCAAATACGCGCTGCTGGCCGGCATCCAGCCGTCGGCGGCGCTCTACAAGTGCCCGGCCGATGTCTCCAAGTGGTTTGTGGGCGAGACGGGAAACAAGGTGTCGGAGTTGCGCAGCTATTCGATGAACAGTTACATGGCCGCTGCGGGAATCAACGTGCTTCGACCGTTGGAGCAAACTCCCGGCTACCGCGTCTATATGAAGAACGCGCAACTGGCGGCGGACTCGGCGGCCAATCGCTTTGTCTTCATGGACGTGAACCCCGCCAGCATCTGCACGCCCGGTTTCGGGGTGGATATGACAGCGGAGACGTTTATCCACTTCCCGTCCTTTTTGCACCGCAGCCGGGCCGTGGTGGCCTTCGCCGACAGCCACGTCGAGACCCACAAGTGGAGCGATGCCCGAACGATGATCGGGGTGCCGCCGGGCGAACAGTTTATTCCCCACGGAGTCCCCTCGCCCAACAACAAGGATCTGGATTGGATCACCGAGCGAACCAGCTCGAGGAATTGAGGGCGTGGGGCGGAGGTGCGGAGGAGATTAGGATTAGGATTAAGATTAAGAGCAGGATTAGGGTGGGGATCGCTTACCGGGAATCGAATGAACTTATGCTCGTGGACTTGGACTCTTCCAGTTTGAGAGCGGCTTGCTCCCATTGCTGGCCCAGCAGCTTGAGGCGGTCGGCGATTTCCAGCCATTGGCGGTTGAGCTGCATCGCGCCGCCGGGCTTTTCGTAACTGGCTGGATTCTCCAACTCGGCGGTCAACTCTTTTTGGCGCGATTCCAATTGTTGTATCTCCATCTCGAGCCGGGCGACGGCAGCCTCGTGTGTCTTCCGCTCCCGATAGCGCGCCTGCCGCTCCCCGGCCTCGATCCGCCTTTGCTCCCTGTCCCTGGACTTGGCGCCGGGCGGGGCGGCGGCGGGCGGGCGGGCCTGCGCCGGCGGCGGGGCGGTCTTGTCAAGATAGTATTGATAGCCGCCGGGGTAATGCGTCAGGCGGCCTGCCTCCACGCGGACGACGCGCGTGCTCAGTTCGCGGATGAAGTAGACATCGTGACTGATGAAAATGATGGTGCCGGAAAACTGCTTCAACGCGCCGAGCAGGGCCTCGATGCCCGGCATGTCCAGGTGGGTGGTCGGCTCGTCCATCAACAATAAGTTGGGCGGGTCCAGCAGCAGTTTGACCAGCGCCAGGCGGCTGCTTTCGCCCCCGCTCAAGACGGAGACCTTCTTGAACACGTCGTCGCCGCGAAACAAAAAGCAACCCAGGACCGTGCGCACGAATTCCTCCGTCACGGGCTGCGGGGTGTGAAGGGCCTCGTCCAGGACGGTGCGCTTGGGATTGAGCATGTCCACCCGGTATTGGGAATAGTAGCCGGCCTTGACGTTGTGCCCCAGTTCGCGCAGGCCGGCTTGCGGTTGCAAGACCCCCGCCAGGATTTTGAGGAGGGTGGACTTGCCCGCGCCGTTGGGGCCGGCCAGCACAATGCGCTGTCCGCGCTCGGCCTCAAAATCAATGCCGCGGTAAACGACGGTGGGGCCGTAGGCGTGGTGAACGGCTTTGAGCGTGATGGACTTCAAGCCGCCGCGCGCCGGCTGGGGAAACCGGAAGTGGATTTTTTTGTCCGCGGCGGCGGGGGCCTCGATGAGGTCCATGCGCTCGATTTGTTTGAGCTTGCTTTGGGCCTGGGAGGCTTTGGTGTTTTTGGCGCGGAACCGCTCGACAAATCCCATGAGATGGGCGATTTGGCGCTGCTGGTTTTTGTGGGCGGCCAGTTGGTGGGCGTCGGCCGCCGCGCGTTGTTCCAGGCAGGCATCGTAATTGCCGCGGTAGCGCATGAGTTTGCGCTGGCGGATTTCGACGATGTGCGTCGCCAGTTCATTGAGAAAATTCCGGTCGTGCGAAATCATGACAATGGCCCCGGTGTAAGCGCGCAGGTACTGCTGGAACCATTGCAAGGATTCCAAATCCAGATGGTTGGTCGGCTCGTCGAGCATCAACAGGTCCGGTTCCTGCACCAGCAGGCGGGCCAGGTGGGCGCGCATGACCCAGCCGCCGCTCATTTCGCGCAGAGGCCGGTGGAAATCTGTTTCGCGGAAACTCAGGCCCGCCAGGATTCTTTTGGCTTTGGGTTCCAGGCGGGATCGGTCCGCCTCTTCGCCGGGCGAGTGGGCGTCGGCCAGGGCCATTTCCAGCACGGTCCCCTGCCCCGCCGGGGCGATTTCCTGGGGCAAATGGCCGAGGGCGACGTTTTTCTCCCGCGTGATCGTGCCGGCGTCGGGCTGCTCGTCTCCGAGAATGAGCGAGAACAGGGTGGATTTGCCGGCGCCATTGGGGCCGATGAGACCGAGGCGGTCGGCGCGGTTGATTTGCAGCGAAACTGCTTCAAACAAGATTTGCGGCCCGAAAGCTTTGCTGAGATCCGAAATCGTGAGCATGGCATCCGCGTCATAACGCGCGGGAACATTGGCGCGTCACTTCTTCAATTGCGCGGCGATGGAGGCGACGTGGCGGCCCTGGAAGCGCGCCAGGGCCAGTTCCTTGGCGGTGGGCTGGCGCGAACCATCCGGGCCGGCGATGGTCGCCGCGCCATAAGGGCTGCCGCCCTTGACTTCGCTCAGATCGGCCAATTCGGGACAGGAATAGGGAAGGCCGGCGTAAATCATGCCGTGATGGAGGAGAGTCGGAATGAATGTCAATATGGTGGACTCGTTGCCGCCGCCGCTGCCGGTGCTGGCGAAAACACTGGCCAGCTTGCCCACCAGCGCGCCTTTGACCCAGAGGCTGCCGGTTTGATCGAGAAAATTGCGCATCTGGGCCGCCATGTTGCCGAAGCGGGTTGGGGTGCCGAAAATGATCGCGTCGTAGTCCGCCAGTTCCTTGGGCGAGGCCACCGGCGCGGGCTGGTTTAATTTGATCCCATGCTGGCGGGCGACATCCTCGGGCATCAATTCAGGCACGCGCTTGAGGGTGACTTCGACGCCGGGGACGGAGCGGGCGCCATCGGCGACCGCGCCGGCCATCGTTTCGACGTGGCCGTAGGATGAATAATAAAGGACGAGCACTTTAGTCATAGTCAGTTTGCCTTGGGTTTGGGCTTTACAACGCAGGTGGATTCTACCGCAACAATTCCGCCGGCGCAACCTGGATTTTATCCGACATGACTTCGGGCATGGCGCAGGCAGCCATTTTGCCGCCGTCAACGGTGACACAGACGACGGTCAAGTGGCCGCGGGCGACTTCCAAGGGCGGCGCGGCGTTGAGCTTGCGAAACTTGAAGAGGTAGGTCAGGGCCTTGCTTTTTTTGCCGCTGACCAGAAGGTGGATTTCCACTTCGTCCTCGAAATACAGCGGCGCCCAGTAGTTGCATTCCGCGCGCACCCGAGGCCAGCTCACGGGCAGGCCGGGGTTGCCGACAATGCAGAATCCGAGCGAACGGAAAAAGGCATTCTCGGCCGTCTCCATGAAATGGAAGTAATTGGCGTAGTGCATGATCCCGGCCATGTCGGTGTCGGAGAACTCCACCCGGCGGATCGCTTTGAATTCGTAAGCCATTGCGGAAGTGTAAATTCCGCCACCGCGATTTACGAGCGGAAATTCCGCGCGGCCCGCGCCGTTGCCGTCCGCATTTTTTTGGAAGAACCGGAGAACAGAAAAAGGCTGACTCGCCTCCCCATACTTGTCCAATAGCTATCTCTTCGTCTTGACGAGAAACGGGCTTGCCAAACGGAAGTGCTCATACATTGTGCGAAAGGGCGTGTGGAGGGTTCGTGGCCCTTGAAACGGCTCTTTCCAGACATCCGCTCATGGACAGTTTGTATCATCCGGAATTTCTTGATTCCCTTCACCCTGGATACTAGTATCGAACCATGAAGGCGATTGCATTAAATGAAGCTCAGTCACGCCTGGGCGGGCTTTTCGAGGACGCTCAGGCCGGCTCACCCGTGCTGCTGGTGCGAGGGGGAGAGGTGGTGAAGCTGGAACGGGTGGCACCGCCGGATTTTGGCGGGGATTTGGCAACATTGGAAAGGATGCTCGCGGATGCAGTGGAAGGACCGCATGCCGAGTGGACGCCGCAAGACCTCGATGATATCGCACGGCGCGTGCGAGAGAAGCGAGACGAATGAGCCTGAGAAACATCTGATTTTCTATCGCCACGATGGAGCAACGCTTTACGTTGAACGGGCTGTTCACGGCGCTCGCGACCTGCCACGGCGCCTGACACAGCCTCCAGCGGCGGAGGATCCGTAATTCAAAGGCCAAATCATGCCTTTGGTAATCCGTCACTGAAGGTTGGATAGGGAGCGCACTCCGTGCGCGCCGCGGCGGGCAGCGGAGTGCCCGCCCTACCCTGCTTCCACGCCGTCGCTGACCCATTACCGCTTTTGTTACATTGGTGGTTGCATTACCACAAAAATGTGGTATTATGCCTCCATGCAGCGCTCATGCGCCCATCGCAAAAGGCTGTGCGGAGCTTCGCCGGCCGGCCAAAAGCCGGCCTTCCCGGACGTCCGGCCGCTCCCCCCCCCCCCGGCCCGCCTCACGCGGCGGAACGTCTTATCTATGTGTTCCTTGCGTTCCTTGGCGGCTGAGAATCATTGCTGAATCCAAGTTTGACAACCCAACCCGACACCACCCATGACACGAAACGGAAAAATTGCGCGGCTGCCGGCCGCCATCCGCCAGGAACTCAACCAACGCCTGTTCGACGGCGAACAAGGCAAAGACCTGGTCGAATGGCTCAACGGCCTGCCCAAGGTCCAGGCCGTCCTCAAGGCCAAATTCAAAGGAAACCCGATTACCAAGACCAACCTCTCCCAATGGAAAAATGGCGGCTATCCCGCCTGGGAGGCCGGGGAGCGCGTGGCCGGCAACCTCAAGTCCATTCCGGGCGGCGTGGCGGCTTTGCAGAAGGTGGCCAGGGATGACCTGGCCGACCGGATGACGCTCATTCTGGCGGCCGGGATGGCCGCTGAAATGCAACGGCTTGAATCCATGCCAGAGGGGATCGAGAAGGCCAGAATGTGGCGCGAGTTGCGCATCGGCTTGCTGGACCTGAAAAAGAGCCGGCGTTGTGCCCAACGCTTGCGCCTCGATCAACCCGCCATTGACGCGGCCAACTGCAATTCAGCCCAACCCCGTTGCGGTTAGTACAACCCAGTACAAGTCAGTACAAGTGAATATAAGCAACTAAAAAAATTTCCGGCCTCGACCGCGCTCAAAAACTTGCGCCGCGGGGCGGCCCGGCTTTAAATATGCCATCGCATGATTAACCATACTGTCGCCTTTACCAAGGAAGACCCCTGGCGGGTCTTCCGCATCATGGCCGAGTTCGTGGATTCCTTCGAGGTCCTCTCGCAGGTCGGCCCCTCCGTGACCATTTTCGGCTCCGCCCGCACGCCGGTGAGCCATCCCAATTACCACGCGGCTGTGACCATCGCCAGGGAACTGGCCCGGCATAATCTGGCCGTCATCACCGGCGGCGGGCCGGGCATCATGGCGGCCGCCAATCGCGGCGCGGCGGAGGGTAAGGGAAAATCGGTTGGGCTGAACATCGAGCTGCCCTTCGAGCAAAAGGGAAACCCTTACGCCAACGTCCCGCTCCAGTTTCACTACTTTTTTTCCCGCAAAGTTTGTTTCGTCAAGTACAGCGTTGGCTTTGTTTATATGCCGGGGGGCTTCGGCACGCTGGACGAGTTCTTCGAGGTCCTGACCCTGGTGCAGACCCGGCGCATCCCGCGCTTCCCCCTGATCCTCTTCGGACGCAAGCATTGGGCCGGTTTGGTGCGCTGGATGAAGTCGGTCCTCAAAAAGAACAAACTCATCGGTCCGAACGATCTCGATTTGTTCGTCATCACCGACGACACGTCCGAGGTGGTCCAGCGCGTGCTGGACTACATGCGGGAAGTCGGCCCGCCGGAAGAGACGCCGCGCGCTTTGGCCTGAGCGGCGCCAACGGCAGGAACGCCCATGTACCGAGTCACACAATTGGAAAACGGATTGACGGTCGCCACGGCGGAGATGCCGCACATGGCCAGCGTGAGCGTCGGCCTCTGGGTTGACGTGGGCGGGCGCTACGAAAGCGAGGCGCTCAACGGCGCCTCCCATTTCATCGAGCATCTCCTCTTCAAGGGCACGCCGCGGCGCTCGGCCCTGCAAATCTCCCAGGCCGTCGAGGGCATTGGCGGCTATCTCAATGCCTTCACCAGCGAGGAGCACACCTGCTTTTACGCCAAGGCGCGCCACGACTATTTCGGCCATCTGCTGGAGGTGCTGGCGGACATGTTTCTGCATTCCACCTTCGATCCGGTGGAAATTGACAAGGAGCGCGAGGTGATCAAGGAGGAGTTGGCCATGTACATGGACCAGCCCCAGCAATACGTGCAGGAATTGCTCAACGCCACCTTGTGGCCCGGCCAGGCCCTGGGCCGCTGCATCACCGGCACCGAAAAATCCCTTAACGCGCTCGGACGCGGCCAGTTGCTCGATTATCAAAAACGCAACTATGTCGCCCCCGCCACGCTCCTGGCGGCCGGCGGACGGATCACGCACCGGGAGGCGGTGGCGGCGGCCAAACGCTACGCCCGCAAGTTCGCCCGCGGCGCGCGGCCTCGTTGCGCCCCCGCCGTCTCCAACCAAACCAAGCCGGCCTTGCGGCTGCTGACCAAGAAGACCGAGCAGACGCAGATCGCCCTGGGCTTCCGGGCCTGCTCCCGGCACGACGAACGGCGATTCGCCTTGCGCCTGCTCAACGCCGTGCTGGGCGAGAACATGAGTTCGCGCCTGTTCCAAACCGTGCGCGAGGAACACGGCCTGGCTTACTCCATTTACAGCAGCAACAGCTTCTTCGACGACGCCGGCGACCTGGTCATCGCCGCGGGCCTGGACACGGACAATTTGGAAAAGGCGCTCAGACTGATCCTGCGCGAGATGAGCCGATTGAAGAGCCAACGGGTGCCGGCGCCCGAATTGCGCCGCGCGCGCGATTACCTGATCGGCCAGATTGATCTGAGCCTCGAAAACAGCGAGAACCAGATGATGTGGGCCGGCGAACAATGGCTCGGTTACGGAAAAATCATTTACCCCGACGAGGTCAAAAAGCGTTTGGGCGAAGTCACCGCCGGTCACGTGCGCGCCGCCGCCGCCGAGTTCTTCCGGCCCGAACGCCTGAACCTGGCGCTCATCAGCCCGTTGAAATCCGCCTCCGGGCTGGAGAAAGTCCTGGCGGCCTGAGCGATGCGCCCGATCCTCCGATCCATGGAATCGGCCCGCGCGCCCGGATTGTTGACAGAGCCTGTCAAGACCAGTTCCACTGTGTCAATTATATCTTTGTCCCCGTCCGCGGCGACAGATTTTGATAATCCGCCGGAGCATCCAAATCCAACGCCAGGCCGGCGTCGTCCGTCGGGCACTCGAACGAAGGCAGGTCCGTTTGTCGCAGGAACTCCTTGAGCGTGCGCGCGCCGGAACGCCGCAGTCCGGCAAAAGCCGCCGGCGGCAGCACCACCGGATGAAATCGCCGCCCGCCAAAAGCCGGCTGGCTGATGGCATCGGGGTGCCGCCGATGAAACGCCAGCAAGGCGCGCAAGGTGGCCGGGCGCAAATGCGGTTGATCGCCCAGCGCGATGACCCACGCGCCCAGTCCTTTGTCCCATCCCTTCCAATTGGCCGCGCATACAATGGAGCTGAACATGCCCCGTTCCGGCTCCGGGTTGACGATGCGATGGCGCGGCGGAAAGCCCAGACGCCGCAATTCCGCCGCCAAGGCCCCGTCCGCCGGCCGGCAGACAACGGCAATCTGCCGGGCTTCCAGCGCCCGCCATTGGGCCAGCAGGTGGCCAATGACGGATGTTCGGCCCCAAGGAAGGAGCAACTTGGGCCGTCCCATCCGCGCCGATGCCCCCGCGCCCAGAATGACCACGCCGAGCGCCAGTTTGTTTACTGCTTTTGACATCCGATAGACCCTATATTTGGATTTGCAGTTGGAATGGGAAGCGTTAATTTACCGTGCGCCTGTCCGATGGTGTAACGGTAGCACAAGGCCCTTTGGAGGCCTTTGTCTTGGTTCGAATCCAAGTCGGACAGCCATTGATTGCAGAGGAACTGTCATGGCGCGGATTCAGTGCGACGGTAACTTGGGCCGCGCCCTTTTCCGGCTAATGCGCGGGCTTTTCCGGGGGCTTTTCCACGGGAAGTCGGAATTGATCGGGACGCTCGCGCAGGACGCGGCGCAACCAGTCCTCGGGGTAGCCCACGTCGGGATATTTGCCTTGATCGCTGCGGATGTAGCCGTCGTTGTACTTGGTGATCAGGTGCTCGGCCAAGGCCCGCCAGCGAAGGACCGTCGCCTCGGCGTGCATCACCGAGTAGTCGGTCAGGTAACGGCTGGCCAGATTGGTGTCGCTGCGCGACAACTCCAGGGCGGTTTTCTCCACCGCGGGCTGAAGAGCCAGGAGGTTTGACTCGATGTCCTTCTGCGCGGCCTGAATTTCAGGCGCCATGTAGGAGTACTTCAAGTAGGCGTAGTTGGCCGTGAGATTGAAGACCCACCACGCGGAGTCCCAGGAAAATTTTTCGATGGTCCCGGCCGCAAAACTTGGAGGCACGGTCTGGAGGCTGCAATAGAACGGCGAATAGCAAGTCGTATAGGTGTCGTCCATGCCGAACCATACCAGGCCGCCTATGGCATCGGGCAGCCCGGCCCGCGATTGGGTCACGCTGGAAAAACCGGTCTGCTGGGTCGAAATGGGGCGTTCCCAGCAGTACTCGACACCATCAACCTTCCAGGTCAACGGACGCCAGCGGCGGGGCAATCCGTAAGGGCCGGCGTCAATGCCTTTGGTCATATCCAGATCGGTGCCCTCGAAGTGGTCGCGGATGAGGGCGAACACATCGGCGACAGAGAGCTTTTTGTCCGGTGTCAACCATAGCGGGTAAGGCTGGGAGCCGGGCTTGGAGCGATGGTAGTCGGGAGAGAGGTGTTGCGAGGGCGCGGCGCGGCGCAAAATGCTCCAAACCCGCGAGTCGCAGATCCGGCGCGAAAAGGGCGTGGCCGGGCAGTAAGCATCGCAGAAACGGAAGGGCCGTCCCGAATGCGGATCGTACCAGCCTTTGCTGACGGCGAAGCTTTCCACATTGTCGGAAAAGAGGCAGTTGGCGGGATCGTCCCTTGGAATCTCGGCCAGGCGCGACTCATTGGCATGGCAGGAAACCTGCCCGTCGGGAATCCGCTGCGCCGCCCAGACGGCGCCTTTGCCGCCGGGCCCGGTGCCGACGATCTCCAAGATCCAGGCTTCCTGGGTGTCGGCTATGGAAATCGTCTCGCCTTCGGACGCGTAGCCATACTGGTCCGTCAATTGGGTCATCAGTTGGATGGCTTCGCGCGCCGTGCGCGCGCGTTGGAGGCCAAGCATCATCAGATGGGGGTATTCCATCAGGGCTTGGGGATTTTCCAACTCGGGCCGGCCGCCAAAAGTGCTCTCGGCCAAGGCCAACTGAAACTCGTTCATCAGCCCGCTCAGGACCTTGTAGGTATGCGCGACTTGGGGAATTTTGCCGCGCGGGTTCTTGTCCTCCGGATTGCGCGGGCCGATTTCGATCATCTCCCCCGGCTTGTGGTCCTGGGCGGGCAAAATTCCCAGCGTGGCAAAGGCCCCGGCGTTGTCGCAATTGTAGGTGATCATCACCGAGCCGTCCACCGACGCCCCGCGGGTGACCAGGACGCACGTGCAGGCCGTCGCCGGCCGGACTCCAGCGGCCGTCGCCGCGAGGACTAGAACGGGCAACAGTTCACGAAGCAATCCGCGACGAACCTTAAACATCAGCGGGACAGGCTCGAAGTATTTGACTGGTGGGAATTTCATTTTTTGTCGCTCCGCAGGCAATGGAGATTTAGTAATTGATCGGGTGTGCTCACCATTTCGGAGCCGCATCATGCAGTGCGCCCGCCCGGAGTCAAGCGTGAATGAGCCAGAGTCTGCCCGATTGATGTCGCCAACCGACAAGGCCGAAGGATAGCGGCCATTCCCGCCTTGCGGAAAACTATGGTGGGGCTACAATTTGGTCCATGATGAACGCCGTTGAGCCTCCTCCTGTCCCCTTGCACGGGGCGCAACTCTGGCCCCTGTCCGTGGCCGCGTATCGCACGTTGGGCGAGGCGGATCTGATTCCCAAAAACACCGAACTCCTCTACGGGTTTGTTTACACGAAAACGTCCAAGTCACCGTTTCGTAGCTTTCTGGTCGTGCGACTGCTCCGGCTGCTCGGTTCCGTAACGCCATCAACGCATCTGGCGCGCTCCGAACAACCGATCACTTGCAAGGAGTCTGAACTGGAGCCGGATATTTCCGTCGTGCGCGGCGCGGAAACCGATTTTCTGGGCGACCACCCGCACACAGCCGAATTGGTCATTGAGGTGTGCGTGAGCAGCCATGATTACGACCGCTGGAAACTGCGGGCCTGCGCCATGGCAGGCGTGAAGGAATGCTGGCTGGTTCTCGGCCCGGAGAAAAAGATCGAGGTTTATTGGCAGCCAAAGAACGGCCAGTTCACCGAACACGCGCTTCACGGTCCCGGGGGCACGCTGACCAGCGTGGCGTTGCCGGAGTTCACGCTGGCGCTGAACGCTCTCTTCGCCGCGCAAGATTCCGGCCCGTTCGTTTGAGCGTCACTTAGATACGCAAAATCGGATTTGTCAGGTGAAATTTCGCCTCTTTCGCGTCCTCACGCCACAGTTGGCCCGGGTTTTCGGAAGACGACGACGCGGTTGGTGTTGGTGCCTTTGGCGTTGTTGTCCACGCCCCAACAGTTGGCCGTCTTGGTGAATTTCTGGTCGTTGATCACCACCAGCAACGGCTCCAATCCCGCCTTGACGCCGCACGGGAGCACGGCCTCCTCCAGCTTGAGCTTGCCGCGCCGGACTTCGCCCACCTCGAAGGCGAGGTGGCCGCCCGGCCGAAGAAGGCGGAACAATTCCAGAAAGACAGCGGTCATGGCGTTCTGCCAATCGTCGAGCTTTTTCGGAACAGTCAACGCGACGGAGGCCGGGTCCACGCCGATAAACCAGCAGCGCAGCCAATTGTCGGTGGCGTAGTTGACCACGTCAAGAAACGGGGGCGAGGTCACGACGAGGGAGACGACGCCGGCGGGGAGCGCGGGCGTGGCGTCCGAGCGAGCAGTCAATAAGCGGGCTGAACCGGCGGCGCGCCCGAGGCGCTCGCGCTGGGCGGGGCCGCAATCGGCAAGCAAATGACGCGTCTTCCGGTTGATGATGGCGGCGACGTCTCTTCTGGGAGGCGTCTGGTTGCGCCGGAAGTTGATCTTGAGTTGCACCCGCACTGTGACCGCCTGATTGGGCGGCATGGTATAGACGGAAAAGAACCCGGGGGAGTGGCCGGTCAAACGATTGAGGGCCACCATCCAAATCCACCGGTCAACGGCGTCCAATGCCGCTTCCGCCGCGCGCCGGAGAAGATATTTTTTCAACGCGCAAATCTCCCGCAGCGTCTCCGGATGGTAGAAGACCAGCAGGTCGGGCGGGAATTCGTCCTGGTCATGCCAATTGACCGTATTGAGGCGCGCCGCGACGTCGCCAGGGGCCGGCGGTTCCAGGCGTGGGCGGGTCAGGAAGAGGCTCAAGGGGTTGGCGTCGCAGCCGAATGGAATCCGGCCCAGAAGGGCGGCCTCGACGACGGTGGTGCCGCGGCCCATGAAGGGGTCATAGACGATTTCGCCGGGTGCGGTCAGGCGCTGGATGAAGAAGCGAGGGAGCTGGGGTTTGAAGCAGGCGCGGTAGGAAATCTCGTGCAGCCGGCTGGCGGCGCGTTGTTTGGCTGTCCAGAACTCGTTGACGCAAGTGGGAACGGAGATGGTTTCCCCGGTGAAAAGGCGCGCCTGCGTTTGCGCCAGGCGGGTGCCCGCGCCGAACTCCTTGAAGCAGGCGCACTGTTCGAGCAACGGAGCGTTGGACGGCGCATCCGGCGCGGGCGCGATGCCAAAATCCAGTTCCGGGTTTTCCTGTGTTGTCATCATGTCAAAGCCGCAAGATTCTGTTGCGACGCGGGGGAACGATATCCGAGTGGTCGCGGCGGGCGAGAAAAAACCGCGTAAAATTGGAACGCGGAAGAAAAAAACCCCGCCGTAATGCCGTGTAGAAACAGTTCCTATGAACTACCTAGGAACAAGCAGAGCCGAGTCGATCGCTTACGACTTCCAGTCAAGGCCTGTCGGCCACAACCGAGGTTAAGGCTCCTTATGAACTAATTTACGGTTCAAGGATTTTGTTTTTAATCACGAGCATGGCAGGGTAAATTCCAAACCTGCTTCCAAAGATCTGCCGCACTTGCATTCAGTGCGTTCTCTAAGGCTACTATCGGCATCTGGCCCAAAAAGATCAAGCAAAATCCGCCGAATTTTTTCGAACCTGGGCGCAGGCGGGAGTCTCGTTTGCTCCCGGAACGGCACATTTCAAGCCGCTCGGCTGGTAAGTTGCTCATGACCAGCGTCTTCCGTTCTCCCAACGATCCAGGAACGCCGTTTGGACCGGCCCATACCCTGAATTGGCTGACGCCAGGGCGCAGCAAGCAGGAAAAGACGCCGAAAATTCCCGCGCAGAGAACCGCAAGAGCGCAGAGCAAAATCCAGGTTAATTCTTGAGCCGGTAGAACTGGTGGCCGGTGGGCGGATTGACGATGATGTATTTGATCGTTCCGTTATCGGTCACGCTCTGGATAGGCGCGACCCAGTTGGTGGAGGATAAATTGGTGTTGACTTGAAGATTGAAGCCGGTCGAAGGCGACGGCCAATAAACCATGGCCGTGTTCGTCCGGGTAAGAACGATGCTAAGCGACGGAGCCCCCTCGGATTGCAGGGCGGAGAGCGCCCAGAAACCGCCGGTGATCGAGTAGCTGCCGCCGCTCATCGCCGGGCCGGCGTCCGGTTGGCCGATGGTCCCGCTGATCTGGAAGCCGCCGTTGGAACTGGCGCCGCCACCCCCGGCAATTTGGTGCCAATCAACGGCAAATTGGCCGTGAAGCCTCGAGGCCGTCAAGGTCAGCAAGAGGCCCATGAGCGGCACGATGGCCCCTGAACAAGCTGGAATTTTCATGGGAGAATCCTCACGGACTAGTTCTTGATCACCAACACGTTGAAAGCCTCGCCCACGATGTCGGTAATATCGTCATGATAGATTGTCCAATGGGTCCCATCATACCAGACGCTGAAGGGATGCGTTTCGTAAGCGCTGGTCGGATTATAATTGTGGGTCGCAATCAAGATGGCGTTGGGATCGCCGTCACACAGCGGGTTGGAAATAGTGGTGATATACGCAGGAGAACCGAAGCTATTGGCTGTAGTGGCCACCTGGATGAAGGCCGCCGTGCCGGTCCCAACTCCAGCGCCGCTGACATGGATGGCACCGCTGCCCACCGTCAGCGCCGATCCACTTGCGCTGGATGCATACACACCCGTGCCGCTTGAGCTATTGCCATAGACGCCAATGCCCGAGGGAGCGTATCCATAGACACCCCAGCCGCTGCCATTTTGCGAACCCCAAACGCCGATGCCAAGTCCTCCCGCGCCATTGTTTTGTCCGCGCACCGCCGTAGAGTCTACGCCGGGCGAAGCAGATTCGACAACCCCATAGACAGCGTAGGCGCTACTGTTGGTGGAGTAGGTGTCGCCTTCCAAACCCGCCGCCGTTCCGTTTCCTGAATCGTGAATGCCGTAAACCCCGATGCCGTTATCACCGTCTGAATAGCTGTCAATCCCGTCATACGTGTATCCAACCGTATAGATACCCTCGTCGCCGAAGGCGTCGAGGCCCGTGCCCGCTCCGCCATAGGCATAGACGCCGATTCCCGAGACGGCGGTTCCGTAAACACCAATTCCACCCCCAGCATGCGAACCGTAAACGCCGGCGCCGGAATAGTTGGTGCTGTTGTTTTGTCCACGGACAGCAACCGTGAAGCCAGACGATTGGGATTGGGCGATTCCATAGACACCATAAGAATTGTCGTTTGTGGAGTAGGTGTCGCCTTCCACGCCAGCCGGGGTTCCATTGTCAGAGTCGTGGATGCCGTAAACCCCGATGGCGTCGAATGAGTAGCTGTCAATGCCGTCGCCAGTGTACCCGAGCGAGTAGATACCAGTGTCGCCGTACGATTGGACGCCGTAGCCGGTTCCACCGTCGGCGTAAACGCCGGTTCCCGAGACGGCGGTTCCGTAAACACCCCAACCGGAGCCGGCCTGTGAACCGTAAACGCCGATGCCGAGTCCGTTGGTGCCGTTGTTTTGTCCACGAACACCGGCGGAGTAACTGCCCGGCGAACCGGATTCGACAACTCCATAGACGCCCATCGCGGAGGAATCGGTGGAAGCGGTGTCGCCTTCGGCGCCGGCGGCGGTTCCAGTTCCCGCATCATGCGAGCCGTAAAGGCCGGTGCCACTATCGGATTCGCCATAGACACCTCTGCTGCTTGAGCTGTACCCCAATACGCCGAGACCCGAGGGAGTGTACCCATAAACACCCCAACCGGAGCCGGCCTGCGAACCGTAAACACCGATTCCGTCTCCCCCCGTGCCGTTGTTTTGTCCGTAAACGCCGGCCGAGAAGCCTCCTGGCGAGGTCGAACTGACCACTCCGTAGATGGCTGTGGCCGAGCCGCTGGTGGACGCTGTCATTCCTTGAACACCCGCGCTGGTGCCCGACGGCGAGGTGTATGCACCAACCAGAGCCGCTCCCGTTCCGCCTTGATCAACCTGGAAGAGCGGCGTGGGCGAGGACCCAACCAGCGGGCTTACTATCTGGCTGGCTGAAACCGAGCCGGTGACGTTCTCCGCTGTGACAGCGTAGGGTGTGGGCGTCAATTCCTGGCGCGGCGTCACTGTCGTGTAGGAGGCGCCGCCGTTAGTGCGCACAGCCAATTCCAACCAATAGGTGGTGGTGTTATAGACGGCGCCGAAATCCAGCAGAACGACAAACAAGCCATTGGTGACGCCCACCGCCGTGGAGGTAATCGTGCTGCCGGTTTGCGTGCCGGCGACGTCGGCATCGAACAGCTTGAAGGTAAAGTCGTAATTGCCATTGGCCGGATTGTTGCTGACGGTCAGCCGGCCCTGGTAGGTGAAGGCCGTTCCTTGAGCGAAGGCCGGGTTGAGAGCAACCAAGGCGCTCCAGAGCAGAGCGCCCAACGCAAAGAGGCGTAATGACTTCATAAGCATGAATTCAACGTTCTAAAGTTTTAAAGTTCTTTTGACTGGGCTACACAATCTACGTGACACTATAAACGAACTTCTGGTTCTTGCAAGACTTTCATTAGAGATGCGTGAAGTTTGTAGTTTGTTTAATAATGACGGATTGGATGTTAAGTTTTTCTTTTGCGTTTCTTGTTTCCACTCGCGTTGATTCGGGTCATGCTGCGGTGCGATGAGCGCCTTGACCGCCGCCTGCTGGATAATGATCCTGGCCAAATGGATCGCCCAGGCCGGGTTGGAACGGCTCAACCAACGTAAGCGGTAAAGGAGGGTCCCCCTATTAGTTGCCGGCGGGCCGTGATAGAAACTCGGCCATGAAGCAACACCGTGTTTCTCAGAGAGGCCGCGCACCCCGCACCGATGCCGCCCAGCGCGCTCAA
>Ga0326727_10001942_pt1 | contig 73585 bp, 58 predicted proteins | sample MB2enrmetagenome_FD_207643 | JGI IMG/M metagenome (GOLD analysis project Ga0326727, IMG submission 207643) | Lab enriched peat soil microbial communities from McLean, Ithaca, NY, United States - MB29MY | ecosystem: Environmental > Terrestrial > Soil > Wetlands > Peat | place: USA: New York... | reverse complement strand
CTTTTTTCAGTCATTCTCACCCGTGAAAGCTTTCCTTAACATATCCCCAAGAAAACACCAACTTGGCTCAGAATGACCTTAATGATCTTAGAATCTTAGCACTTCAAAACCAAATGCTGCACAACACGCTGTTTTGGCTCAGCGTGACTTGGACTTTTGGCCCGTTTGTGATAAACAATTGCGAACGGAGGAAAGTCCATGCGTAAGAAACGTTACAATTACACTCCCGAGAAGAAAGTATTCATCCTCAAGCGTCTCCTCTGAATATTGTTCATGTCGCTTCCTCCATGCCTAACAGCCCCCGGCTGAGTTGTGGACCTTGCCATCTGCTCGAGCAGGGAGTTCTCGAGCGCGAGTCATCGCGCGGGGGAACTCATTCTTTTTATTGCGAGGTCTGCTTAGCCGGGGACTTTTCCCGAAGCGCGCGGCGGTGAAGCGGAGCGAAGGCCGTCTGTCGCCACTTGATTAAGTTGTCTCACCATCGTTTAGGGATGGCCAGCTTTTCAATCATTGTCATCTCGGCCATTTCTTGCACTATCTTGTTTGCCCATACTATGTTTTGCCAGTGGTCAAAAGCCGTTATGTCTACAACAGTTCCTTGCCTTTTCTTGTAGGCATGCGACAATCCGTTACGACCTTCTTCGAAGATCCATTTTGCGACATAGTTGACGCCGTTTCTCCTTAAATAAAGCAGACTGTCCTTTGACTCGGTAAGTCTTGGTATAAGTGACTCCGCCCATTTTCCTTTGTCGCTTCCGTCATTGAACGGGATTTCGAGGATTTTATAGAAACTGAGGAACCGGTAGAATGGGCTATTCGAGCTATAACCTTCTCGATAAAACCCAAGCGCAAGATGTTGGTCGTTAGCAAAAACCTCCTGCTTAAAATCGTGAATAAAGTACCGTTCTGATCGAGGAAAATGATTGCGGAAACTGCAGTCAGGTAGGCCAGTTCCGTGAACACAAATATCGGCATACAATTGAATGCGGAGTTTCCATGACAGCTCACTCAGAAAATGGGAAATCGTATGAAAAACGGCCTTGTAGTCCCGCTGACAATCGCAGACTGCTCTAACCCGATGCGAATCATGTGGTTTTCCCACGATTACTTCGAGCTGTCTCTGGTCGTACGGCAGCACAACCCTTTCGTCAAAAAATTCACCGTCGAAATTGAAACCTACACAAATGCCGTACTGCATTGATTCCCTTTTACTTAACGGCTTGAGGATGACCCGCGGCGGGTTTATTGCCGACTGGTCAAACCGAGTGTTGGGCCAACTGTCCTACGGAAATCGCCCCCTGCAACTCAATAAACCGAAACTGTTCTTCTTCGCGCTTTGACATAATCAGAAGATGAATCGGATGAATTTCACCAAGGCACTCAATCTCATGCCTGAGACCAAAGGGAATCTTTTCGGTTTTGGAAACGGTTAAAATATCAATGTCAGAAAAATATGATCTACCTGTGAGGATTGATCCAAATATGAATATCGTAACTGTTGGATGCATATTTTGAATATCAAGCAGCTTTGAACACACCTTTAAAGCGAGATCGCTATTTGGCATTATTTAACGCTCCTAGCAATTCCGCCCACTTGAGTACTCTTACACCTGCACTTGTGGCAGCTTGGATGGACTCGCTTGATGGACGGCAGTTCGGGTTTGATGTTAGGATTAGGTCGCATTCACCGTGACGCTCAATACCAGTTCGTACAGCCTCGGCAGTCAAATCGTATTCATTAAGGGCTAAGACTCTGGCCGATCCTAGACCACCATACCTATGCACTTCGTACAGTCGGTCAGTAATTCGTGCCACATTTTGCACCATTGTGTGTTGACGCAAACCTCTTAAAATGAACCTAGTTTCCTTAGATATGTATTCCCGAAAAGAGTTTTCGTTGATTGCCACATATAAATCGCTAAGTCCACCAAGTCCGAATGAATTTGCTTCTGCATAAGCAATCGCCGAAAATCGAAATACGGCACCCTTAGGGACACTCATTACGAATTCCACATCGCTTCCTGTATGCACTCTCTCCAGGTCTTTACGTTCAACGACATCAACAGAGAATGTCGCAATCAAGATGCCGGCTTTCCTTCTTTTTGTTAAGATTCGGAGAGCGTTTCCTGAAACAGTTTTAGCCGTAAGGACTTGGTGATGGCCAGCCACTTTTTCTGCTGTCCATGCGGCAGTCCATTCATCTGTCTCGCTCATGCCGTTTCCTCGTCGAAAATGTCATCCATTTCTGGGGGATATATTTGCCCGCAGATATCTAAGCGGGAGATATGTCTTGCTTCAAGATCTGCAACATGCTGTCTGAAGCGTTCAACTGTGACTAGCTCTCTATTGGTTAACAAGTCCTCGTTTGCATCGCAGAGGGATAGCAAGTTTCTATTGTTGGGCAAAATGGTATCCAACATTTTCATGGACCACAGCTTGGGGAGGGGGCTCTCGGGGTTGAATCTCTCGTCTCCCATCGGCCCGTATGTCTCAAATATCACCTTGTTTTCACGAAGAAAGCGTTGCGCCAAGTGTCTGGCGCTGTGGCGATCGGTGCACTTGATTATTCCGAATGCCCGGTGCAGTCTATTTCTATGTTCGGTCTTCCAGGATAATATTAAATCCACGGGGTAATGAATTTCTGCCTTGTCAATTTCAGTGTGGCAGGATGGGCATAGCAAAATCAAGTTGGAGTATGCTGCTTTATCAGTCTCAGATGGTATTTTATCTGATCGAGGTCCATCGCCAGACGCAGCAATAATATGTGCCATTTCTGCAATGTAAATCGTATCGTCTTCAAGATCTTTGAAAAGCGGTCGCAGGCAATCTGGCTTTTGGCAGAACCCACCTGAATCGGCAAAGAGCCGCAATTTGGTTGTAGTATCAGGATTCACTCGTCCTTTCGTGCATTCCATAATTTATGATTATCCTATGTCGTTAATGTAAATCAGTCGTCCACCAATTCGTAATTGACGGGATTTCCGCACATATCCCAAAATGTTTCGTTTCAGCATATTAAATATCAAAATGCGATTGGGGTAACTAGCTGTATTAAAATGATTATATCATTGGAATAATATTCCTTTCCGTATGTTGTGAGGTTTTCCGGACAACATCACATCGTTCCCTTTGCTGCCTTTTTCTATCCGATGTGAGGAAATTGGAAAAACGATTCTGTTAGCACATCCCAATTGAACGTATAATATTACTGTTTTATATTAAGGTCAAAGGGGAAATCAAATCGCTAACTTTCAGTTTTGAGTTTGTGACGTATTCTGCCACGATTCCAATATAAAGTCTCATGGTGGCACCAAGAACCGACGGCCCCTCGCGATTGGCTGTGCATTGTGGTGTATTCTTACTAAGTCCACTAAATCTCATAATTAATCAGAATCGTTACAAAAAAATCTAAAATAACGATCCTATACGTAAACATTATTAGCCTATTTTTGTTAATATATTATGTCCCACCATGGTCTATAATATTTAGAATTGTTGTTTATTATATATGAGATTGCAGTTTCAGGTCGTTGTGGATGATTGCAGGCGCAACATTACATGACTTGTCAAGAATTCTAGAAACTGTCTTCTCCGTACAGGAGCACCCCCGGGCCATAACGATTTGCTGCTGATTGTGATCTTTTTCCGTTCCGTTCAGGCTGTGTCCGACATCGAGGAGCTCCTGGATCACAGAGTATACTCGGGTCGCACTTTTTTCTGTCTAATTTCGACAGCCTGCCGGCGGATTTCGTAAGTCATTGTCGTACATCGGCAGCCAGCCTTATAAAAATTCGACCATATATTTGAACCGGAATCTTTGTTTTTTGGCGCATCGTGAAATGGCCACAGCTTAATTCTGAAAATTCGAGTACGTAATGCTCCCAGCATGGTTGAAGATTCTGGCAAAAGACGAACCGGCTAGTCCGCCGTTACCGCCCTTTTGGATGAATAGAGGGCAAGGTCAACACAGCGAGAGAAAATGGAAGAAAAAGAGACACCCACCAGCAATGAAAGTACCTCCGTCAGCCGCGAAAGTTTGTACCAGGAGGTTTGGTCTGAACCGATGACCTCGATAGCACTGAGATACAAGGTCTCATCGAGTTTTCTCGCACGTGTCTGCACTCGGCTAAATGTACCGCGTCCTGACTGGGGATACTGGGCTAAATTTGCTGTTGGGAAAAGGACCAAGCGTCCGCCACTACCGAACGCTGACCCAGGTGACGAACTGGAATGGGTACGTAATGGTCAGGCAAGGCGCGCCCCACGCGAGCGACCAAAACCGCCACAGGGTAAAAAAACGAAACTTCGCCGACGCATTGAACTCCCATCACGTCATCCACTTCTTGACGGAGCGCGGGAACACTTCGACGCTGGACGCGAGTCTTACAGCGGTTTCCTTAAACCTAGCAAAAGACTTCTTGTGGATATTATCGTATCGAAGAAATTAATTAGTCGTGCCTTAGATGTGTTAAATGAATTGTTCCTGCTTTTGGAAGGACGCGGTCATCACGTCATGTTTTCGCCACGAGATCAGGTTCTGTGGCGCCATGCCATAGATGAACGCGAAAAGGGAGGACGCGATCGTCTCTACTCAGACCTGTGGCGCCCCGCCCGTGCCACCGTTGTATTTGTCGGTACTGTTGCCATTGGGCTGACAATATTCGAGATGAGTGAAGAAGTGGAGGTACGATATCTTGATGGCGAGTACGTAAGAGTTACCGATCTTACGCCGCAGCAGTTAAAGAAAGCTGAGAAATCCGACTCATGGACGAGCACCCATGACCTGCCAAGTGGAAGGCTGTGCGTGCAGGCGTACTCGCCATACTGCAGAGCAGAGCGGAAGCGGCAGTGGCGGGAGCGCAAGGCAGGGGATTTCCCTGGGAAACTCTCCGCAATCGTGAAAGATCTTAATAATGAGGCAGCGACAATTGCAAAGCTCGTTGAGGAAGGCGAACGCAAGGCTGAGATCGAGAGACAACGCTGGGAAGCGCAGAAGCTTGAGTGGGACCGCGAAGAGGCTGAACGGCGACGCATCAAAGCGGAAAAGGATAGCCGAGAAGAGTTGTCAGGTATCATCCATGCCTGGGCGGAAGCAAAAAGGATCGAGGAATTCTTTGCCGATGCAGAACGACGGGCTGCGGATCTATGTGATGATGAGAAAAGGATAGTCCTGGAACGTCTGAAGTTGGCACGTAAAATGGTCGGCAGCATTGACGCTCTGCAGCAGTTTGGCACATGGAAAGCACCAAGTGAACGATAAGGTATCCCTCTCTCGCATATTTTTACGCTTTTGCGTAACCGCAATACGTGACAATATAGGTTTCTTTCAGATTCAAAAACACCAGCTTCCCAAGCTGAAGGTCGCGGGTTCGAATCCCGTTTCCCGCTCCAAAAATCAAGGACTTAGCCATCATGGTTAGGTCCTTTTTTCCTTCTGTATCCGTTTTTGTTTCCGTTTGGCGAAAGTGCCGACATATAGTTTCATAGATGATGCAAATCGAGCCCGATATCATTTCGTGTAAGTAACACAGCCTGTCTGTTCGGGAGGCTGCTAGAAGAAGTTGTACCCTTTTCAGGGTCATATGGTTGGCCGGATTCCCTCACTTCGGATAGAGCCCTTAGTATGCTGCAATATAATGTCTCATGGGAATTTTAACATTTCCGAGGCGTTGAGCTTAGAACCCCTTGTTCTCCTTATTCTCCCCCCAATTAACAAAATAGAGAAGACTCGCTTCAGAGCGCCCCGGTCAAAGTCTGGTCGATCTCGGCCAGCAGATCCGTGAGAGCCTCATCAATAACGCCGCGTGTGCCGTCCCGCAGGTAATCGAGGGCCTTTTCCGGTGATTTCTCGAATTCGGAGAAGAAATAGGCGAGCCTGGAGCAGAGGCGGCTTATATTTTCAAAAGTCTGTGGAGAAAAAAGACAAGGGGTGCGGCTGTGCATGTTAATTTCATTGAGAAGATTAATCACACCAGTTGAGATGTGTGAGAGATGCGGCATGTTCCGCCCCTTTACGTTGAGAATGGGGGATAAGAGATGATCTACCGCGCGGATGGTCTCGTAGACACGCCACAGATGACGGAAGGATGGGAATCCTCTCGGCCGTGTTTCCGCCGCAGACGCCGTCTCTATTAACACTGGGTGAAGATGCAGCCCCTGAATCTCGAAGACCGCCTGTAGATGGCGCACATCTAGGGGGTGCACGGTGTGGAACAGCCCGAAAAGGTGGGTAAGAACCATCTTCAGCTCGCGAACATTGCCCGGCCAGGCGTAATTGCGCAGAGCCACAACAATATCATCGGGCAGAAAAGCTTTGTCATCACGGGTGATATCATTCCAGAAGACACGGGCAAGGAGCGGGATGTCGTCGGGATGTTCACACAGTGGTGGCGTGATAATGAGGAAACCACGCAAGCGATAGTAGAGGTCCTCTCGGAAATGACCGGCCTGGACCATGGAGAGCAGATTGTGGTTGGTGGCACAGATGACACGGGCATTGACAGAGGTTTCTGACGTTCCCCCCACCTTGCGGATGCAGTTCTCTTGCAGCGCCCGCAGAAGCTTGGCCTGGTGAGCCTGGGTAAGTTCGCCGATCTCATCAAGAAAAAGGGTGCCTCCGTCGGCCGCTAGCCAGAGTCCTTCATTGGTGGTAAGCGCACCGGTGAACGCCCCCCTGACATGGCCGAACAGCTCAGACTCAAGCAGGTCATGGGGAAAAGCGGCACAGTTAACCGCCCGGAACGGCTTGTTGCGGCGGCTGCTGTTCTCATGGATATTCCTTGCAACGATCTCCTTGCCAGTGCCGGTATCTCCCATTATTAGCACCGTATTGTCCACTTGAGCGGCTCTCAGGATTAGTTGCCGTACCGCCACGGCATCGGCGGAGTCCCCGATGAAGGCCGCCTTGAGGGAAGCAGGTTCGGGGATTCTTTCCATGAGATTAAGTACCGCACCGCTTCTGCCGCTGAAGGGAATGGCAAGAGTCGCAGGCTGGAAATTCTCTGAGCGCGCCGTTTTAAGGAGCTCATTGAAAATATCGTCGGATACTCCGATGATAAAGAGCTTCCGGGAAACCTTCACTGCATTCTTCAGGAGCTTCTGTACGCTGTTAAGGAGCTTGCCGGATGAGGAGAACTGACCGTCAATCATTGCTATCCGATGACCGTCACCCCGCAGCATGGTGCGGGAAAGTTCGATGGATGGGTGTTTAACACCGCGGTCATCAATCACGCCGCTCAGTTGCGCTAAATCTTCCCTTATCTTTGGTGGTACTACCCAGGCAATGCTTGTCGTAATGACTGCTTCAGCCTCCTGGATCGCCGATTCGGTCGATTCGGGAAGGGTTGTGAGGAGGACGGTGGTGTCAGCGGATATTGCCAAAATGTCGATGGGCATATTGTTACCTCATTCTCCTTAAAGCAGCCGATATTTCCCCCCGGTCCATATCCACATCCATCAGTATATTTCCCAATGTATCAAAGGAAGTTTCCGAGTCCATCTCCCCTTCTGCTTTGCGGCGATTATCTTCCAATTGACTTCTTTGGCATATCGCTCGCAACTCTATTCTTAATCGGTATCAAAGTCAACATGAATGGAGACAAATGCGCGGGCAGATGTGTCGGGAATAGCCCCTCTCACTAACATCTCCATCCGCCATTACATGGATTTGGCTTCCCTTCAAAGAGGAAGAGAAGAACTGGCCAGGCACTGGCAACTACAGCAGCTGACATCGGTTGGCTATGATTGAAATGAGTTGAGATCGTCACCAGTTCGATAAACTCAACCATTTCCAAGGGAATATAATCATGGCAATTATACTGAAACGGACTTTGGCCCGGATTCGTCCCTTAGTTGCGACAGGAATACTATTAGTCGTGACATTGGCAGGCACTGTCTACGCATCAGACAAAAAAGGGGCAAAGGGGCTTACTGCTGTGTACCGTGATCCATTGGCGGGTATAGAATTCATTGCTGTTCCCGGAGGCTGTTTTTTCATGGGTGATACTTTCAAAGTGGGGCAGCCGGATGAACAGCCGGTGCATGATGTCTGTGTGGACACGTTTTTCATGAGCAAGCATGAGGTGACGGTCGACCAGTTTCGGAGATTTACCGATGCCACCGGTTACCAGACCGATGCTGAAAAGAGCGGAGCTTGCTGGAGCGCCGATGAAAAGTCACGATGGGAAATGAAAAGAGGCGCCAGCTGGCGTAACCCCGGCTTCCCGCAGAAGCCGAACCATCCGGCTGTCTGCATCTCCTGGAACGATGCGGTGGAATTTACCCGCTGGCTAACCAGGGAAAGCAGAAAGGTAGTACGCCTCCCCACCGAAGCGGAATGGGAGTACGCCGCCAGAGATGGCGGAAAAATAATCAAATATGCATGGGGAAACGGTAAACACCCGTCAGCAAATGTGGCCGATGAGAAGCTTAACCGAATATTCAACAAAAATGATGCCTGGAGCAACTACACGGATGGCTATATCTTTACCGCTCCTGTGGGAAGCTTTAAACCGAACGAACTGGGACTCTTCGACATGACCGGAAATGCCGCGGAATGGGTAAATGACTGGTATGACGGTATGTATTACCTAAAAAGCCCTCGAAATAACCCCAAGGGAGCGGCAACGGGAACCGATCATATCCTGCGAGGCGGTTCCTGGTACAGTGGCCCGGTCCATAGTCGTGTGACTGAACGACATCTGGGGGCAGCCAATTATGCAAACGGAAGTTATGGTTTCAGGGTGGTCATGCCTGTAATTAGATGAGCATGATGTTGATGGTTCTGTGCTGCCAAATCCTCACCCCGACAAGTGAGCATATCTATGAGCGATTACCGCAAGATCCCTCCTCAGGACATCGAAGCCGAAATGTCGGTGCTTGGTGGTGTTCTGCTTGACAACGAAGCTCTGAACAGGGTGATCGACATACTTCAGGTGGAGGATTTTTACCTCGAAGCCCATCGAAAAATTATCAAGGCTATGATCGAGTTGGACGAGAAACAGCAACCATGCGATCTCATAACTCTTAGCTCACAATTGAAAAGAAATCGCCACCTTGAAGAAGTGGGGGGAGGGGCTTATCTCGCCAAACTGGTGGATTATGTCCCTACTGCTGCAAATATTGCTTACTATTGCAGGCTGGTTAAGGAAAAAGCAATTGGGCGGCGGCTGGTGCAGTCGGCAACCGAAATAGTCACTAGTGTTTACGTAGGGGGAAAAGACATTGAAACGCTACTTGATTCTGCCCAACAAGCCATTTTCGACATTTCCGGAGAACGAGCAACCACTACGTATCATCCGCTGAAAAATATTCTGGCAAAATCTTTGAGCAATATTGAAAAACTTTACGAAAGCAAAGAGCGGATTACGGGTGTATCAACCGGATTTTACGACTTGGATGAACTGACAGCGGGCTTTCAACGAGGTGAATTGATAATTATTGCAGGTCGTCCCTCCATGGGAAAAACCGCCCTGGCAATCAACATTGCTCAGCACGCCGCGCTTCGCGCTGACAAAGCTGTCCCTGTAGTTATCTTCTCCCTGGAAATGGGTAAGGAACTTCTCGCAACCCGGATACTCTGCTCTGAAGCGCTGATTAACGCAGGCCGCTTACGCACTGGTCATCTGCAAGCCGAAGACTTCTCCAAATTAGCCAATGCTGCCGACAGGCTCTCGAAAGGGAGCATATACATTGATGACTCACCGTCGATATCAGCTCTTCAAATCCGTGCCAAGGCCCGCCGACTCAAGGCTGAAAAGGGGCTCGGGATGGTGGTAATCGATTATCTCCAGCTCATGCAGGGGAGCAGCCGCTCGGAAAACCGTCAGCAGGAAATCGCCGATATCTCCCGTTCCCTGAAGGCCCTTGCCAGGGAATTGGACGTACCGGTGGTCGCGCTGTCCCAGTTGAGCCGGATGACCGAACAGCGCTCACAAAAGGATAGGAGACCAATTCTTAGCGACCTGAGAGAAAGTGGGGCGATTGAGCAAGATGCTGACGTGGTTCTGTTTGTCCACCGGGAAGAGTATTACGACAAGAACAATCCCGATCTGAAAGGGAAAGCAGAAATCATCATCGGCAAGCAGCGCAATGGCCCGATAGATAGCGTACACTTGGCCTTTCGCGGGGAATACACTCGTTTTGAAAACCTAACCACTAGAGATGATTGAGAGTTTAGGCTGAGTATTACAATTCCGGCCTCTTATTCTTAAATATTCTTCTTAAATATTCTTGTCGTAACCATTGAAATGCGTTAACATAACAACCGATATTTTAGATACATACGTTTCAATGAGAGGCGTGGCCTCATGATATCGTTATGCAGGGTGGGCGGACAGCGGTATTTACCTCAGGATGTTTTATAACCGGTGTATCGGAATTATTTCCGTTCGCCGGTTTTTTTGTACTGATTTTGACGCATTGCAAGTCTCAAGATCAACAAGACTCTCCATGTAAAGTGTGCTCTTATGACTGCTCATCCCCTTAATTTCGATATTGTTCCATTCCGAATCCGTATCGGTGTTACCGGCCACCGGACATTGCCTGAAACTGCATTGCTGGCAGCTGCGGTTGAGGAAATCCTGACCGCACGGTACAGGGAAGCATTCACCCCCGAGGCCCGGCATGCCTTGGATAGGGCAACTGCGACGCCGGTTGCTTTTACTGTTATTTCTCCCCTGGCCGAGGGCGCCGACCGGCTGGTGGCCGGTGCTGTCCTAGAGCATGGAGGACTGTTGGAAGCGCTGCTTCCAATGCCGCAAGAGGAGTATGGGAAGGACTTCTATACCACGGAATCGCGCCGGGACTTCGAAGATCTGCTCTTCCATGCCCATCGCACGTCCGTGACCGACAGCGGAGCAACCCCAGGTGAGGCCGATTACCGGCGGAAAGCCTATCGCCGCGTCGGCGAGGAGACAGTAGAACGATGCGACATCCTCATTGCCCTCTGGGACGGCAAAGAACCGGATAGTTCATGTGGCACGGGCTCGATCGTAGGGGTGGCGCTGGAAAAGAAAAAACCGGTGTTCATCCTCTCTACTACCCAACCCGGGTCCATAGAGCTGATAAACGGCGCCATACTACCGGCTGATTTCATTGCCGAGTTGAACCGCTTCAATGCCTTCCGGATCAGCAGCGAAGAACTGAACGCTTACGGCATGAATCAATACTCCGATTTCTTCCGGCCACCATTGGCGGACCAAATACCCACTTCCCTTAAACAACTCGTGCGGGAACGGCTCATCCCCAGTTACTGCCGCGCTTCCCTCATTACCAAGAAAAATCAGGTACGTTACTTCTCTACAGGCAAGCGGGCGTATATGTTTTCCACCCTTTCGGTCGCTTTCATGGCTGGAGCCATCGTCTTTAACAAACTCCCGATCCTTTCCCTGCCCGGCTACATAATAGAACTGGCTCTGCTAATCACCCTCTATGTCATGATCCATCGCGCTGTTCACGACCGGGTACATCACCAATGGCTCGAACACCGAGTCCTGTCGGAACGGTTGCGTATGGCGTTCTTTTTCGTTACCTGCGGTGAGACTCCCCTTCCCATTGCAAAGGTTAAAAGTATTCATCATCGCAACCGGAGTTGGGTAGATCTGGCCTATAGCGAAATCCTATGCAGTCTCCCCGAATTAGCACGACCTGCAACGCCATCGTTGACTGTGTACGGTACGTTCATCCGTAATGGGTGGCTGGTGAGCCAGCTTAACTACCACAAAGAGAAGGTGCAGACAGCGGCTGTAAAGAACCGACTCCTCAAGAAATGGGGCATGGGGTGCTTTGGCCTGGCCATTGCGGTCTCTGTCATCCACCACCTGTTCGCCATCGGCGAAGTCGCTGGCTGCCATGTTGAAGGGGCGGCGCTCCTGGTCGAGGAACTGCTTTCTGTAATCGCCGTCACCCTGCCGGCTGCCGGTGCTGCTGTGAACGGTTACCGGTCGATCCTTGAACAGTCACGTATCGCCTCCCGAAGCGCCGGAATGGCCCATCACCTGGAACGGATGATGAACCGTACCCTGCCGGAAGATCGGGCCGGATTCCGGCATTACCTGGAGCGGATCGAAGAGTTGATGCTCATCGAGTCCCACGACTGGCTGGCGCTCATGGAGCATGCGGAGTTGGAGAATATCGCGTAAAGGGCCTGCTTATCAAAAACGGTTGAACAGAGTGTGGTTGAATTGAAGCTCACCTAATAATGACTTGCCTTAGGAACTAACCATGAATATCTGGAAGCGCATCTTTGGTAAAGGTGACGACAAGCACCAGCAAAGCTCTCCTCCTCCAAAATCTGGAAGCCACATTGAACTGTCCCAATTCCCACTAACTCCACCCTCTGACATACCTCCTTCAGATCCCTCCGACGAGTCGAGCAAAGAAGATCGCGCAATCCGTGTCTTCATCTCCTCCACCTTCCGCGACATGATGCGCGAGCGGGACCTGCTGGTGAAGCAGGTCTTTCCGGCGCTTCGACGTATCTGCGCCAAGCGTTTCGTCACCTTTACCGAGGTGGACCTGCGCTGGGGGATTACCGAGGAGCAGTCGGCCGAGGGTAAGGTGTTGCCGCTCTGCCTCGCCGAGATCGAGCGGAGCCGCCCCTATTTTATTGGACTCCTGGGTGAGCGCTATGGCTGGATACCCGATGCCATTCCAACTGACGTTATCGAAAAGGAGCCGTGGCTGAAAGAACACCTGTATGGCCGCAAATCGGTAACCGAACTGGAAATACTACACGGCGTGCTCAACAACCCGAAGATGCATCATCATGCATTCTTCTACTTCCGCGACCCAGCTTATGTTGCAGACACTTTACTTACCGAAGAAGAGCGGCGGGAGATGGTGGAGCGGGACATCCCCGCTGAGGTCGAGAAACTTGGTTCCGAAGAAGCGCACCGCCGCACTGAGGAGCGTAAAGGGAAGCTCACCGCTCTCAAACAACAAATTCGCGACAGCAAGTTGCCGTTGGTGGAGCCGTACGAAAACCCCGAAGCGCTTGCGAAAATCATCGAAGATCAGTTCAGGGCATTGATTGACCGAATCTACCCGGAAGAAGACGTTCCTGACGAGCTTGACAGGGAGCGGTTGGCACACGAGGCTCATGCGAAAAACAAACTCTTCGCCTGCATCGAGCGACCCGCGCACTTGGCTGCGATAAATAATTTTGCAGAAGTGCAGGAACACGATGGCCGTGGCCTTGTCGTCACCGGTGAGAGCGGTAGCGGTAAGACCGTCTTGCTCGCCGCATGGGCAAGGGACTGGGGCAAGTCGCACCCGGACGACTTCCTCTTTCAGCATTATTTTGGCGCCACGCCGGACAGTTCCTCCCCCGACGGCTTCCTGCGCCGCCTGCTCGGTGAACTGAAAAACCGCTTTGACATCACGGAGGAGATACCCTATCAACACGATAAACTTCGCGAAGCCTTGCCGCGTTGGCTGGCGCAGACCATCAACAAGGGGCGTATCATCCTCATTCTTGATGGGCTCAACCAGGTACAAGGGGAGGAACCCGACAAACGCCTTAACTTTCTGCCTCACCATTACCCTCCCAATGTCGTTATACTCGCCTCGTCCCTCCCCGGACTTGCCCTTGACGTCCTGCGCGAACGTGGCTGGGCGGAACACGATCTCCCCTTGGCGGATGAAAAGGAAGTGGACGCTATGGTCGTCGCCTATCTCAACATACACGCCCGCGCCCTGGATGCCTCACTGTGCAGAGAGCTCGTCACCGCTCCAGGTTCGAAAAACCCGCTTTTCCTACGTACCGTGCTGGAGGAACTACGTCAATTCGGCAGCTTCGAGAAACTGCCTGATCAGGTCAGGCATTACCTTGAGGCCGGTAATCCTAGGGAACTCTTCCTTCGCGTAATCCGCCGCTGGCAGACGGACTTCGATGCTGGCGTTGATCTCGTCAGTTCCAGTCTTTCCTTTCTCTGGGCCGCCCGCCAAGGACTTTCCGAATCAGAATTACTCAATCTATTCGGGAAAAACGGTGAGCCATTGCCCCGTGCATATTGGACTCCTTTCTTCCTCGCTTTGGAACCCTATCTCAGCCAACGATCAGGACTCTTCGCCTTCGGGCATGATTTCATTCGGCAGGCGGTGGAGACTGAGTTCTTATCCTCCACTGATGACCGCAAGGCTGCCCATCTTGCTTTGGCCCAATACTTTGCAGCTCAGATCGGAATGAGTTCCCGCAAAGCAATAGAACTGCCGTGGCAGTGGCTTAAAGCGCAATGCTGGCAAGATCTCGCGAGACTTCTGGAGAATTTGCCCTTTGTGAGTGTGGCTTGGGATCAAAACTATTATGATATTGAGATGTATTGGGGTGCAGTGCGTAGGCATACCGGCGCTGGCCCACATCAGAGCTATCGCACGATCATGGAGGACCCTGGGAAATTGGCAGAATGTGGCTGGCGAATTCTTCGCTTACTCCGGGACACCATAGAGACAAAAGAGCACTTGAATACTTCATTGTGGCTTTGTGACCATTTGATTGAAGAAGAGCGTAAAAACTGCAATTCCGATTTGCTCAGGAAACTGCTTGCGGAGAAAGGCGTCCTCCTCTGGGGAGCAGAGGATTACATAGCCTGCGCTGCAGTATACAGTGAACTTGAGTCGCATGCGCGTAATTGCGGAGATCTTCATCGACTACAGCTAGCACTGGATGGTCAAGCGAATATCCTTGAACGTATGGGGAAGATAGACGCGGCTATAGCAAAATCGGAGGAAGCTGAGAAGATCTGTCGTCAAGACAACAATCTTCCTGGGCTGCAATGTGTTCTCAGCAACCGTGCAACGGCTCTAATCAAGCTTCATCGGTTCGACGATGCATTGGTTCTCCTTCGCGAAGTTGAGGATATAAGCCGGACACTAGGTCATGTTGATGGCCTTATCGCATGTCTTCCCAAAAAGGTCATGGCAACTGCTGAGCTTGCAGAGCCGAGCGAATGGAATATAGCCGAGTTGGAAACTCCTCTTGTTGAGACTGAAAATTTAGCACGTCAGTTTGGCAAACTGGGAGCCCTAATCGATTCACTGAAGAGGCACAGGATGGTTGTTCACGCGATGGCAAGAACACTTTGCGAACAAAGTCAGTGGGGAAAAGCCCTTGAGTTATTCCGTCATGTCGAACCGGTCTGTTCGGAACTTAAAGAGCTCCACGCAACAACAAGTGAGGATTCGTTGTGCATCGAAGACATGGTTCGATGCATGATTAATTGCGCAGGAATGGATTGCAACAAACGTGATCATTCTCGGTTCAGTTTTGCACTTGCGAATGAGGCAGTGCAAACTGCGGCCAAATACTCTTTATCTGATTTGGCACAAACGTGCCTCACAGTGCTGAGCATTGTAAAACAATGGGCCGACTACTACGTGGCACTGGAGCAGTGGGAAATGTTATCACCATCCGAGCAAGCGAAGCAAGAAAAGCCTGCGGAACCGGATGCTAGGTTGTCGTTTTCAGACACAGAACTTGAGGGAGAACCCGCACTTCTACGCACTCTCGCCTTTAATGAGCACAGCTATGGAGAAAACCATCCTGAAGTTGCAGTCAGTCTCAATAACCTGGCTATGTGGCTGAAGGACACCGGTCGGCTAACTGAGGCCGAACCCTTAATGCGGCGTGTACTCAAGATTGATGTGCAACATTACGGAGAAAGCCATCCAGTTGTTGCCAGAGACCTCAATAATTTGACTCTATTGCTCGGAGATCTTGGCCGTTTGACTGAGGCAGAACCTCTTATACGCCGAGCGCTAGCCATCGACGAAGTGACCTATGGTAAGAATCATCCCAAAATTAGCATCCGCTTGAATAACCTTGCCAACTTATTGTGTGCTACTAACCGATTATCAGAGACTGAGCCAATCTATCGAAGAGCTTTAGCAATTGACGAACAAGAATACGGACTAGTTCATCCGGAGGTCGCCACTGATCTAAACAATTTGGCCGAACTATTCAGGGTTACTAATCGCTTGACCGAAGCAGAACCTCTTTATCGACGGGCATTAGCCATCGACGAAAAGAGTTACGGATCCGAGCATCCGGACGTTGCCAGAGATCTCAACAATCTGGCACTTCTGCTCAAAGCCACTGCGCGTTTAAAGGAGGCAGAACCTCTCATGAAACGCGTTGTTACTATTTTTCTAAACGTTACTCACTCCACAGGGCATCCACATCCGCATCTGCAAAATGTCATAAACAACTACGCTGGATTACTGATGCAGATGAGCTTTTCACAACAGGAAATTATTGCCAAACTCAACGAACTTGGTCGCGAGTATGGATTGCAATTCGGAGGATAAATAGAAGCCCAAACGCATGGTATGAATCTTTTCTATCTTTCCCCACGCCCGAAACTGCGGCTATGGATATTGATCTCTGCTGCGGAGTGACTGTACAGGACGCCATACACAACCGGAACGCGGTGGAGGTCTGTCTGGACTGGATCAACTACTGCCGCCCCCTTTATCTCCGTTTCCTCGGCCAGAGGCGTGGGAGTTTGCTCTGAAGGAACGAAATATCCGCGGAGACCTGTGTTCGTATCTTTTTCTCCTGCGATCATTAAGCATGCAATTGAGAACTACAAAATGAAAAGTTCAGGAAACTACCATTACAAAGACGACTTTTACAGAAGCCTGGGCATTATCTAAGAATATAAAACCAAGCAGCAATAGGAGATTCTATCATGGCAGACAAATCAATTCTCGTTACTGGTGACTGCATCATCGACCGCCACATCTACGAAGAGCAATCCTGCGATTGTTGCACAAAGATAGTGGATTTAGGAGGAGGGGCAAAGCTTCTGCACAATCTGCTGGAGCACGCCTCAATGGTTGGAAAGAAGAAACTCTTTACTGTTTCTAGCAATGTCAATCATAAGCTCAAAAAGGATTTTCCTCATGCATACTCCCTCTGGTCATTACGGCCTTCAAAGGAAAAAACAGAAAAGAAAATATGGGATTTTAGCCGTTCACTCGGATGCAGTGGTACCATCAATCGGCCTATGCCAAAAAACCTGGCAGTTGCCTCTCCTCCGGCCCAATTGGTGCTGATCAATGACGCTGGTCTTTATTTTCGGCACGGCAACAACCGGCATCTCTGGCCCGACGTGATCCGCGACGGCAAGTCACAGGTTGTCAATCATGTTGTCCTGACCATGGCATCCCCGCTTGCCCATGGCGACCTGTGGCGGGAACTCTCCATCAAGTTCCGGGAAGAGTTGGTTGTTATCGTTTCTCTGGATGACATCCTGAAAGAAGAGACCGGCATCACCTCCGGCATTTCATGGGAGCGAACACTGGAGGAACTGACTTACGAACTGCAAAACAACGGCGCCATCAACGACCTGCTCAAGTGTGGTCATCTCATCGTCAGGATCGGGGAAGTAGGGGCACTCTGGGTTGCCAATTCCGGGGGTAACCGATCATTCACGGCCATCATCGAGCCAACAAGGCTGGAGAGCGGAAACATGGAGGAACATAGCGAGACGCCGCTCTGTTTTGCCGCCGCCATCGCCCTCAGACTCGCGTTGGGCAACACCAATGATATCCAATTGGGAATCCGTTCCGGTCTCAAGACAATTCATAACCTTGCAGAACTGGGCTACGTTCAGACGGCAAAAAATAACCCATCCCTTCCCCATGCCGATATTGCGAGATCTCTACATGCCCAACCTTCCGGCATGGTTGAAGTGCCAGTGCCGACAAATCGGAAGAATGGTGATCCTCCGTGGAGCATCATGGGAGAGGAGATGAGCAATAACCTCGGCATTGCCCGGCGAGTTGCCCTGTTCGGACCTCGCGCATTGGGCGCCATACCCTACAGCCTCTTTGGAAAACTCACAGTGGTTGACCGAAGCGAAATAGAAAGTCTCTGCGGCATTCGCCAGCTCATAAAAGGGTACTGTGACAAAAAGAAGGTTGAACGGCCCCTGTCCATTGCCGTTTTTGGCGCCCCTGGCTCGGGTAAATCGTTCGGTATCAAGCAGATCGCCAAGGAAATCCTCGGCCCCGATTGTGCCATCCTAGAATTCAACTTGTCCCAGTTTGCAGGCCCCGAGGAGCTTGTGGGCGCATTGCATCAGGTCCGGGACAAGGTCCTAGAAGGAACCGTACCGCTGGTATTCTGGGATGAGTTCGATTCCAAAGAGTACACATGGCTCCAGTCGCTTCTCGCCCCCATGCAGGACGGCAAATTCCAGGAAGGGCAGATAACCCACCCCATCGGTAAATGCATCTTTGTCTTTGCCGGGGGAACCAGCTATACCATGCAGGATTTCGCCCCTGCCGATTCCGGCAGCGACGCCGCTCGAAAGTTCAAGCTGGTCAAGGGACCGGACTTTGTCAGCAGATTGAATGGCTATCTCAACGTACTCGGGCCGAATCCCAGGCAACGCTTCGACCGGGAAAAGATGGAGTGGGTCAATGATGATATCCATCCCGACCATTGTTATCCGATTCGTCGCGCCCTCCTGATCCGGGCAATGCTCGGCTTAAAACCGAATCAGATTCTTGAGATCGATCAGGGTATTCTAACCGCTCTCCTGGAAATCGACTGCTTTAAGCATGGTGCCAGGTCATTGGAAACGGTCATCAATCTTACCAAAAGGGGCTCTTCCCACTTACTCCGCTCCAATCTGCCGCCTGAAGAGCAGCTATCGCTCCATGTCGATCACGATAAGTTCATGGCCCTGGTAAACCGGGACCTGCCATTCCGGATGAAGGCGGAAACTCTTGCACCTTACATTCATGACTTCTATAGGCAATTGTGCCAAAGCAAAGGTTGGGGCTTTACCTATGACATAGATTACGAACAACTTCCTGACGAAATAAAAGCTGACAATGTTGCTGCCGCAGCCCGCATACCTTCGATACTGCATCTCGTTGGCCTCAGGTTGGAGGAAAAGGGCGACGGTAAAATGATTTCAGAGACTGAGTATCAGCGGATAATCGATCCCCTTATTGAAAAGCTTGCAGAAGCGGAACATAACGGGTGGATGGAGCAGAAGTACCGTAGCGGTTGGAGTTTTGGAAAACCTCGCAACGATGATCTAAAGATTCACAATGCATTGGACAAATACACAAAACTGTCTGATAAAGATAAGGATAAAGACCGGGATTCCATGAAGAATTTCAATAAAGTTGTTGCAAAAGCAGGCTACATTATTGTGAAAGCGGATACTAAATCGGGTGACAAACCGAAGAGGACGAGAAAATAACAAACAGCATGTGAATCAATAGGTTTGCATTTGTACTTAGCTGGGATTGAGATATAAGGTGAAGGTTCGAGACCTGGATATGTTCCCCCGTTGGCGCGAAGTAAATCCCGCTCGCCTGGAGTGATATAATGCCGCAGCCTGCCAAATGCCCGGAGTGTGGATTTTCAAGAATAATGCCCATCCCCGAATCGGAGGCCATGCTCTGCTATGGCTGCCGTCACGATTTCGTGGTTGAGAAACAAGTCACCCCATTGCGGATCTTCCTCAGCTATGGCCACGACGCCAATGAGGAACTGGTCCGGCAGATCAAGGCCGAACTGGAGCAGCGTGGCCATGATGTCTGGTTCGACAAGAATGAAATAAAATTTGACGACAAGTGGCGGCGCGCCATTACCGACGGCATTTTGCAGAGCAACTGCGTGTTGTCATTCCTCTCGAAACATTCCACACGCACCCCGGCGTCTGCCTTGACTAGATCGCCATCGCCATCGGCGTAAAGGGTGGCAATATCCAGACTATCATTGCAGAAAGTGAGAATGAAGTCCAGCCTGGTGACATTGGTCATATCAAGTGGTGCAACATACAAGGCCGGCAGCAATAGCACGTTGACGAGTGCATGCTTGTCCATGGGACTATTAAGAACTCTCACAGAAGACGGAGGCGATAACATGGAGCAACATGAATTAACATTTCGTGTTTTCGTCAGCTCGACGTTCAGCGATCTGGTCGCGGAGCGGAATACGCTGCAGGAACACGTCTTTCCCCGGCTGCGCGACTACTGTCAGAAACATGGGGTGCGGTTCCAGGCGATTGACCTGCGCTGGGGCGTCTCCGAGGAAGCCGCGCTGGACCAGCAGGCGATGAACATCTGCCTGGAGGAACTCCGCCGCTGCCAGCGCACTTCGCCGCGACCGAACTTCATCGTCCTGCTCGGCCAACGCTACGGCTGGTGTCCGCTCCCGTCGCAGATTACCGCAAACGAGTTTGAGACGATCCGCGATCAGATCACCGCTGCGGACGAGCGCGCGTTGTTGGACCATTGGTATCGGCGCGACGACAACGCCGTTCCACCCGAGTACTGCCTGCAACCCCGCCAAATTGACGTTGGCGAGAACCAATCGGAACCGGAGAAGGAAGCCGCTCGCGAGGCCGAAGCGAATGCGTGGGGCGAAATCGAGCACCGGCTGCGCGCCATTCTGTTGGCGGGCGTGAACCGATTGGCTTGGCCCATGAAGGATGAACGCCGGCTCAAGTACGAGACTTCCGCCACGCACCAAGAAATTCTCCACGGCGCCTTGCAGGTCAAGGATACCATTGACCACGTCTTCGGTTTCTTTCGAACCATTGAAGGGTTGCCGCAAGATGCCAGGGCAGGTGATTACCTCGACCTCGACCCGCAAGGCCGACCGGATGCGGAGGCACTTGCGCGACTTGACCGGCTCCAGGCGGACCTGCGGACGCGGCTGTCGAACAACATTCTCACGTACTCGGCCGCTTGGACCGGCACCGGACCGAACGATGATCATCTCCAGCAATTGTGCGCGGACGTGTACGAGCTGTTGCGCAAGGTGATCGATGTAGAACTCCAGCGGCGGGACCGCTCCGACCCCGTGAATCAGGAAGCGATCGCTCACCAGACTTTCGGCCAGGAACGGGCACGCGTCTTCATCGGACGACAGGATTTGTTGAAGCGAATCCAGCAGTACCTTGATGGCCAGGACCGGTATCCGCTTGTCGTGCATGGTGTGTCCGGTTCCGGCAAGTCGGCGCTGATGGCCAAAACCATTGCCGATCACGAATCACTCGACACGAATCACGAAATCATCGTCAGGTATATCGGCGCAACACCCGCTTCGTCAAACATCCGGTCGCTGTTGGAGGGGCTGTGCAAAGAGATCACCCTGCAGTACGGGGGCGATGTGAGCACGGTGCCGATGGAATACACCAAGCTGGTGGTGGAGTTTCTGAATCGGCTGGCGCTGGCAAAGGTGGAGAAACCGCTCGTGGTGTTCCTCGACGCCCTCGACCAACTTTCCGATGCCGATCACGGACGGAATCTGGCATGGCTGCCGGCACAGTTACCAGAGTACGTGCGGTTAGTTGTCTCGACACTTCCCGGCGAATGCCTGACGGCGTTGGAACACAAACTTGTCGGGCCAGTGCCCCGCTTGCCGCAGTTCGTCGAAGTCACGCCGATGACCGCGCATGAGGGTGCGGAGGTGCTCGCGGCTTGGCTCCACGGGGCGTACCGCACCTTGCAGCCGCAACAGCGGGACCAGGTACTGACCGAGTTCCATGGCTGTCCGTACCCGCTCTACCTGAAACTTGCCTTCGAGGAAGCGCGCCGGTGGAGATCGTGGGATGGCAATGTTGGAGTCATGGGTGATGTTGCTGGAGTATTGGGCAATCTGTTCGACCGGTTGGAGCAGCCCCAACAGCACGGCGCGCTGCTGGTTAGCCGCGCGTTGGGTTATCTGGCAGCGAGCCGACACGGCCTGACCGAAGATGAACTGCTCGATGTGCTTTCAGCAGACAAAGAAGTGATGACCGAGTTCCGAAGACGTTCGCCCAAGTCGCCAATGTTTGACCAACTGCCCGTGGTGGTCTGGGCGCGACTATTTGCGGACCTCGAACCATACATGACTCAACGACAGGCCAACGGCACAACCGTGATGACCTTCTACCACCGACAAATGGAGGAAACAGCTGTCAAGCGGTATCTTGCCGATGGGCGAAAGCTTCGTGCCCATCAGAGTCTGGCGAGATACTTTTGCAGCAAGGTCGATCCCACGACCAACCGCAAGTGGGATGGTAACTATACACGTGGATTTAACGAATTGCCATTTCAGCAGGCAAATGGAGGAATGTGGAACGAAGCGTTTGAAACTCTGACGTCCCCTGGCTTTCTAGAAAAGAGACTCCCACTAAAAGCGAACAACGAATACTTGGCGAGCCAGGAATTCGATAGTCAGTCTAATGCATTATTCGCACTGATTTCGGACTTTGAAATGGTAGCCCGAGGTATACCTTATGACCTCTAAACCTGGAATTCCCACGATCTGGCGGCATTGGCTTCGACAGGCATTGAACGACTTCAATGAGGGCCTCGTCGATTCCGCAATGGACAAAATTCGTTTGTTTCACAACTCGTTGGATGGGCTAACGTCGGATGAAAAAATGTATGCCCTGGGGACGGCGGCCTCTCTCATCGAGGAAAAGGGGCCGGTTACATCCGCGATCGCAACCTACGAAGAGTTAATTGCAATTGCAGTGGAGCATGACCCTGCCAGCATTCGAACTGCGAGAGATTGGGTTCGAGTAGCACGTCTGTATGGCCGTACTGGTCAATATAAGAGGGAAACTGAGGCGTTGGAGCATGCCTCGTGCATCTACGAACACCTTAGTGCAGAAGACAAAGAGTTACTCCAGCCAGACGAGATCGGTAGTTTCGATCTTCAACTTGTCCAAAGTCGCCTTGCTCTCACATCACAGCAGGTTTTGGAGCCTAATTTCCAGACCAAGAAATCGCTTCTGTATCGGATGGCTGAAATTCTCAGAAACGAGCTCGACATCTTGGTAGATCACCCCGAGACGATAGTCCAACAGCTTCACAATGGTTTGTCGCCCTTCCAAAGTTCCACTTTGGTCCAAGCGACTGTTACTAAGCTGAGCAATTATTTGATCCATATGAGACGAAACTGGTGTGAGATGGTTCGCCTTCTTGGTCCAGGCAAGGACGGATGGTTTCAACGGCAATTCGTGGTTCGGACGCACATTCCTGAAACAATACGCTGCTTCGCCGCGGTTTCTGAAGGGTGGTTTCTTGTGTTTGCCGAGCCTGGGACTGCTTGGAAGGTTCCTCTTGGGGGTGCCATACAGTTCGCTACAATCACCCACCTGCCTCGTCAGGGGAAATTAGCGTTGGCAAGTCTTGGCTCAGCCTTAGCCCTCATAGACGAAGAAGCCAATCTGCGATTCTATCACTTTCAAAATGGCTCTCTTGTTGCTTTGGATCAAACACACGCCAATGCTTGTCATATCACGCGATCCGAAACACATTTCGTGGCTTCGTTTCATGATGGCCGGGTGACCAAATTCGACACAAATGGGCATCCGGAGAACAACATTTATAACACGCAGTCCGCATCCGCAGATCTCTTGTTCGCATGGGCAGACGGCAGCCGTATCATTCTTGTTATCAACTCCCACAGCAAGAAAGGCCTGTGCTCAATGCTACAATTTGCTTCCTTTGATCCTCCAAGGGTCGAGTCTATAAGAGAATTGCCGGTTGACGTTCGATCAATACAACATTCGTGGTATTCAGACATACTCTTGGTTGGCTCGATGGATGGATTTCGTTTCTGGAACCCGGAACAAGAATTTCCTCAGGAAGCACAAGGAGGAACAACGGACCAAATCATCCGGTCGAAGAATGGCAGGTACACTGCCATGTTCCATAATGGAATCTGGGTTATTGGACACGGATTTTCCCTTCAAGCGAATCCACCATTGCCGGCTGGGGCGCACACGGTTCAACAATTGGAGTTTCAAGATCTTGATTGTGAGACGCTACTACACGTAGCGGTGGAAAACGTCATTGAGACCTGGTCGATGGACAAGCTGGCTTGGTATTCCTCGATTTCTGCGGGCTGGGTCGAAAAGGCGATGTTTGCAGAAAACGGCAGTGAATTGGTAGCCATAAGTCCTGTGGGGATCACATACCTGTGGCAGGTGGACAATGGCAAACTGGTCGAAATGGAGAAATGGGATCCCGATGCGCACATAATCACATGGGCGCCCCAACGGAATATCGGTGCAGTATGTCGTCCCGATAGAGTTGAGTTGGTCAATGAAGAGCAAAAGTTCATATCGTTTTTCAAGGATCAAAACCCGCATAGTGTCGCGTGGAACCGGGCGGGAACTCGGCTCGCTTGGGCGGCATTGCGCAGCTCGGATGTACGCTGGGTTGAACGCACGCCAGCAGGATTTCACCTCTTCGAAATTCGTGGTGAAGAGCATTATTTCCCTTTGTCTACTGTCCTCTCTCCTGAGGGTGATTTCCTTGCATACATCCGCGGACATTTCCGCATGGCATCCCTGCCGGAACTTGGAATTTCAGGGAAAATGGGTATTACAAGCCGATTCTTTGCCGGGCAAATGAGAGGGGTAATTGACGAAGGCATTTTATTGGTGGATCTCCGAACCGGCACAAAGCAGATACTTTTGGCTAAGTATCCAGGGTTTCTCAAGGTTTTGTGGTTCGCCTCCAGCAATCTCCTGTTTGCGGCGGATGATGCAGGATGTGTATTGCTGGTAGACCTGAGAACGAAGGAGATCAGTTCTCGGTGCTGGGTATCGGATCCCGTGGTTGCTGGATGTGGACTAACTGATATTATGCGATTGTGCGATACAGGAATGACGGCTGCATTTGGCCCTGTGGTCTACGATTTCAAAGTTTATCATCAAGGAGAACCTGTCTTATGGGATTAAAGGACTATTTTCGCAGATACCCGGAACAAACAACCCCGACTGCACTTTCTGGCAAGTTCTGGAGTGACGTAGAGCTGTTGTGTGCAGGCCATGTTCCCAAGACTCTTGAATTCTTTCGATCGCATAATGCTCCTCGGATGGACTGGGCTGCCCCATTATTCATGCAACTGGTAAATTCAGAGGCGCTGCAAAGTTTGATGAATGTAGCGAAGACGCGATTGGGTCAAGCGCGTCAGGACAGGATTGATCCACCCTCTCCCGTCGGCGCCTTCGGTTCTTGGTTTGTATGCGTTACCGTGTTCCCGTCGGCTTCAGATGCTGATTTTCTCAACGCCTGTCCAAAACATAGCTTCGAAAACTACATAGAAGAGTGCCAGAACGCGTTCCATGCAGCCGATCCGTCGTGGCCGGAACTACATTACGCACAATGGATCCTTCTACTGAGGGAAGACGATTCTGCCGCTTCCATTCATCTCTATACCCAGTGGAGTTTTTCCGTGCGTATCAAGTGGATTGTTGAAAGCCAAGACAACTTGGTAGTTGAAGCTCCGATCATTGTGCCAACAGAATTGTTGAAAGACAGTATTCACGATCTTCATCGGAGACTGCTTTCTCTGGACTTCGAAGCCTCGGAGCGGTGTATCACGGCCATCATTAAAGAGGTTGCGACATTCCTCTTTATGGATTCGGTCGTATCGGAGACACCGACCGAACCATCGGACCCAGTGAACTATAAGACCAGCGACGGCACTCCATGTGACTTAATCGTGGAGGCCATTGAGTTGCATCGTAAAGACTGCAAAGATGCAGGTTTGGATATCCCGTTGATTTTGGCAGTGCCCGCCCGGTTTTCCAAAGCGGTTGAAGAACATCTTCAGAGCATCGGATACGTAGGCCTGAGTCCCCAATGTATTCAGGTATGTTCTGAGTCTGAACTGCCTTTCCTAGACGCTAATGGGAATATTAGAAAACGAGGTAAGTATGAGATAGAAACCTACCTTGCGGGGGGTGGGTATTGTTTGACAAAGATTGTCGAACAGGGGTTGCTGAGTCGACTGTGGAAACAGGGCATCCGCTGGCTGGTTCTTGGTCAAATTGGCAATCGAGGGGCCCGGATTAATGCCAACCTTCTCGAGAAATTGGCTGCATGCAAGAGCGATGGTTTATTTGAAGTGGTCGAGCGAACCGTAGAACCGAGATCAAAATTGGTCCTTTTAATGAACGACGGGCTGCCGATTTGTGTAGACGACCGGAGGTTGAGATCCTCCGAACACGATCAGCTTCGTAATTCTCCATATGTGGGCACTGGAACGTTTTGGGTACGATGTGAGAAGCTTGCTCAGGCATTTGGTATCAAAATTGAGACGTTGCAGTCGGAATGGAATCAAGAAGAATGGAAGGGGAAATTATCTGCTGACCTCCTCAATCAGCACGCAATCGTCAGTAAGAGCGCAGAATCAGGGTTGGGAATATTTGTTCCCGTTTGGGAAGTATTGTCGTCACTCCAGTTTGAGGCTATTCATGTCGATTCTAATAGAATAGATTTGAGGTAACTGAATTGCCAAAGCGCCGGAACCGCAACCGGCAAAGTTTTGTTATTAGATGTGACCAGCTTGCCGTGCAGCCCTGCCATCTGTATGGCAGCTGGCGGTAAAGGAGTTTGACAATGAGTAGCAAGTGGAAAACAGTCCGTGTCTTCATCAGCTACAGCCATCGAGGCAATGGCCCGGAGTGGAAGGCAAAGCTTTTGCGGGCGCTGCATGTGTTCGAGCAGCAGCATCTTCTTGATGTGTGGCAGGATGGAAAAATCCGCGTCAGTTCTTACTGGGATGATAACATCAGGCAGGCCATGGGCAAGGCCGCCCTGGCAGTTGTATTACTGACCAGGGAAGCGCTGAAATCGGAATACATCATCAGTACGGAATTCCCTTTCCTCAGTGAACGTCAAAAGCACGAAAATCTGCCAGTATTTCCAGTAATCTGCGAAGAGTGTAATTGGGGTGACCATGAATGGCTGCGGGCAACGCAGGCTCCAAACGAATCCAACCCTCTCTCGCAACTTTCCGAAACCGCCCAGAAGCGTATTTTCCGCAAGCTTGCCACTGATATTGCTGAGAAACTAAGCCGCGTTGCGCTTTCCGAATTGCCTAAACCCGAGCAGTCTCTTCCGCCGGACAAGATCTATCTAGACAAATTTCCTATCACACGTGGACCCGGTCTACGCGAGGAAAAACTCATCGGCCGCGAGCAGGAACTCGCTCTACTTGATCTTGCTTTTTCCCAACCGGGTACCACCATTGTATCGCTGGTCGCCTGGGGTGGGGTAGGTAAGACTATGCTGGTGCAACACTGGCTCCAGCGCCTGCAGCGAGAAGATTGGCATGGCGTACAACGTGTCTATGCCTGGAGTTTTTACAGTCAGGGCACTAAGGAAGACCGGCAGGCATCCGAGGACACCTTCCTCGCCCACGCCCTCGCATGGTTCGGTGTGCAATGCGAGCCGACGCTCTCGCCGTGGGACAAGGGCCGCCTGCTCGCCGCCGCCGTCGCCCACGAACGCACCCTGCTCATCCTCGACGGCATTGAACCACTCCAATACCCGCCTGGCCCGATGGGCGGCCAACTCCGCGCACCAGGTGTGCAGAGCCTGTTGAAACAGCTTGCACGCAAAGCAAATGACACCGAACAACTCGGGCTCTGTCTTGTCACCACCCGTGAACAGCTCACTGATCTTGCCGATTTCCAACGTAGGCCCGATTGCTCTTGGGGTAGTGTACTCCGCGTGGACCTCGGCAACCTCACCGACGAGGCAGGGGCTGCGCTGCTGTATCATGCCGGTTCTAAACGAGCCGGAGCTGCAGAAATCAGGGCAGACGATTCTGAACTGATTTCTGCTAGCCAAGAAGTGGACGGTCATGCGCTGACGCTTAACCTGTTGGGCCGCTTCCTTGCCCGTGCCCATGGGGGTGATATACGCAGGCGTGACCTAGTGAAATTCGAAGAAGCCGACCGCAAGGAACAAGGTGGCACGAGCTTTAAAATGCTGGCCGCCTTTGAGAGCTGGCTTAATAGAAGCGGAAGCTTGTATCAGCAATCACTTGCGATCCTGCGAATACTTGGTCTGTTTGACAGGCCTGCCGACGCTGGCTGTATAGGAGTGCTTCGAGAGTCTCCCGTCATTGCTGGACTAACTGATCCACTGTTTACAGCCAGAAAAGATGCGAGTACCGGCCAGACAATAGTTCAACCGATGCCCGATGAAGACTGGAACACTACAACTTCATTTCTAGCCGACTTCGGCCTTGTTGTAATTCAACTTGAAGTTGCCGGAAAGGAAGCACTGCTCGACTGTCATGCTCTGATTCGAGAGTATTTCGCGAAGCAACTGAAAATGTCCAACCAAGACGCTTGGCTGTCAGCCAATCGCAGAGTTTGCGATTACATCACCTTAAGCGTAGATAAGTGGCCCAACGACATAGTCGGAATAGATAGGCTTGTTGAAGCCGCAATCCATGGTTGTCGTCTCGGACTTATGACTGCTGTCCTCGACAATTTATACTACACGCGGATTAGGCAGGGTGATGAGCAGTTCAGCACGAGACACATAGGTGCATTTGGCACCACCCTGACTCTGCTTGCAAGTTTGTTCGACAAGCCGTGGTTTCAACCGAGCCATCGATTGAAGTTTGAAGATCAAATGTTCTTGATGCAGGAAGCTTCTTTTTGTCTTTCAGCACTGGGGCGTTTGTTAGAGTCCATAGAGCTTATTCGTACGGTGTTTCGCCAAGATATTCAAAGAAACGACTTCCTCAGCGCTACACAGAGCGCTAACCTTTTTGTTTATGTTCTTCTGTTGCATGGCAATATTCAGGAAGCAGTAGTCGTATCGAAACAAGGCACTGAGTATGCTGATCGCGTGGTTATTGGGCCATTGCTTTGTGACGTGAGGATTTACCACCAATTTGGGCGAGTTAACACCGCGGAAGCTTTTCAGTGCGCGGGCCAATGGGAAGGCGCAGCTCTTGCTTACCAAGAGGCAGAGGAAATTCAAGCGCAAGTCACACCTTTACGGCCGCTATTAGGACAAGCCATGGGTTTCAACTACTCTGATTTCCTATTACGTGAGCCCGAGCGTGCTGCTTGGCTCATCACGCAACAGGAACAACCCTACATAAAAGCCAGCCCACCTTACTCAACCTCACTTTATGAAGGGACTTTGTCTCAAGTGGATGATCGCGCGGCTCAAACATTGAGTTGGGTTAAGGAGCAAGGTTTATTGCTTGAGGTTGCTCTGTACCAGTTAGTCCGCGCACGTATTGCCGCTTACCGGAATCTCCTTATGGGGTCGTCGGGTGTGATTCCGGCAATATTGCCGGATGTTGAATTGGCATTGCAAGGGCTACGGCAGGCCGGACAAATCTGCGAGATGCCTCGTGGCCTTCTCACTCGCGCTTGGCTACGTTTTCTTGCAATGGATGCCGTCGGTGCCTGCGCCGACTTGAACGAAGCCTGGGATATCGCCGAGCGTGGCCCGATGCGGCTGTACATGGCCGATATCCATCTTTACCGCGCTCGTCTCTTTTTCCGCGAAAAACAGTATCCATGGAAATCCCCGCAGGACGATCTTGCCGCTGCCGAGAAGCTCATTAACGAATGTGGCTACCACCGTCGTGACGAAGAGCTTGCAGACGCTAAGAAAGCAATTTTAGGCTGATAACACAGTAAAATAAGTGGTTTTGTGAACACAATAGACCATTTTCATGATAAATTTATCCAACATATAGCAACCAAGCCTCAATAAATACTTGTGAGTTCGGAGCTAGATTATGAAAGTATTCCTCAGTTGGTCTGGAGAAACCAGTCGCCAGATAGCGGAAGTCCTGAAACAATGGCTGCCAGACGTAATTCAGAACTTGGAGGTTTTTTACTCCCCTGACATTCTGCGTGGCCGGCGGTGGTTAGATGTATTGCGCGACGAACTGCAAGATAATTCAATTGGGCTTTTTTGCATTACCCATGAAAGCCTTCAATCATTATGGATGAGTTATGAGGCTGGAGCTTTAGTTAGCAGAAATCCTAACGCCAAAGTTGTGCCAATATTATTTGGACTACCTGTTGAAGCGATTCATCAATTACCGTATTCCATCTTCCAATCGACATTATATTCCAAAGAAGAAATGCTCAAAATTGTCGAATCTATCAATGATTCTATGGGGCATCCATTGGAGTCATCAAGACTAAACAAATATTTTGAGCTTCTATGGCCTGAATTGGATGCCAAGATAGCGCCTTTAATTCCTGTCAGCTCTCCCTCGGGTGTCGATGTACCCCCTCTTTTTGCCCAATCTGACCAAGGCGTATTTTCTAGCGTTGCCTATCAATTGGTATCAACCGCATCGACTGTAACGCTTGTAGGGACCGGACTCTGCATCCTTTCTCAGGACCCAATTCGAAAGGTATTGTTTGAAAGGGCAAGGGCCAAAGAGTGCGTTGTCGAAATATATCTAGGCAATCCCAATAGCCCGGATTTGCAGAACCGCTTAATTGAAGAGGAAACCGGGGAATGGTCGCCATCTGTAGGTTATGATGGCTTGAAGAAAAGAGCGGAGATGCTATTGCAGGAGAAGAGGAACATAGGGAATCCCCCGGAAATTTCACTTAACATGTTCAATCACTATCCAACCATGGCAATCATTAAAATCGATGAACACTACTTTGTTTATCCCTATGGCTATGCGACGTTGGGAAACTTTAGCCCCGTTATGCATTATATGAGAAATGACAAGGTTTATGGTTCCTTAACAGAATATCTAGATAGGCAAATTGAAATGATTCGGAAGAATGCCAGTCCGATGGAACTTATCTCGCGGACCTTTCACAAAACAAGGAGCAACCTACGGAAGGAAGAATCTATCCCCCTTGCGGTGTATTATATCCCCCCACATGATTCCGAACTCTATCAGTTTGGCAAATGGGCTCTCGGGTATGACGTGTACAGCGAGGTTTCAACCAGAAATGAAGATTCACCATTTCCTGATACTGAAGCCGGACGATACGGGTTTCATGTAACACTCTGTGACGTAATCTATTTTCTGACAGATGCCGATTTGCGCAGGGTATGTGAAGAGGTTCGCTTTGTCGCTTCCTCGTTTAGTTCATTCAGAATCAGCGGATTCCATATTGAAAAAAATTATCCGCGACCAGGTACGATATCACTTCTTTTTGATGATCACTCCGGGAGTCTGGAGGCTCTGCATCATGAATTCGTTCATCGTCTTTATAGGAGAAGCGCGGGAAGTAATTATACGTTTAAATGCTCGACACGTGCAGTGGGTCCATTCACGGAAAGAGATCGTCTCATGATTGAGAAATACCGTGCACCTCACATTCTCAGGTCATATCAGCCCCACTTTACCCTAATTTCGGATCTAATGGAGAATGAAATCGATGCGGCATACGATAAGCTAAAAGCCGAGATGCACCGCAGGAGGATACCAGAAGCAATTGAAGTCAGTGGACTTGCAATCATGGGAATGGGGTCTGACGGGGTCCATTTACGACTATCCCATCCGGTGGTAGACCTTAAATGAGCGACTATCGGCTGATGTTTGCGGAAAAAGATCGTATGTGCCGATGCAATTATACGATATTACGGGAAGAATTTGCCGAGCATGGCATAGACCCTGGTGAAGTTATTAAGTCACGAGCATTGGCATGCAATGATGGAACTTCGTGGTGGGTTGACAAGGCAGCTTTCTATCCAACCGGGGTGGCTTTGGGATGTTCTCTCCCTGATGCAGCATTTTCCAACATCCTTTTTCAGGCCACAAATGCTGTTGCACAGGCAATAGAACCGTTTCTGCAAGCAGGACAAGCGCATTTTTCCTTTGTGCCGGAAAGTGGCTACCATGTGACGCTGGTAAATTACAGCCATTTTGATTGTGCGGAAACCAGCGAACAGGTGGTTCTCATGGATACACCGGCCCTCTGTAAAGTAAAGGAATATTTCCAGAGAGTCAGACACCCAATGCCGAGAATACAATTCAAAGGGCTGATTCTTACCAGATCGGGCAGACTTATCGTGCCGGGATATGCTGTAGATATTACCGCTTTTGCTATCCGAGCCGACCTGGCAAAACTGAACCCAAGATTCGAAACCAATCTCCCCAAAACCCTCCATATCAAATTGGGTCATTTCTTACGTAATTTGAATCCAGGAAGCCAAGATCAATGTTTGGAAATCTTGGATGAAATAGGGGCGCAGATTGATTCAACCCTAGCATTTGGAGAGGTATTCACACCTCTGGAAGTACTGAGAGAGATATTCTCATGAAAGAGGCAAACCATTGGCATAAATCGCCCCACCTCCTGATGTACCCAATGCGACCCGGTTCCGGATGGGAAATACGCCACCGCATTAACCGGTCACTCATACGATTCCCTGATGAGCATAAAACGCTTTGGGACTCGTGGAATATCACGCAGCTTGAACATGTGGATCCTCATCTGTTCGAAATATTGAAACAGAACAGCATGATAACCCCTTACACTTTTCACACTAAATTGACTGAAAGTCCTCTCGATTACGCAATTCCTTCAGTATCAGAGCGCTTCGTAAAATATTATAAAGAATCAACAGAAACTATAATCCTTTATAATTCAATATTGATGTCAGAGAACAACCCGTTGCTGGTCCTTGGCCCCTATGGCAGCATGTGTTGGAACCTGTTAGCGCAGAAAAAATCCGTCGGAGAAATGCGCTCCGAAGCCGTGCGCATTTTCGGTGTGGATGAAGTATTCCCATTTCTGCGACGACTGATTCATCTGGGATTTCTGGTGCAAATGCCTTTTCGGGAGGTTTGGGACAGGAATAGTGCTGAAGTGATTACGAAAGAGTTTCCCGCCAATCTGGTTCAGCATGAATTACCGAGAACGTCTGTTCCATGGTATGTGCTGTGGGAGATATGTACTCAATGCGATCTCCGTTGCCGAACCTGCTATCTACCCCATTTTGATTCGATGGGGGTGCCACGGCAAAATCTCATGGCACGCGCAGCGGAGCTGGTTGAAGCAAACGTTTTCTACGTCTCACTTTTTGGCGGAGAGGTTTTGTTACGTGATGATCTGGAAGACCTGATTATGTATCTTCGTTCTCGTGATGTGTTTGTAAAGATAATTTCGAATGGACAATTATTGACTCCGGAACGTGCCCGAAAGTTGTCGGAAGCAGGACTAAACCAGTTGGAAATAAGCTTTGATGGTTTCACGGATGAGGTAAATGATGCTTCGCGCGGGAATGGTTCCTTCCGGATGTCCTGCAATGCTGTGAAGATTGCACAAGATGCTGGTATCCGCCGCCAGGGAATCGTCTGGACAGTGCATTCCGATAACTATATACAAGTGGATATGCTGCCGGAATTCCTCTTCATGCTTGGTGTGACGGAGTGCTATATAAGCTCATTTAAAATGACGGGGTTGAATGGGTCTCAGGCGCCATGGAAGCCACTTGATTCAGCCCAACTTTCGGAGCTGAAAGCCAAAGTTTCAGTGTTATCAAAAAAGCATAGTAATCTTGTAGTTACTCTAATGTCTGAATGCTCGTGTGGTCGTTCAAGTGCAGTAATATCATATGACGAAAAAGTACGCTTATGTACTTTTTCGTCAGAAAGTATAGGAACCCTTCAAGAAGAAACTTTTCCCGCAATTTGGAAAAAGCTTGATGACATCTGCCTGGGAGAAGGGCCACATGGTTTTTGCCGGGCTCAATTGTATGAATAAATATGTAATGTTTTGTCTGACGTTTGCTAGGTGTATAAATTAGTAACATGTTGATTATATATTGATTTTATGTGATATGGCTTGAAAGAGGAGTGCGGTGCTGCCTCAATGACACGTAACTCAGTTTTCATCAGCAAAGCCACTCCGGAAGATGATGAATTCGTCCTATGGCTTGCGCCGCGGCTGGAGGCGGTGGGGTATACCGTCTTTGCCGACATTCTGAGCATAGAGGCTGGCGACAGATGGCGGAAGGTCGTGACGCAGACTCTGCGGGAGGAATCGGTAAAGATGCTGCTCTGTTGCCGGGATGCCACCCTGGCAAAGGATGACGTGCAGGATGAGATTGGCATTGCTGAGGATGTCGCAAAGGAACTGCAAGATCCTCGCTTCATCATCCCGCTGCGAATTGAAAACTTCAAGAAAATACCCGGTATCGGTGAGTTGCAACATGTTGATTTTGTCTGCAGTGGGTCAGTGGGCTGCGTGACTTGGTTGAAACTGGGGGTACCGCGAAGCACCGATAAAATAGTTATCAATCCGACCGTGCCAAATTATCCGCACTTGACCAATTTCCTGAATGGCGAGACCAAACACCCGTTTCTACTTGATATTCCTTGGTTATAGGTCGAAGGTGGGACGCTCGTATGACGTAGGAGTGAGCCGATGCGACATGTGTTTTTCTCATATGTTCGAGAGGATGAAGGAACGGTAAACAAGGCCCGCGAGTATTGTGAGGCATCTGGTATCAGCGTCTGGATGGACAGGGAGAGCCTGCGACTTGGCGAGCCATGGATGCAGAAGCTCCGCACGGCTATTTGTGAAGGTGCGTTCTTTGTCCTCTTTCTGTCTAAACACGTGGCTGCCCGACCGAGTTCAGTTGTGTATCGAGAAATAAACATCGCGCTTGAAGAACTCAGACGAGGACCTGGTGATCAAGACTGGTTTCTTCCTCTCCGGCTGGATGATTGCCCCATTCCCAAGGAGGTGGCGGAGTTCACGTACGTTGATCTCTTTCCTGATTTCAACTCCGGCGCGGTCGTATTGGTCAATCGCTTACTTGCACGATTGTTGCCTGAGCTCTCCCCCGAACACATATTCATCCTCGGCGTCCGGTATCATATTGGCGAGAAGCTTCGGCACTTTACTGAGATGGGTGCGACAATTCGTGAAGAAATCCTCGGTAAGTGGCAAGCAATCCTGGACGAATATTGTTTGAACCAGCTTACAATCGCATTTCGTGAATCCTATGGGCGTATGAAAGCCACCGGACAATACCAACTCGACTTGATGATCGAGCCTGGCGATTGCGGAAGGGTTATTCTTCTTTCGATTGCTCCGAATAGGGACCGTAAAGCTTTTCTCCGATCACTCCCCGCGGCACCAGCTTCGATAGGAAATACATATATTGACTTCATTATTGCATTCAGGCGAAGTCATTTCCATGTATTATCAGGCTGGGTAGACAGAGACTTTGCGCATATCATTTACTTTGACGATCCAGAAAATGATCTGTTGGATATCCTTTTTTTGGAGTCTCCCCGCTCACGATTCGAGGCCGTTGGACAACTTGTCAAGAAGCGGCCAAGTGGGCAACGCGTCGCTTTCCAAGACGCTGCGATCTACCCCACCTCGCTTCTGACGGCTATTGAGGCCGGGACGCTTGCTGACGGGGTTTACAGCACTGATTCACGCGCAACTGAAGTAACACGTGACCGACGGTAAAGAAATTGATTAACACAAAGAAAGGTCTGCATTGATACTCGAGGGCCATATGGAAGGGGTAGTAGGAGCGCTTGAACTGGCCGACGGCAGGAAACTTTCATGGTCTTGGGACACGACGCTGAGGTTGTGGGACAGGATTGGAAGATCACTTGAAGTATATAAGTGGTCTTCATCGACGCCATCGACAACACCAACATCCGACCTCTAATTAAAGAGAATAAGGAATAAGTCTATGCCGCAAACGACCAAAACCTTCAGGGTATTCGTAAGCTCAACCTTTACCGATATGCGTGCCGAGAGACATATCCTGCAAACAGACGTATCTCCCCGACTCAAGTCACTCTGCGAGAGCAAAGGGGCCAGCTTCCAGGATGTGGACTTACGCTGGGGTGTGAACGAAGAGGCTCAGCTTGACCAGAAGATCATGGATATCTGTCTGGGGGAAATCGCCCGGTGCCAGAAGCTCTCTCCCAGGCCCAATTTCATCATTCTGCTGGGCGACAAGTATGGCTGGCAGCCGATTCCGTCGCGGATTCCCAGCGATGAAATGGATTTGATCCGGAGCGCACTGGACGGTAAAAAGTTTGCTTTTGTCGATAGATGGTATCGAGAGGATCTGAATGCCGCTCCGCATGAGTACGTACTGCAACCGCGGGGGGACGAGTATCAGAAAATTGAGAACTGGCGGGAAGCGGAAAGCGGCCTGCGGAAGATTTTGCGTTCTTCGGTAAACAAACTTTCCTTCACTGAAGAGCAACGACGGAAGTACTTCGCCTCCGCCACTCACCAGGAGATCATAGCAGGGGCGCTCACCCCTCCGGACGAAGTCCTGGATCCCGAAGAGCATGTCTTTGCCTACCTGCGTACTATCCGGGGGCTACCAGAAGACCGGACGGCAGCGGATTATATCGATCTGTCCGGCGACCGCAGGGATACCAAAGCTAAGACGCAATTGAATAAACTAAAGAAGGAGTTGAGAACAAAGCTTCCTCGTAAGCATGTTTACCCCTATGATGCAACGTGGTCAGCCGGCTGCGCGCTGGACGATGCTAAAGCCTTTGGCGACCGGGTGTATGCTGACCTGAAGAGAGTCATCGAAGAGGAATTGCAAGATAACGCAGTTGTTGATCCCCTGACCAGAGAGAAAAGCCTGCATGAGGAGTTCAAGGAGCAGCGGCGGAAACACTTCACCGGCAGGAAGGAGGCGCTCCAGGCCATCGCTGATTATTTGGACGGCCTCTCACAACTGGTGTTTACTGTCATAGGCGCCTCTGGTAGCGGCAAGACTTCGCTGCTGGCCCAGGCTCTCCATGAAGCAACTGGCCGGGAAGGGGTTACCATCTTCCGCTTTCTCGGCACCACCTCCACCGCCTCCGACGTCTCCCGGCTCCTTGCGGACCTGATCAATGATATTTGCACCGAATACCAGGTGGACAAGAACAGTCTTCTGCTGGAGGGGGAAGACGAGACCAAGTTCTCCACTCTCATGGGATTACAAGAGCTGCTTCCCCGTTGCCTCAACCTCGCTGGCAAAGAGAAACCTTTGTTGATCGTCCTCGATGCTTTGGATCAACTCTCCAGGGATTTCACCACCTTGTCTCTCGATTGGATACCCAAAGAACTGCCGAATCATGCGAAGCTGATCGTTTCGGCGCTGCCCGATCTGCGGGATAAGCTGAGCCAAACCGTCATTCATGATCTTACTGCCATGCCCGCCCCTGAAGGAGAAGAGCTGCTTACCGCTTGGCTTAACGCAGTTCATCGAACCCTAACTCCAGAACAGACGCGACTGGTATTTGACCGGTTCACTCCCGTCGGCACCCCTCTCTATCTCAAGCTTGCCTTCGAGAACGCCAGAAAGTGGCATTCCTACGATACCGCTCAATCGCTCAAGGCGGACATTGCCGGGGTTCTCGACGAATTCTTTGCCGGCCTAGAAAGGGTTCACGGCCGAACGTTGCTGAAAACATTATGCTGCTACCTCCTGAGCGGCAAGTATCAAGGGCTGATGGAACAGGAGATTCTCGACCTGCTGGTTGCCGATGAGGAGTACTGGCTGCACTTTCTCGACAAATGCCACCTCGATCACCGGCAGGAAGTGGCTGAGCTGAAACGACTCCCCATCGTAGTCTGGTCGCGGCTCTTCCTCGATCTGGAACCTTACCTCACCACTCGGAATGCCGACGGCTTGCCCATCATCTCCTTCTACCACCGGAAGTTCAGCGAATATGTGAAAAAGGAGTACCTCACCGACCCTCTTCCCTGGCATGTCCGGATAGCCGATCATTTTGATAAAGCGCCTCTCTACTTGGATGACAAAGAAGCACGGCCCAACGTCCGCAAAGTAGTTGAGCAACCCTGGCAGCAAACCCTTGCCCAGCAGTGGGGTGAAATTGTTGATAAGACCTTGGCAAGTTTTCCCTTCCTCATGGCGAAAGCCAAGGCGGATATGGTGGAGGGGATTCTGGAGGATTATGCCTTTCTGTGGGGCGTGGCAACGGAGAATACGAAGTTGCAACTTGACCTATGGCGGGCTTTCTTTGCCGAGCGGACGCATATTCTGCGGCGAGGAAATGAGGAGTTGCCGGCGTTTAAGATACTTCTACAGCTTGCGGTGGAGCATGCGGATGATAGTCTGGTGACGAAGGGCGCGGAGGAATGGCTAAAGGAAGAGCGGTGTAATTGGTTGTGGTTGCGGCGTGTCCAACGGTTACCACATACCCATAAGGGTCCCTGTGTGGCAGTGCTGGAAGGTCACACTGAGGGAGTACGTTCAGCACTGGAACTGACTGATGGACGACTGCTTTCTTGGTCAGCACTTGATCATACCTTGCGGCTGTGGGATGGCCAAACTGGTGCTTGCTTGATGGTTCTTAAAGGCCATAGTAGCTGGGTTTGGGGCGCACTTGAGCTTTTAGATGGTCGGATACTCTCGTGGTCAGATGATGGATCCTTGCGACTGTGGGACAGGCAGAGTGGTGCTTGTATTAAAATGCTCATCGGCCACCAGGGTCTAGTTCGAGGTGCGCTTGAGCTGAATGATGGCCGACTCCTGTCGTGGTCAGATGATGGGTCCTCGCGACTGTGGGATGACCAAACTGGTGCTTGCTTGGAGATTCTCAAACACACCAATGCTATCTTTTGTGGTTTAGTCTTGGCTGACGATCGGATACTTTTAAGGTCAAAAGACAAGACCTTGCTGCTCTGGTACGTTCAAAAAAGTTATTGTATTGCCCTCAAAGGGCACTCTGATTTAGTCAACGGTACGTTAATTTTTAGTGAGTGGCAAATCATTTCATGGTCGGATGACAAAACGTTGCGGCTCTGGGATGCCAATAATTTTGGTTTATGCGTGAAGGTCTTCGAAGGACACACTCGTTCAGTCAAAGGTGCGTTAAAGTTAGGAGAAGGACAGATTCTCTCTTGGTCGGATGACAAAACCTTGCGGATCTGGGACGTCCAAAGTGGCAAATGTCTAGCGATCTTCGAAGGGCACACTGATTCAGTTAAAGGTGCGTTAAAGTTAGGTGAAGGACAGATTCTCTCGTGGTCGGATGACAATACCTTGCGGATCTGGGACATCCAAAGTGGCAAATGTCTAGCGATCTTCGAAGGGCACACTGATTCAGTTAAAGGTGCTATAAAGTTGGGTGAAGGCAGGATACTCTCATGGTCTTTTGATAGGACCTTACGGCTGTGGGATTATGAAAAATGCAAGGTCTTAGCAGTTCTCAAAGGGCACAGCATTTCGGTTGAGGGAGCACTAGAACTGACAGACGGACGACTTCTATCGTGGTCTATGGATAAGACCTTGCGACTGTGGGATACCAAAAGCGACTCGAATATTACCGTTCCTAAAGGACATGCTGATTCCGTTGAAGGAGCTTTGGAACTGGCTGACGGGCGAATCATATCGTGGTCACGTGATAATGATTTACTGCTTTGGAATTGTCAAAGCGGTACTTGCTTAGGGGTTCTAACGGGGCATACCAATTCAGTAAATGGGGCAATGGAGTTGGCCAATGGTCGGATACTCTCTTGGTCAGATGATGGGTCCTTGCGACTGTGGAACACTCAAAACGGAGAGTGTCTGGCAGTTCAACCAGGATATGCCGAACTGATTCTGGCACTATCCAACGGACTGCTGCTCTCGTGGACTAGCAGGATACAGTATGCCTTGCAACTTTGGGACGGGGAAAGCATTGCTCACAAAATTTCTTTGATTGGTCACAAACGGCCAGTGAACGGCGCACTGGAACTCAAAGATGGCCGCATTCTCTCGTGGTCTCAGGACTCGTCAATGCGCCTGTGGGACGGTCAAAGTGGCGAATGTTTAATGGGACCGATTTGGAGCGGCACGGTTATTGGTGCGTTAGAACTTGCCGACGGGCGCCTCCTCACGTGGTCGGAAGGCGCAACCTTGCAGTTATGGGATGGACAAAGTGGAGCATCTCTGGCGGTGCTCAATGGATGCACAAATCCGATTGAAGGTGCGCTGGAGTTAACCGAAGGACGGATTCTTTCTTGGGAGTGGCCCGTCTCAACCGTTCGACTGTGGGATAGCCAAAATGGCAATTGCTTGGAAGTCGTTGCAAAAGATCAAATTGCCAAACGTTATCCTGAATGGATTTATGATATGCAGCAATCCCAAAACTACAGATGCATCTCAGGAGACCTCTTTGTGGGATCAACGGCTCGGGTGGCATACCTGCGCCAAAAAACCACTCCTTCGATTCTTACCGGTTGGCATGCAGAGTCGGACTTAGTGGCCCGTTGTCTTCTGCCGGACGGCACAGTCGTTGCCACTGAAGCAAATGGTCAGGTCTGCTTCCTCAAGCTGCACCACGGTCAGCGCCGCGTTCCTCTTGCCGAAGCGGAAATGCTTCTCCCGACTTTGCGAAAACACGCCACCTGACGGCAATCGCTCCGTCACCTGCTCCCGTTTCGCCAAGTCTCTCAAATTCGTCGACATCTTCGTCCGCGACAACAGGAGGGGTTAACTCTCAAGAGCAATTTCGGTCTTGACGCAGAATTCGGGGAAAATAGTAACAACAGGCTCCTTAACTTACGTGGTTGTACTCCTTCGCGCCTCAATGCAAACCGTTTTGATTTCATCCTTGATTTGAAATCGGGAAATACTCTTCCTCAGCAATTTTCTGAACAATTTCATCCTGCCCTGTGCTTCCTCCGCTTGCAGCAAGCGTCTCCGCAGTTTCTCACGTTGTTTTCCAGTTCTCTATCACCACCCGTACAAAGTTGTTATCGTCATGTCAGGTCAGTTGAGATTCTTGGCATCTCATATGCTCTATTATAGCCAGATGGTAAAGTGTTGGAAAAAGTCAACATGGCTTCATCTAAAAAAGAGGGGATCATGTTGAGCATGGGACTTCACATCCCCACAGGCCGATCATCATCTGATTTCGTTTGTTTACGGTAGTCAAAGTATGAGAAAGCACCAGGAGGCAGACAATGAGCATGTGTGAAGAGAAAGTTGCCATCGGGAAAAAACTGGTTTGGGTGAGAAAGCCGTATCTGCCGGATGAAAAAGAGATGATCGATTTCGTCGGGAGGGATGATGAGTTAAAGATGGTAGCCGCGGCCTGGTTGTCCGACCACCGGTCCCAGCCCCTTGCCCCTCTGCTGGTCGGTCCTCCGGGATGCGGCAAGAACCGCATCGTGTTCGAGATGGCCAAAAGGATGGAACTCAATCTCTATGTCTGCCAGGGGTACGAGAACGTTACCGCCGAGGAACTGGCCTGCTCTCTGCTGCCGGCAGACGAAGGGAATGGCCGGATCGACTACCTCATCTCAACCCTGGCCACCGCCATGTTCAAAGGAGGGATTTGCTTTATCGACGAAATCGGTAAGTTTCCCGGCAAGGCCCTGGCGCTCCTGGCCAGTGTTCTCGACGACCGGCGTTATCTAGATCTCGACCTGATCGGAGAGCGGATCAAGGCTCATCCCCGGTTCCGCTTCATCGCAGCCACTAACAGCGAAGACCTGGAAGGGCTTCCCGATTTCGTCCGTTCACGCCTCTTCCCGCTAATCAGGGTTGACAAACCGGTCCCCGAGATGATCAACGCCATCGTCGGGAAGCAGTTCCCGGGGCGGCAGCAGAATATAGGGAAGCTTCTGATCTCTTTCTGGCGGCTCTGGGATAAGAAGAAAAACGATGGAGATGCTCCCAGTCCACGCGATGTGATTCAGGTCTTTTCTCTGGCCGCAAAGCTGGCCGAGTATGACCTGTCTGGAGGCGCCCTCCGGACCGGTACACAGCCACAAACCCGCATCGCTCCGGCGACAGAGAGTTACGGAAGTAGCAGAATACGACAGAAACACCTGGAAAAGGCCCTGACGCAGTTCCTCCTGCAGAAGGAAGAGTTGTCATGTTGACCCTTACGTACCATGGCCATACGCTCATCGGGGTCCCGGCCATTCACAACCGGGCCGTCTTTGCCGAGATCGTGAACCGGAGCTGCGCCGACTCGGAACTGCGCCCGTCCGCCGTGGCCGTCGAACTGGATCCGGCCGCTGTTGCCGCTGCCGCTCAGTGGTTCACGGAACTGGGGGGTCTCTTCGGCCTGTCGCCGCTTCCCTGCATGCTGGGCTTGACCCGCCGGAACAGGCGGATCCACCCCCGGTACAGAGAAGTGGCACTGCAACTGCAGGAGAGAACCGGCCTGCAACTTCACGAGATGTCGCCGGACCTGCTGCACCGGGAGCTTGGCTTCGCAGCCGTCTCCCTCCTTTGCCTGTCACCCACCGACTCCATCATAGAAGCGATTCGATGCGCCCTGGAACTGAAGGTGCCGCTCTACGGCATCGACATGGATGAGCCCGCTGTACCCGCCGAGCGACCTATTCTCCAATTGCGGGACCCCTTGGCAGCCCGCAACAACTTCAGAGCCTACATCGATCTGCACGGGGGGCTGGCGGAACAGGGGCGCGATGAGCATAGCGACCTCCGCAGGGAGATCGTCATGGCGGCACGGCTGAAGAGACTTCTTATGCTGCATGAGCGGGTTCTCTTTACTTGCGGGCTGGGTCACTGGCGCAGTATCTGCCGGCTGCTGGCGGACGACAGCCTGCAACCGGCCAGCGATGTTCCACAGCAAGGCCCCGTCACTTATGAGCGGATTCTGGTCCACCCGCAGAAAGCTGTAGCACACATGGATATCTTTCCGTCTATCACCGCTTCCTACGAGGTGCTGCGGCAACCGGCCACCTGTCGCACAGGCAGAAACGACCGGGTGGATTTCCTGCAATTGTTCCAGAACTGCCTGGAGCGGGCATGCTCAAGTTACTCCAAATTACTTGAGGAAGGAAGAGGTGCACCACGTTCTCCCGAAGGCAGTCACGGCTTCGGCAGTTTCAACTGCTACCTGGCGAATCTCTGCCTTCTTTCGCAGATGATGGTCCCCAACTTCTTTACCGCTCTCTCCGCGGCACGCTCCATGATGCCCAACAGTTTCGTCACGGCATTGGCAGACAGTCTTATGACATTCGACTGGGCGTCGCCCGCCGGATTCCCCGACCTGCCGGTCATCTGTCTGCCTCCCGACAACACAGAGTCAGGGGGGGGCGAGTCAACGCGGGCTGTCATGAAGATCCCCAATCGGGAGGAGGCCGGGGGCCAGATTTCCTATCATGAATCCCCCCCGTTTCACGTTGCGGTCATGAAGCCGGACCAAGGGCACAATGTCACGGGATTCCCCTGGCAATGGGGTGATGAACCGCTCACGACCAGCGACGATAAGAACCATTATGAATGGAATTTTGTCTGGCCACCACGCGATAATCTCTTCTATGCGACTATTTACGAGGCGGTCAACGTTGCCGCTGCCCGGTGCACTGAACGGCGATCAGAGCCGTTCACCTGCTCTCTCTATGATGGCATCGATCTGAAGGGATCGCTCCGTTCGGTCATCAGCGGCAAGAACCGTCTATTCGTCAAGCGAACGCTTAAAAGTGCGTTCCGGCAGGTTGCCGGAGGCCCTGCATTGCCAATCTACTCCGAGCAACTGGAGTTGCAACCGACCGTATTCATTTTTTCCCGCGATGCGGCACAGAAAAAGTTGAGCTGGCAACTGCTCCGGCCCGGCGACCGGGATGACGTGTATCACTATCTCTCCAGCCGGGGAAAAAGGATGATCGATGAGGTAGTTGCCAACGAGGGAGATCATTTTGTCGAAAGCTTCAATATGGTGGAGCACCAAGACGTCCCCGAGCAGATGAAGCCGTGGGTCAGAGGGTTGAACCTGCTCTACGGGTGTGTCCGCTTTGGCAATCCTTGCGTCAATTTCTATCAGGCGGCGGCCTGGCTCGAAAAGGGGCGCTTTCGAGCGACCCCCATCCTGCGGCATTCCTGGGAGATCGACGAAGCCGTCACTCTCTACCGGGAGCGCCATCATCTCGCCATTGACCTGGAGGAGTGGAGGGATGCCCTGATCCTTTTTGCGCTCCCCTACGCACGGACGACCCGGCGCATAGTGGTCGTTGCACCGAAAGAGTTCCGAATTGGCGAAGGAGTTCGCAGAGAGGCGCGCCGTCGCAAGATCGAGATAGTGACTCTCCCCCTGTCGTACTTCCCTGCCGAAAGGGTCAGGCATATGCGCACGCAGTATCTCGTCATGGCCAGGCAGGGGGGGACGAAATTCCCACCGGAGTTGGAGCGGATCCTAGGTCAACGACATACCGCGCATCAGAACCTCCTTCCCCGGCAGATTGCCGCGCAAACCAGGCCGAGGCGATAAACATGTTCGTCCGTATCCATTCAGACAGAGGCACAGGGCGGAGTGGAGAGGAGAACGGCTATGCCATTCATAATGTCTGAAAGCAGTGATGAAAGTCTCGTTGGAGCCAAGGCAGCCAAACTGGCGTTGTTGTCGTCCGTTGCCGGCATCGCCATCCCCCCCTATTTCGTGGTTGCCACCGCTGCATTTCAGTGGATTATGGACTGCCGCGAAGACAGAATCAGGCAACTGGATAGGCTGCCGTCTTCCCGTGAGGTTCTTGCCGGAATAGCGCAGCAAATCAGGGAAGACATTATCGCGGGCGATGTCCCAGCGGAACTCGAGGAAGCCATCTGCAGTGCTTACCATGAATTCAGTCAGCGCCTGGGAGAAGGTCTCGCCCTGGTGAGCGTGCGCAGTTCCGCCACTGCCGAAGACGGTATATCGGCCTCGTTTGCCGGGCAATACGCCACCTTTCTCAACGTCCGGGGTGAGGCCGAGCTGTTGCAGGCAATCCGCCAGGTCTGGGCGTCTACCTATTCTGTCCAGGCGATCTGCTACCGCAAGGATCATCATTACCCGGAAAGAACGACCAGCATGGCAGTTATCGTCCAGAAGATGGTCGACGCCACTTCTGCCGGAACGGTCTATACCGTCGATCCGGAGACGGGCATCCCGATGATCTGCATCAATGCGGTTCCGGGATTGGGGGTGGTGGAAGTCTCCGGAGAAATGACCCCGACTTCCTGGCTGATTGACCCGCAAACAATGACGGTCATCAAAAGACGCAAAGCAGCAGTCCCATCAGATCCGCTTGAGGCGGAGACGTTAATGGAACTGGCCGGGCAGGTCAAGAGAATCGGTACTCATTTCCGGGTACTCTGGCGGATGCCCACTCTGGAAGCGGAGTTTGCCTGTGACCGGTCCGGGCTGGTGTTTTTCACCCAGGTACGTCCGGAGACCGTCTGGAGTAAAGGTCAGGCATGCTTGACCGCGGTCGACCAGGACCGAGCCTCGCATCTGACGCGAATCTTTCAGGGGGGGATGACCGGTTGCCCCGGTGTGGCAACGGGTGTTCTGAGGGCAGTGAACAGCATCGACGAGGCTGAAGCGGTGATAAAGGCTGGCGATATCCTCCTTACACCCAATACCACCAGCATCTGGGAACGACTCTTCGGCAGGATCGGCGGCATAATTACTGATATCGGCGGCACCGGAAGCCATACTGCTGTTGTCATGCGGGAGATCGGCAAGCCAGCGCTGGTGGGAGCAGGCGAAGCGATGAAGGCCCTCAGCGACTATGACAATTCACTCGTCACCCTCGACGCGACCCAGAGAATGGTTTTTGCCGGTTCGGAAGCATCGAAAATCACCCGTAAGGTGAGAACCGTAACCCCAGTCTATGGCTCGGCAGACAGCCAGACGGAAGAAGAATCATGGCGGGAGGCCGGCAGTCTGCAAGGACGGACCATGACGGACGCGTCCGGGCAGCGCTGGATCTGCAAGCCGGACTATCCGGTCTGTCGGTTCATGCAGTCAATCTATCTCGATGCCCACCAATGGATCGGCAACCGGCTCCAGTCCCCCAACAGAAATGAGATCCATGGGAATATGCACCGGATAGCTTTCCAGGACCTATTCCAATGGCGCATCAGGTTACGGCAGATGACGCTGAACGAACTGGAAAAACTCCACGAGGAACGGGAACAAACATTTGCCGATTACCTCGACGCCTGTTGGCGATTCGATCTGGCACAGGAGAATGTCAAAAACTGGCTCATGCTGTACGTCAGAGTGAATGCCTTCATTGGCTTGGGATTCGCCCTCTACAAGGTGACGGAAGGGATGCTGGAGGAAGCCATGGCGCACAAGATGATCGTAGAGCCGTATTATACGCAAATCCGCTCAGCACGACCGGTGGGTGTTGAGCTGGAGAGCTGTTGTGCCGAGCGGGATCTGCACATGCTTGCCGCCGAGGCACGATGCGACAGTTTGCTGTCAGCAGCGCTTGCGGCAGCATGCGCCGAACAGAGCAATGCACCCTTCAGAACGCCTGCATGTGAATCTTTCTACAAAATGCTGTTGTGTCATACCTGCTGGTACAAGGTGACCCGCATCGCGGAAATAGACCTGTCTTTGACCGAGGCGGTACTTGCGGTTGCCCGTGAAGTCATAAATGCCATGGACGGCTACAGCACGGCTCAAGGAGAACGGGACCGGTATCCATCAGAAAAGGGAGTCGAGTTTTTCCCGGACGACCCTTGTTTTCAACGGCTACACAGTCTGACGCTGGCGGCAGAAAAATCCCGGCAGGATTCACATCACCTGCGGGTGCGGGGTCACTGGCTGATTCGGGAAAAATTGGAGCAGCTGGCAAAATACCTCGTAGGGGAAGGAAGAATAGGCAATTTCTCTGAGCTGTTTGATCATTCCCCTGACTGGCTGATGCGACAGGTGTCATATTTCGAGGTCAACTCAACAAAAGTGAACGGGAGGAAATCTCATGGACTCAAGTATTCCCCATGAGTTGGTTTTTGATGACGAACCGCTGGATGGCGTGCTGTACGTCGCCGACTGCCGGGGCGCCACCCCGGCCGATATTCTTGATCGCTGGTGCGTCAGTGACGATCTGCCACCGGAATGCCTTGGCGCCGTGGCGGCAATCCTGGGCCGGAACCTGGACAAGGGGAGATCCCTGGAGAACGGACAGCTGGTGAGCATCGTGGATTACATGGAACAATCTCTGGTGGCTGATGGCAGTGGTAATCCCCGTGAATTGCTGAAACTGGCCCGTCTCTGCCATGCGGCAGGCCGTTCTGAGCAGGCGGAAGCCGCTTATCGTCTGGCACTGGAGGACGGGGAAAAAGATTGCACGCTGGTTGCAGAAGAGCGCTGGCAGGCGATGAATGACTTGGCCGACCTCTTGGATCTGATGGGCAGAACCGAGGATGCAAGGGAAGAGCGGACGTTGCGCGAGGGTGAGATGTTGCTTGCCGATCACAAAAGTGAAGAGCTCATCACTGTGCGTACCCTGGCGTTCAACCTATTCTTCGCCGGTAGATACAGGGACGCAGAATGGCTTTATCGGGGGTTAATATCGCGTAGGTTCCAGCATCCGGGGACGTTGACCCATCTCGCCCGCGTTCTGCTGATGCAGGATCGGCTTCCGGAGGCGCGGGAGGCCATAGCCTTCGCTTGGCAACTGATACGGGACCGGGAGGTGCAACAAGAGAACCAGTCCTATATCCTTCCCCGGATTCTCTTCTTCCGGATTCTGTTCGCGATGCTGGCGAGAAGCAGCTATGCTTCCCTGGTAAAACGGTTGAAACGGGAACTCCGGGGTGGCAACAACCGGGAATCGTGGACGATTGAGCCTGTTATAACACACTTCCGGCAGTACCTGCGCCCTCATGATTTCAACTTCCTGGAAGCGATCGCCGAAGCAATCAACTCGGCGGAAAACATGGACAGACTCAACGCCTTTGAGGTCTGGATTGCCGGGAAGGATGCCATCAGTAATTAGCAGGCCTTATGTTTAGCTAGCGGCCTATTGTAGCCTCTATACCAAAAGTGGGTTCAGCATCAGTTAATGCAATGATTTCCATTGATTGAGGACAGTGCAATGAAAGAGAATCTAAAACTTACCGAAGCGGACCGAAATCCAGCCAAGTGGATGATGCCGCTTCAATGGATCGGTTATTTGCTAACAATTCTTGGGGTTGTTGGCAGCGTCTTAGTGTTGTGGCCCACGATCGCTACAATGGGCTGGCTCAAACTTCACGGCACTGATCCGGTCTTATGGTTGGCTCAACACCAACGACTTCATTTTTGGTCTTTTTTGTTGGCAGCATATTGGCTCGGCTTTATAGCGCGGTTGGCGGTCGGGGCTTGGTTCGAACTTCGCTACCGACAGGTTAGTGAAGAGCAACGGGCTGGATTGGCGGCGGGATGGCGAACGCTGGAATTGGCCGTGCTTATCTGCATTTGCGTCATTTTACTGTCTTCTACGAGTGCTGTTGCGCGAGTCTATGCACTGCTTGCATGCGCCTTCGGAATCATTCTTGGGTCATTCTTTCTGCAAAGGATTTTAGTAGGTCTTAAACCTTTCTCATTGAATCGTCGGGACGGAGAGTGATGGGGATTGTTGGGGGTGTAACAATCATATCCTTCCCCGGATTTCTTTTTCCGGATGCTGGTTGCGATGCTGGCAAGGGGCAGCCACGCTTCCCTGGTGAAGCGGCTGAAACGGGAACTCCGGGCTGACAATAGAATTGTGGACGATTGAGCCGGTCATAACTCACTTCAAACCCTCCTTGCGACCTTACGATATCAACTTCCTGTATACGATTGCCGAGTCAATCAACTCAGGAGAGAACATGAAATGGTTAAATGATATTCCGTTTTGAGTTGACAAGTGCGGATGCAGTGAACGGTTTATTCCAATTTGATCAAACGAAATCAAGGCGGCAAAATCGAAGCAGCGAAAACATCTATCTTACTGGACCAAAAGTGAATTAAGCAATGGCAGCTTCCTGATTTGGCCTTGATCTTTTAACAAAAAGGTATACTATTGGCGCGACTTAATATTTGTGCTACCAAAAGACGATAGCCCAATCCGTATGAAATTTCACAGGCGTGCGAAGCTGGAGAATTTGCATGAAATGACCGGATAAACAAGCCTCAGTTGCCTATTTCTCGCTTGAGCGTTCCCATGGAAGCCCAGCTTTTCTTTGCGGTTGGCAGTTACTTGGCGAACGCAGTCTTAGGAATTACGAGATAAGACTCGATACGAGAATTGAGGAGATTGTGGATACCATTGAAAAACTGTGGATGTCTGGAAACTGGAGATTCTATCCTCGCAAAATCCCGATCCATTCGAAATAAAAGGAGTAAAACTTATGTCTAAACAATCAAAAATCCTGGTAGGCCTGCAACTCGAACAATTCTTAATAGAACTGGCAGTTGCAATAGCCACGCCGCTTTCGCAAGACTGGAAACCTGCGGCCGTTCGTAAACTTCAAATATGGATAATAGAAATCGCAAGATACCACTTTGCAGGGTTTTCCGAAAGCCAAATTCTAGATGAGTGCTGTCCCACACCTGAGGCGCGGGAGTTTAACACAAAACTTTACGAGACTGTGGTTCATACACTCGCTAACGTGAGTTTAACCGATTCTGCTACAGGAGAGCAGTTTGTCCCCGTAGTAAGGGATGTCCGCGCCTTGTTTGAGGATTCCCGAGATTTTTCGATTGACCATGCGCGGACTTCTTCTGTGATGAAACCGTGTATGGCCTTTGTCGAGAGTGACTATGATACGTGCGCGACTTTTGGTGCTTATGGGGCTGCTGCGTTCGGCCGACATTTGTTCTACCAGATGAACATTATCGGTAACTTTCGTATAGGTCGGCAAGAAGAGGCAGAAATTGCAGGCTGCGCGGCGCAAAATGGGTTGCAGATTTCGCCCTGGCATAGAAAACTGGCTGATTTGACTTTAGGCAATGTCACGGCTGCTGATTTATTCGTGCTTGCCAATGACGATGGCAGGCGCTTCCAAGTCAGATGTTTTGAAGGATTGAGAGCATATACCAATGGCGACAAAGAGAATGCCCGCCGAATTTTAAGTGCAGCAATCGCTATGCCGAATAACCTGCCGATGGAGTTTCTTATTGCAAAAGCTGATTTGGATCGCTGCTGAAGAGAAAACCTGGAGGTGTGCGTTAAAATGAATTGTTCCAGATGTCAAACTGAGCTAATCCAAATTGGAAAGTTCTGGGTTTGTCCTGAACATGGACAGATTCAATCTGATGCACCTTCCTCCATGGCTTTAGAGAATGCAAATTCGCAGAACGTATTCATCAGTTATGGACGGACCGACGCTTTGGTATTTGCAAAACGCCTTGCAGCTGACCTTCAAGACAGCGGGCACACGGTATTCCTCGACCTAGAGAGCATCCAGAAGGGCGGCCTTTTTGAAGTCCGCATCGAACAGGGCATACGCAGTTCGAGTCTTCTAGCCGCTGTGATGACACCATATTCGCTGCGGGAAGACAGCGTATGTCGAGATGAGATCGTTTTTGCGTTGAATGAGGGCAAGCAAGTCCTGCCTTTGAAAACAGATGCCGATCCGAACCTTAGGCCATCACTTCTTTTGGCCCGCCGCAATTGGATTGATTTTTCAGCAAGCTATGATGAGGGACTAAGTGCGCTTCTCCTTTTCCTTAAAGGGGACGACTCCGCATTGCGCCAACCTTCTCTTCCGACCATCACAGGAATTGCGCCAATTGACTTCGGACCTGAAATCGCTCGATTTACTGCTGGCTTCACTGGCCGAGAATGGGTTAATGGAGAGATTGACCGATGGTTGTCAGACGATACCCGCCGCGCAATGGTCATAGTTGCCGAGCCGGGAGTTGGCAAGAGCGCCATTGCTGCTTGGCTCAGTCAGAAGCGTGAAGATGTAGTGGGTATCCACTTTTGCACTCAGCAAAACACTCGGACACGCGATCCACATGAGTTCGTAGCAAATCTCGTCAGCCAACTGAACGCAAGGTTGCCTGGATTTACTGAAGCAGTTGAAGCCAAGCATCCACAGATGCGCCGGAGCGTTGCAGCTGATGCGTTTCGAGAACTAATTGTTGAAGTTACACGCGCAATTCCTGCCTCACCGCGTGCACAACTCATTATCGTTGATTCATTGGATGAGGCGATGGATCAATCAGGTGAAACTGTGGTAGACGTATTGGTGCAGCAGGCGTCAGACTTGCCAATTTGGCTTCGCATACTTGCGACAACCAGGCCGGAAGAACCAATCCTTCAGCGTATTCGCACTCTCAATGTGTTTGAGTTGATGGCGGAACGAGCAGAAAACCGCGCAGATGTTCGCAGTTTTCTTGAACATCGTCTGGCACAGCCTTCAATCAAGCAACGACTCGGCGATGACGGTATTGATGTCGCCGCTCAACTCGAAGCATTGAGCGAAGGCAACTTTCTTTATGCACGGATGGCCTTGGACTCTCTCGAAGATGGATCGATCAGAAGCAGCGATCTACATCAATTAGCACCCGGCTTAACCCGGTTCTTTTTTGAGACGTTTCGGAGGCGCTTCTCTGATTTGGAAACCTTTGGACATGTGTTCGCTCCGTTATTGCGAGCGCTGACAGCAGCCCGTGGCCCGCTGCCGTTTCATATGATTTGCGGCCTTGTTGGTGGTGAGGCGGAAACAGTGCGTCAGCACTTAAATAAGTTGCACTGTTATCTTCGGATTTATGGACGCGGTGAATCTGCAACCTACGCCATATATCATCGCTCACTCAAGGATTGGTTGATGAACCCCGACACCGCTGGTGGTTACTGGTGTCGTGCAGAAAGTGGAGATAAGGCGCTCGCTGCTTTCGGCTGGCAACTTTACCAAGATGGAAGGGTTTTATCAGACGACTATTTCTCACGGTATCTCCCAGATCATTTAGTCGGTGCCAAAGAATGGGGTAAATTGAGCGAACTTCTCACCGATCTATCACTACTCGACGCCATCTATACACAGCAGAGAAGTCACGAGTGGATGCGCCTTTGGCACGAAATCATGGAAAAACAACCGCCAGCCGAAGCCTACCGTCGAGCGCTAGACTCTGCCAAAGCTCAAAAGGTTCCTTCTGAGGCAATCGCGATTGCAGCCGAGCGGATCGGAGGTTTGCTGCGAGACCTTGGGCTATTTTCTGAAGCCGTAAAGTTCGCCCAAGAAGCTGTTGATGCTTGGGAAATGACCGCAAACAAAGATCCTGGTGATGTGAGACTTGCTCGGAGCCTGCGTAACCTGGCTGAAGCTTGGCGTCTGCTAAAGAATTTTGAACGCGCAGGCACATACTACACGGAGGCAATGGCCATGTGGCTAACCAAGCATGGTGAGCAGAGTGCCGAGGTCGCTACAATTTATCATGATCTCGCCGAATTTTATCGCGACCAAAATAATTATCCCGAAGCAATCGCTAATAATAATAGAGCTCTTACGATTCGTGAAAAAATAGTTCCCCTCGATTTGGCTGCGTTAGCAGATTGCGTCAACGATACTGGAGTCTTGCTGTGGGAATCAGAGAAAGGCCAGGATGCACTTAAATATTACGAGAAAGCTCTGGAATTGTTTCGCAAAGCTTACCCATCAGGCGAGCACCACGACATCGCGGCTGTCTTAGGCAACATTGCAAATGTGTATTCAAAAGCAGAAGATGAAAAGCGAGCTCTGCCTTTTCATCAACAAGCAATGAAAATGGCATTGGACTTCCGCGTGTTTCATCATCCACAGTGTAGGATTACCCGCAGCGCACTTGTCTCGTGCTATAAATCGTTGGAGATGTATGCCAAGGCTGCAGAAGCCCAACGTGAGTCTGTTCGTTGTGCCGACGTGCTTCTACAACCGGGAGCGAGCGAGCGACTGCTTGAGCGAGAACGTTTGGCCGATTTATTGGAAAAAGCGGGAGATACATCTGAAGCGATGACGATTCGAATAGAAATCTTTAAAGAATTTAAAAATGCCAATAAAGCTCAGCCTCCGGCAGGAGTGACCGCTGATAAGTCCGTCGAAGTTGATCCGGCCTATTTGCGTCAGTTGGCGTTCGCGTGTTTTCAGAGAGCCGACTTTTTTCACACTGAAGAAATCTTGCGTTTCTTACTGGAAAAACAATTCGAAGTCTCCAGCACACACTGTCACCTCGCTCGTGCCCTTATTCTTATGAATCGTGAAAGTGACGCTCGAGAGGAAATAGTTCGCGCCTGGGAAAGACGTGACGGAGCTCATCCCTATGTTTTGCTACGCATTCTGTTTTTCCAACTGCTTTTTGCCCTCTTAGATGAGGGCGACAACATAAATTTGAAACAGGGGAGCGAGATTACACGATGCATTACTAAGATTCAAACCGCACTTCAAAACGAGAATGGCCATATTGATTGGGAGATGCATACTGTCCTGAATTATTTCAAACCTCGTCTCACCACGGATGCTCATACCTTTCTTACAGCTCTTGTTTCCGCATTGAGTGACCGACAACACCTACCGGAACTTGAAAACTTTACCGATTGGTGGAAGAGTAATGCCATGTGATCAAAGACATAAATACTCAAGGGGGAGACTTTAAATCAAATCGAAATTCACGCAAAGGACACAGACGGTCAAATGCACATGCATTTTGCGGTGGTGGAGAATCAAAGGATGTGGTGGCAGTACCCGAGTTTCCATATCTTTTAAGTTACATCGGACGTCAGGTGATTTTGTCTTTCCAAAAGGAGAAATCGCATGAAGATTGACATCTTTAGCTTCTTTAGATCGGGCGTAGGAAAAGAAAAGCAGCCGACCGACAGGTTCAAGAGAAAAGAACTTCACTATAGCCTGGAGCCAACAACAGAGGAAATCACATTTCTCCATCAACACGTAAGTGTTCATCGACATGATTGGAAACTGCTATTGGGGCAAACTAAACGATCAGTTACCGCAAGGAACGTCCTAGGCTATTGCGCTATGAATGAGTTTGTTTTTGCAGGCACGCTAACAGTTCTGAACCCATTCCTTGGCCTTATCGCACTGATCAGTCAAACCTCGTCTAGGGAATCACTAAGCTTTTTACTTGATCTTGTTGCCATGGAGTGTGAGGAAAGGCTTACGGCCGACACAATCCGGATCCGGACATTCGAGATCCATGGGGGCCATTGTACTGTGGTTGAATTACCGCAACCCATCGGGCATAAGGAACCAGCGCTGATTGGAATTGTGACGGATGCTTCGATGAAACAGATGCAAGCAGCGACAAAGGAAAGCAATCCGATCAACATTGTCTACTTCTCTCTTGCAAAAGGAGAGGACACAATTTGTGGGCTTGAGGAATGGAAGTTCCGGGAAGATGTGCCGTTTGTCGAGTACCAGATCAAGGTACAGCCGGATTTAGAGAAGTTTATCGACCAAATTGAAAAGATCATGGATGAAGGCGGCTGGATGATCCAGGATGGCAAGCGGGAGATGAAGAAACATAATCTTGCGAAAGCACGAAAGGCGTTTGACAAAGTTCTCGCGACGGAGGAGGCCCATTTCACGATGAAAGTGGACGCATTTATCAGCCTTGGGGTCATTCGCGCCATTGAGAGTACCGAAGTGATTTCTCTTCCAGAAGTTCATTTCGAGTATATGATCATGCAGCGGTATTTCTGCCCCACCTGCAAGGTTCGTACAGAAAACCTCCGGTTAAGCGGCTCAACCCAGTATCTTTCGCGGGCCATTATCGACCATTGGAGAGCATCCTGCCCAGTTTGCAAGACGGATCGCAGGTTGCGCTTTGCGGTCCCGCCGTCCTAACCGTGCAAAGGAACATTGGAGTGATCCGTTCCGGGAACTGGGTTCGTCACTCAATTTAGCATAATACCAAAAAACCACCAAACTTAGTAATATAACCTAGTTAACTTGTAGCAGTTGTCTCTCTAAAAGAATGTCGATTGTTCCAGCCCCCGGGATGGATCACTCTCCAAGTATTTGGGTCTATTTTCACATTCAGCGCCCACAACAAGCATGGTAAAGATGCTGCTTAACAAGTCAGAGGAGCCAGCGCCGGTTGGCGCTTTCTGTTCCGCTTTCGCGGTTGGCATCACACTTCCGGCATGCCCTCAGTTCTCGTAGTTGGAGTAAATATAAATGATAAAAGAAGATTTGTCCCGTTTTGGTAACACGGGAACCTATAAATACATTAGATGGTTAATTCCAAGAGTGTCTAGTTCGGCTCTTTATGGCTCCCCATCGCGGACAAAACCGGGTAGCATTGGGAAGACCAATCGTTTAGGGATGTCGCTCCTGTTGATGGTTACCATTCTTTTTTCCGGTTGCGGTGGTCACGGCGGTGGAAACTCAACTTCGACATCGACTTCCGCAGCAACCCAGATAACATCATTCAGCTTCACAAGCCCCGCAGCCACAGGCTCAATCAATAACACCAGCAACACTGTTACCTTAACAGTCACTCCGGGCACAGATGTGACCAAATTGACTCCAACAATTGCGGTATCATCCGGAGCTACCGTTTCTCCGCCCTCCGGAACAGCCGAGGATTTCACCTCCCCGGTTAAGTACACCGTGACTGCCCAGGATGGCGTGACGACCCAACAATACACGGTGACGGTAATCCCTGCTTTCCTCTTTGATGATTTTACCGGAAGCATTGTCAACTCCGGCAATTGGCACATTCCCACCTGGGTTTCACCGACCGATGGCACTTTTGTTGGGCAAACCCAATTTCGATGCACCCAGAATGCCCCGCTACCGACGACAAACAAAAGCAACGCCATCATTGCCCTGGACACCTACAACCCGACCGGCTCAAGTTTTTATGGCACCGACTTGATAAGCAATCAGTCCTTTACGCCTGGACAGGGACTTACCGTTACGGTACGGGCCAAGCTGAATGCTCCAATTCCCGCAGGAATCGTCGGCGGCATATTCCTGTATGCGCCACCTGCCAGTTCCAGCACGACCCTCCATGATGAAATTGACTTTGAACTACTCAGTAGTGGACCGAATCAAGTGTCGACAAACATCTATGGCAATGAGCCGTTGGGGGCTGGCCATCCAGCGACTTACTCCTATGCCTCCGGGTCGGTAACGGATTACCACACCTACCAGATCCGGTGGCTGCCCAATCAAGTGTCGTGGTATATCGACGGCACCCTGATCCGGGCTGTCACAACCCAGTCGCCCATTCCGGCAGGACCTATGTATGTGCATCTGAATATCTGGGTGCCGGGCAGCGATTTTAGCACGGCATACAGCCCGAACCTGCTCTGGGCAAGCTCACCGGGCGCTGACCAGACTTTCTCGATGAGCGTTGACTCGGTTACGATTCAGTAGCTGTCATGGGGCTAGGAGGGGGCGGGGGGGATATCTTCCCCACTCTGTTTCCTGTCGGAGATTATCGAAATATGCAAGGTCTACAACGCGGAAGTCCTGACAACTATGTGTTGCTTATCGTATTCGTACTGACCTGTTTAGGAGTTATCATGGCCTATTCAGCCCCGGCGCCAATCAAATATAGCCTTGACCATTTCTATATCATCAAGCGTCACGGTTGTTTTGCCGCTGTGGGGTTTGCTTTACTGCTAATTGCCAGGAGCATTGACTATCACCTGTGGAAAAAACTGGCTGTCTGGATATTGGCGAGCAGCATAGTACTCTTGATACTTGTTTTTGTTCCAGGCGTTGGTGAAAGTTATTTTGGGGCTGCCAGTTTAATCAATCTGGGGCATGGTTTTCATTTTGAACCAACCGAACTAGCAAAACTGGCCATGATTCTATACTTGGCGTATTCTTTTGACAAAAAGCAGGAAAAGATGAAGACATTTGGTCCAGGCTTCATTTCCTATATGCTTGTTCTTTTCATATTCATTATTCTTTTCCTCGAACAGCCGGATCTTAGTTCATCTATCATTATGTTTTTGCTTGTTTTTTCGATGCTGTTTGTAGCCGGCACTCGTGTGAAATATTTATTTTCAGTGTTTCTGCTATTCTTTCCCTTTCTTTATTATCTACTGATAAACGGACCTGCCTATCGCTTGCGGCGCATTGCCGAATTGTTTACATGGGATGGCCCCCACGGCATCTGCTCCCATATCATGCATTCATTGATGTCGCTTGGTACAGGCGGTGCTTTTGGTCATGGTCTTTTTGCCGGCATACATAAACAATTTGATTATCCTGATTATCATACTGTATTCATTTTTGAATTAATTGCCCAAGAAATGGGTGCGGTGGGGGCTGTCGCAATCATTACTTTGTTCATTGTACTTGTTCTGAAAGGGCTACGAATAGCCAAGGCCGCGGGTGATGCCTTCGGGAAGTTTTTGGCACTGGGCATAGCAATCTTGATTGGCATCGAGGTGACTTTGAGTGTGGGGGTTGATACCGGCGTGATCCCAACAAAAGGGGTATTACTTCCTTTTATAAGTTATGGTGGCAATTCACTTCTTATGCACTGTCTGGCAATAGGGATTCTGCTGAACATATCGTCCTGGCGGCCTCCGACGGACAGCGACATACATCATAGGGCGGTTCATTGACCATGGGTATGATAGAACCCGTACAATACGCCGCATCAATCCTTGCCGCCGATATCTCCCGGTTGGGAGAAGAGGTCAAAGGGATACTGAAGGCCGGTGTCAGAATTATCCATGTGGATGTCATGGATGGCCACTTTGTCCCAAATCTAGGTTTGGGGCCAGACGTTGTAAAAACACTGCAACCGTTAAAGAAGAAATACGAAGCACAGATTCACGCACATCTGATGATCACCGATCCTGACAGGTATATCTCAGACTTCGTGCAAGCCGGCGCAGATGGCATAATTGTCCATGTTGAAGCTTGTTCACATCCATTGGAGACAATCCGTAACATCCGTTCGTGTGGCGCCCAGGCAGGCATTGCCCTTAATCCTTCAACTCCACTGATTATGTTGGAGGAGATTGTCGCAGAAGTTGATATTGTCCTGATAATGTCAGTCGAACCTGGGCACGGCGGACAGGGGTTTCTTCAGACCAGCCTTGATAAGATAGCGCGTCTGCACAGTTTGCTCAACGATCGCGACCTTGACAAGGTCAGAATAATGGTGGAAGGCGGTATCAGCTTGCAATATGTCGATATTGTTGCTAAAGCAGGAGCAAACATACTTGTCAGTGGTTAGGAGATTTTCAACTCTCGAACTTTGGTTAGTAAAAATATTCAAGCTTTTTCAATGTGTTCACAGTAGAGGGATAGAGTGGAGCACATTATCTCATGCGGCATGAACAATAAAGAGGGGTATCCATTTTTTGTGGTAAGTTGGCCGGATCTGATCATTAACGGTGTTACCACAAGAACACAGATGGGATATAGCAATGCCAAGTGTGAACCTGAAACTGCACTTTGATGCTTATAAAGGCCCTGTTCCGTATGTATTCGAGAGTTATTCTCACGAGAATGGCAACATAGTGTTCCCGCAACAAAGCTCGATTTCAGGCTAACCACTTAGCGTAGCGAGGACCCGTGTTGAACGACTGATGGCGAGTTGCGCGATTCCATAATAGCCGGATTAACTGGGTATGGGGGGAGCTATGTCAGATTTTAATAGTTGTGAGGAATACAGAGAAACAGCACTTCTTAGAATCGGAAATAAGATGTCGGCCCGGTATCCGGACATCGGCAGCAATTACTGGAGAAGCGGCAACTACGATGCAGCCAGGTGGTCAGTCAGAGGTTGCTCTGCTGCTATCGCTCTGCTAGAGAGAACTCCGCCTTTGCCTGATGAGTCGGTGGAACAGTATGCCGGAAGATTGGAGGAGTCATTACTCATTCTCAAAAATACATTTCTTCAGGATCCTGACGATGAAGACGGTTTTGCCACCGGGGCAGTCGTGGATGTGATTCATCTGATCAGGGAACTCTGCCTTCGCGGTTCAGAATCCTGTTAATTATGTATTTCATACGCAATAAGGAATAGATCATATGCCAGATTTGATCGCCATACTGGAAGACGACGAACGACGCACTGAAGCAATGCGTGAAGAACTTGCAAGGGTACTGCCCCAGGTTAGGGTGGTGTTCTTCAATAACGCTCCGGACATGATCGCGTGGCTCAAAGACAATTTGTGCAGCGTGCGGCTTTTAAGCCTCGATCACGATCTTGGTCCCAATCGCCAGAGAGACGCTCAGGTTTTTGATCCGGGCATCGGTAGAGACATAGTTGATTCCCTTGTTTCTCAAAAACCTTCCTACCCGGTTATTATCCACTCTTCAAACTCAACTGCTGCCTTCGGGATGCAGTTTGCACTCGAAACAGCCGGGTGGGTGGTGGAACGTGTGATCCCGTTTAACGATCTCACATGGGTGAAAGCACAATGGTCTGGGCGGTTGGAAACGCTTATTAACATCAGGAGGAGCACAACATGAGTAGAACGGCTGCACAAGATATGTCATGTTCTTGCCGGCCTTATTCGGTCTGGCCAACTGAGGCAGGGGGTGCCTTTAACGGGAGTATGGACGGTGTTGAATCTCCCGTTTCTGGCATGGAGATGGGCAGCGATTTATCGGGTTTATGGAGGTATTTTATGGACACTCGCTCGCCAAATGTTTATGTATGCGCAAAAGACCCATATGGATCACTCTCCCACCTTTAAGCTTCTGATCGGATTGATGAGGATAACGAGCACATGAAACCTAGTTTGAGTTCGGAGACTGGAACGGTTGTCACCCGATGTGCCGCCATTCTGAGAAAGGCGCAAGGACTGTTGGTGATCACCGGCGCTGGCATCTCCGCGGAAAGCGGTATGCCTACGTATCGGGGCTGTGGCGGCCTCTATGAAAAGAATCCGGAATACACATCAACCCTCAGCGCGGCTGGGTTGGCCCATGAGCCGGAAAAGATCTGGAAGCATATAGATGACTTGCGTGTCCGTGCTGCCGCAGCGCAACCTAATCCGGCCCATCGGATTCTTGCGCAGTGGGAACGTGAGCGTCGTTTCTGCCGATTTCTTATTGCGACACAGAACATTGACGGTTTGCACCAGAAAGCCGGCAGCAATCGGGTGACCGAACTGCACGGCAGTGTGTGGCAAATGGCCTGCCCTCTCTCAGTGGACTTTGCGGAAGACGATCAACTCTCCCGCGATGCCAACGATTTGATATCGTTGGAAAATCGAGAAGAGGTGTTGTGCCGCTGGAGTCAGGAAAACAATCACACGGTTTGGGAAGACCGTGAGGTGCCATTCGCATCCATTCCGCCCTATAGAGACACGGACGTTCGCCCGAATGTGGTTTTCTTCAACGAAAACTACGGCAACCGTCTTCTTTGGGTGGAGGATTTTATCCGCAGAACCCCAGATGCGGTCCTAGTCATCGGCTGTTCTGGCGGCGTTTCCATAGTGGATCGCTTGCTTCGGAACTGCCGCGACGCCAACCCCGGATGCGCAATCATCAATGTCAACACCTACGAAGATTTCATAAACCTTTCCCATCTCCATATCCCGATGCCGGCCACCGCAGCTATGGAAGCACTTCATGCTATGCTTGAAACAGCGCCGGGACATGAAACTGCCATCGACACAGAAACGCACCCGCTCCAGGATCCATCATCCAAGACAGGTAGTATGAACGAACAATCGCAAGTTAAAAGATGGGCAGGAGATTGAACTTCCGCAAGCGCGCATTCGCGTGGCGGCTTTGAGATAGATGGCGAGCGATTCCCGATGCATCAGTGAAAATGTGATCAAGATCCTTTCCGAGATGGTTAAGTAGACACCCCGGCCTTAACGGCACTCGGGTCAGAATTTTTACGATCTGATGTCTTACATCTGGGAGTGATGGCATCTCCCTGATCCATTGTCTTTAGCCGCAAAAGAATGATCTTGAGTTTTATATACTTTAAAGTATAATACTCTAAAGTATATGATTCCGGAGGCACAGTATGCCATTCATCGATCGTGAAGATGAGCTTCGTTTCCTGGAAGAAAAATGGAAGGACACGAGGGCACAGATGATTGTGCTCTGGGGCAAGAGACGAGTTGGCAAAACAGAGCTAGTCAAACAGTTCATGACGGGGAAGAAAAGCGTTTACTTTCTTGCCGAAAGCACCAGCGAGAAGGAACAATTGCAACGATTCTCTCAGGCGCTCGGCCGTTTCTTCGAAGAACCTTTACTGTTGACTCGAGGTTTTGCTTCATGGGAAGAGGCATTTACCTACCTGAAGGCGAAGAAAGAGCGATTCGTCCTCGCTATTGATGAATTCCCCTATCTCATACAGTCCAATCCGGCCATCACCAGCTTGTTTCAGAAGGGATGGGACGAATACCTCTCAGGCAGCAACATTTACCTGATCCTTTTTGGTTCCAGTATTGCGATGATGGAAAATGAGGTGTTGGGATATCGTTCGCCCCTTTATGGCCGCAGGACAGGCCAATGGCTGGTGGAGCCGATGCCGTTTCGAGCTGCAGGCCGGTTCCGCCAGGGGAAGCCGTTTGCCGACAGGCTTGCTCACTTCGCTGTTGCCGGCGGAATCCCGGCATACTGGCTGCATCTTAGTACCGGTAAGGACTTTGAGCAAAATCTCCGGGACCATGTTCTTCGCAAGGGGGAAGTGCTCTATGAAGAGGTCGAGTTCCTGCTCCGTACCGAATTGCGCGAGCCGCGTTATTATTTTGCCCTCCTTGAGGCCATATCTCAGGGGAAGAGAAAGCTGTCGGAAATTGTCAACGCCACAGGCCTGGGGCAACCCCTGGCCAACAAGTACCTGGGGGTTCTCGCGGATCTGCGGATTGTCGAACGGGAAGTGCCGGTAACAGAGGGCATTCCACTCAAGAGCAAGAAGGGGCTTTACAGGATCAGCGACGAGTTCAGCCGGTTCTGGTTCAGGTTTGTCTTTCCCCGCAGGGGAGAGTTGGAAATGGGACGGCACGAAGCGGTAGCAGCCGATATAATCTCACAATTCCCCTCATATCTGGGTGCCTCTTACGAGAAGGTTGCCAGGGAGACGCTTATCGCACATGTTGATGACTTTTTTCCCTTTGCCGCAATCGGCCGCTGGTGGGACCGAAATGAGGAGATCGATGTTGTAGCATTGAATAAGGAGCATGACTCGATCCTCTTCTGTGAAGCTAAGGCCACTGAAAAGCATATGGGGACCGATGTGCTGGATATGCTCAAGGAAAAGGCTCGCAAGGTGAACTGGGGAAGCACCGGCAGGAAGGAGTTTTACTGCCTGTTCAGCCGGAAAGGATTCACGGCCGGCCTTCTTGAACAGGCGCGAAAAGAAGGTGTTGCGCTCTTCAGGGAGGATAATAGATCTAACTGAGAACTATGGCTGCGGCAATGGCCTTATCGGTGAACTGTTTGGCCATATCTTCTCCTTCATGTTTCCGTTTTGTTTCCGTTTGGGTGGTGGCAAGCGGAGACACATGGTGACACATCCAGACACATATTTAGGCTATAACTTACTGAATGTCAAGATGATATTCTCAATGAGATGACACACTGTGAAACATGAGGACCGCTGTAGACACATGCTAAAATCAGATTCCCAAGCTGAAGGTCGCGGGTTCGAGTCCCGTTTCCCGCTCCAGTTAAATTAAGGGGTTAGGCAATTTGCCTAGCCCTTTTTATTTAATTGTGGTACCTCTCATGGTACCTTTTTCTAAAAAACATCGACGACCACCTCTATTGTTTCCTGCGGCATCCTAATGATTCCAGAAAACGTCTGACCTCGCCCTCCAAGGCGGCTTCCGATATATTATGTTTTGGTGGAAGCCTTTTATGTTTATCTGCAAAAAACTCGGATACCTTCCAAATGTCGTCGCATGGGATATCATATTCCTGCTCGACAATGTGAAAAGCAGATTTGAGAAGCTTAAGAGCGTCATCTTTTAACCTTGCTCCTGGCCTGGCCTTTACAAGGGCATTCCAAATACCATCCAGATTTACCCTGAAATCTATCGCAGCAAAACGAGCGATAAATGTCAATTCATCCTCACCGAACTTATCGATTGTAACTCTCTCGAAAGGGCCCATCTGAACTGCATCCCTTTTCTTAAAGATAGTGATAAAACAATCCACAAGAGACTCTTTAACAAGCAAAAGACAAGAAAAATCTTTATCTCGACCAAGTAGGAACATGGCGCTGCCGTCTCCAAGTTTGCTGAACCTGACCGCATTGAGCCCATTTTCATCGAGCAAAGAAGGAAATAGTAATTTTATTTCTCGAATGTACCTGGAAAAATTCTGTGGCCTGTCTGGTGGCACAGGAATCCATGCACAGCAGGATATTTGTGGGCTGCCGTAAGAAATGTATCCGGGCTCAACCCCGACCATTTCGGCAAGGCGAATGACATATTCCGTGGAAGGGGGATGTTTACCAGATTCCCAAACAACTATCGAAGGGCGTGATGTCCCAAGCAATGCAGCTATTGCATCTTGTGTAAAGCCGTTAAGAATTCTCAGAATCTTGATTCTTCCTGCCGGGTCCATAACTCCTCCTGAAAATTTATCTTACTACATGCAATCAAAAAAAAACAGAAAAAACGTATTGCATTGTAACGCTAAACATGTTAACGTTAAGAAAAAAAGGAGGTACATATGAAACTTATAACCGAAAAAAAATTCAGGACCGAGCGACTCGGTATTTCCGCCACTGGGTTTTGGAGGCTAAAGCAAAAAGGGGATCTACCAGTGCCAATCGTCATCGGTCGTCGCAATTTCTACACAGAGGAGGCGATTGTGGATTGGCTGTTAAGCAAGAAAAGAAGTTTGAGCAAGGAAGTGGAAAGTTGAGGCACTGAGGATAGCTAATGAATGAAGTATTCTGGGTGTGTCTACGAGCCGTGCGAAGGATCGCTTTTAGAGCGCGAACTGCATAAGTCTAGCATGACTACTAATATGGCACATAAAGCTATTTATTTGGCCGTTCCGTTGGGCACTGCAACAGGGCCAGAATGGCGTATCGTGATATCGGGCTGGCCTGACGGATACAAAATCTTTTATAACGCAGCTCAAACGGCGGAACTCGCTGTTAGATCTGGTAATAATGGATTGTTGCAGCATAGGAGCGGCGAAGTTATGACACTGGCTGAGATTGCTAATGCCTTAGGAGAGACTGCAGGTTGGTGTGAGGCCGTATTATTCCCGGCCCTAGCTCGCCTAGGCGAAGGTCATTGGGAAGAAGAAACGTGGCGCTGCACCAGCAGCATGGCTGCGTACACCCTAGGATGGCAGCAAGAGCAGAAATTACTGCTGCCTGCTCCAGAACGCGTACAACGAGGCCGAAAACCCAAATACTTCCGGGCGTTAACCAGCGCTGAGCGCCAACGTTACTGCAGAACTAAAGAATTGCCAGCAGATGTCTTAGAATATGTCACGAAAACCCGTCACGAAATGTCACATAATTCCCAATTAAATTATGAGACACATAGCAGACAAAGCATCGAAAGAGTTGAAAAAAATTCCTGTCACGAAATTACTAATATAAATAAAGAAATAAATAGTAATGATACAGCTGTGAAATTCGTGACAACTGCATCTATTTTGCCTTCGGAAGTCATAGTAGCTATCTCTGCCCTACCTGCCGAGCATCAGCAAGATATCTTGACAGTCGCTCAAATGGCCAATGCCAGCTCAGAGATTATTGCCAAATGCATCCGACGTCTTGGTGCCAAACTGAACTCTAAAAACAGCAAGGCCATAGATACACCCGGAGGATGGCTACGAGTAGCAATACAACGGGTTGCGACCTCTGAAGGTGTGGCAAACCAAATTAAAGCAAGGAGAGAGGCCGACGTTGAGACTCAACGGCAGGCCGAGGCGGCAGCGATGGGACGTGAGCGAATGGGAGAGTTGCATCGTAAGGCTCAACTGCAGAAAATTTGGGAATCCTTGGAACCAACGCAGAGCGCAGAGATTAAGGCCGAGGCTGTGGAACGTTGTAGACAAATTGGAGCAACATTGCCTGCCATAGTCCAAGCGACAATTACCAATATTGTTGATGAACGTTTTTATGGGCCAGGTACAGCAAAACCCTATAACGCGGTGGAGGGCGAAGCAATGCAAACGTCATCCGATATTCTGAAGGCATTGCCCTATCTTCCGTAAGTGCAAATTAATGAATCACGGAATGGGTTGAAGACCACCATTAAATCAATGTGGCATAGCCATGCACTTTACGGATTATCTGATGTTTGTTGGCTCTCTCCCCTCTGCTTTCAGAAAGTGTCCACGAAATGCCGTCCATTTCAGTCCTTTTTTCGTAAATGGCTAAATCCCATAATACGCTGAATTGTCGATCGAATTTCATTCATTTTCGACAGACCAAAACAGTTTTAAATGGATAAGTTGCAAGCTTATCCATGTTGTATATTTCATGCCAGGAGGTAACGATATGAAACACAGGTGGCCGCGCTCCCTTCACTCTCAGGTCGAAGCCCTTTTCCACTGTATTAGGGCGATCGGCGATGCGAAAGATGAAAATCCACTAGGCATTCGCTCGTTTGGATCTTGGCGCGTATACAAATACGAAGCCCACCAGTTTGCCGATTCCTTAATTCAACAGGGGGTTGTCAGCATACTCGACACCGAGCCGGTAGCTGAAGCAATGGAGAAATATCTTGAAGACAAACTTAACTTCTGTGTCAAACGGAAATTGTCTCGTCAGACTTTTGAAACAACTTTGTCGGCGTTAGGAAAACTGGAATTCGCTGTCAATACCTATATATACGAACACGAATTTGACTGCGCTCTTCTTGATGTTGAGAGGTTACGAAAATCATTTTACATAAGATCGAAAACAGTTTTGCCAATGTCCAGTCGAGACTATGGCAGCAGGGCCTATCCTGACCCTCTAAAGCTAATTGAAAGAATCAGCGACCCTGTGTTTCGTTTGCAGGCCGCCCTTCAGTTTTCAGGAGGCTTTAGATGCGAAGGGGTGGGAGCCCCAAGAAATCAAGAACTTAGGAACCCGCTAACCGCCCAGTCGCTCCGGGGACTTGCGCCTGATCCTGTGACGGGACAACTGGTTGGGAACGTGGCCTCAGTCGAAAAGGGTGGCAAAGAAACCATTCATTACGTTTCCCTTGAGATCTATCGTCATCTGGAAAATTACATCCAGTTATGCGGCAAGCTGGAATCTGATTACCACAAGTACATAGCCGCTATTAACCAGGCCGCACGGGAAACTGGCCAGTTTGCTTCGGGGCGGGCAAGTCACGGATTAAAACACTCCTTTGCCCAAGAAAGGTATTTTGAGTGCGTCAACCATGGTTTGTCGCACGAAGAGGCATTGCAAGAGACATCGATCGAGTTGGGTCATTTTCGACTTCGGGAAACTTTAACATATACCAGGGGGCGCAAATAATGAGCGGCGAAATTGAATACTTAACTGGTCTTGTCGCGACGGAAAGAAAACGAGTTTTCAAATGGGTAGCATCGCTAGAGGAAGAAACGTTAATTAAACTCTTCCAAGCTGCGGTAAAGCGGAGCTATCAGATAAAAGCTGAGCATCCAGAGTTAGACGGCAAAGTGGCAAAATACTGCGCCTTCGTCCGGGCGGCGCGCGATGCCGGATGGGATTCCTTGCAATCCAAGGGGTACAGAGTTGCCGGTGAGAAGCAGTTCAGTGATTTCGCTGAAATCCGGAGAGCCAAAGCCGCGGCAGTCATACGGAAAGGTAGGTCTCCGCTTTTGAGAAAACGAATCTTGGCCTATTGGGGAGAGATCTTGGAACTGAAGGCGGAAGGGATTGGATTCCGGCCCATTGCCGACTATTTGTTGAAAAACCGTAGAATTCGAGTCTCGGCATCGTACTTGGCAAAATTATGGATAGAGGTTGCACCTGATGGAACATGCAAATAGAATTGATATTAAATACTGCATTGAGGGCCGGCTGCAGCCACCATTAGGGGTGATTGAAGTGTAACAAAAAGACATTAAATGAATGCTATTGGTCTTCATCGTTTCGGTTCATCTTTCTATTACGAGGGAAACCATGATACGCTGGATTATTAATCAGATCTTCTTCCCATTTAGCTCGAATCTTGTCCATAAACTCTGCATATGAATCATCCTGTTCAAAGTACTCGGAAGAAGGGACACCTTCATCTCTTTCTGCACTGGCAAACATAGAAAGAACTTTATAAATTAAAATAATAGCTGCACCAAAAACAACATAAATGCCTAGGTGATCTTCAATGTAATGCCCGATGGCTTTGAAATCTACAAACTCCCAGACTTCCTTGAACCAGCTGATCCTCATGTTTCGCCAGTTTTCGATCAGGATGACAGTGAACCAAGTCAAGATGGCACTATTTATCAGAATTTTCGTAATTGACATGCCTTTATTGATTTCCCGAAACATACTGTAACCTCCTTTGAAACAAAACAATCCGGCCACCTCTTTGATATCGGCATTATACATCGGTTCTCTGTCAATCGGTCTGAATCATCTAGTTCCCTTTGTTTTTTGGAGCGGATAAGACGACGAAGGCGACTGCAAAAAGAAAAATGCCAACAGGAGCTGCCGCATTCCAATACCAGGGATAGTTATGAGAATCCGGTAAATTGGAAAGGCTTATATAACAAATCACTCCCGAAAAAACTGTTGTGGCGATGGAAAAGGCCAATTGTTTGTAGATTCGGCTTGCAATAGCGTCAAAAATGCATATTGTCCCTATAAAAATAAGCATTGCCGAAACAACCGCGAACATAGCGTCCAAAGATGCCCCCGATTCAATTCAGGATGCTGTATAGTGGTTCGACCCACCGGCCACACTCTGGGCAGCGTGGCTCGAACAAAGTAAAAATGCGGCTTCCCACTTGAACATCGTGGTATTCGACCGGAGTCTTATAGAGGTCGATTGTTTTGCCACAACACCGCGGAGTTTCCTGTCGAATCGTGTGCCCTTTGAACACTTCATCGGATAAAACAGCGACGATGAGTATTTGCTCAGGTGAAACGCGCATAAAGCAACCACCCCGCTTTCTCTAATAGAACCATTCCCTGGGCGCTTCCGCTGTTTCTTTAAGGAGCGGCACCGGTTTAACCGCTCCCTCCAGATTGAATGCCAGCCGGATTGCATTCACGATGTCGGCAAGGAGCATCTTTTCGCCTTTGTTAAGAGGAAAATGACCATCGACGATGCCGATGCACTTAAGAGCCGCATTCTTGTCCGTTTTGCTGATTTCCGACATAATATCCCCTTTAGTTTCCGCCACCGAAACGCTCCACCACTCTCAACTGGATACACACACCTTCCCGGGTGATCCCAACTGCGACTCCTGGAATTTCAACACTACGCGAAAGGGAGTGAAACTCGGGAACCTTTTCTTGGCTGGGAATGCCGGCAAGATTGCCCGTAACAGATGTTTGCCGGTTGGCCTTCATTGGCCGCAGTTCTCAACCCAGAAATCTCAGTAACAAGTCAATTATAGATTGGCAGCAGTTTCACGGCTATGACGTATACCTGATCGACATCATAAAGCGTCCGTATATTTATGCCCCATCATCCTGCAACTACTCTGGTGTGACAATGGCGGGCCCCATGTCCAGGTATTTGAATCCTGCTGCAAAAGTGGCGTTACACCGTGCAGTCTGGGGACTTGCGTGATTGTCATTGCCACAACCTTGATCAAATCTATTTATATAGCCACTCCTTTCTGATAAAGACAGTAAGGATACTTCTGCACAACCCGGTTATGACGTGGTGATTTCCAGACCGGATTCATTTCTCTCTGGAGATGGAACGAAACATCCGGTCTGCCTCCTCCATGGACTGTTTTTACTCCCAGAGATGATTGATGACTCTGACGGCAGCTCCGGCATTCTTTTCAATCAGGCCTCCTCCTTGATAATGAAATCTGATAGTACCCTTTCTTGTCGCATTTGCAAACTTTAGGATTTATCCGCATAAAATCAATCATGAGGTGCTCTCCATCTGTTCCGGCTGGAAGCAGACCATCCCTTCCGCCTCGTGCGCCTCCTTGAATGCATTGGCTCGGAGTTCCTCCATGAGAGCAAGCACCTTGTCCATATTCTCCTTCGACAATGTTCCCTGATGGGTGAGGATTTTTTCACAGAGATCCACCAACCGCAACACCTTAACCTTTTCGGAGGTGATCCCATCCAGGTAGTTGTCGCTGGAAAGCGAGACCATGGGGGTGATCCAGGCGTCAATGCCACGGGTCCGAAATATGCCAGCCAGAAGCGAAACGTACACTCGCACCTGCGGCACCGGGTTGCGGCAGGTCTTGACATATTTTGTGTCGCACCGGCCGATTTTATGCAGCTCCCAATCGGGGGATTTATCGTTCCCCTTGATCCATCCCCGATATTCTTTATTCTCAATCAGAAATACCCCGTTGGGACCCACAACGGCGAAATCCGCCTCCCTGAAGCCGGTTCTGGAGCTTGTATCGGGAAGGCAGATCTGGTTGAAAATAGTATATTCATCCGGTAGGTTCGTAAGGTGTGTCAGTGCATGCTCCTCGCCGGCAGCCCCTGCAATCATAATGGGGGATCCGCCTCTCTTTGCGGATTGGTGGATTGCGAACCAGATCAATGCCCATAACGGTATGCAGACCGGTATTATCACTGATGCCAGAAGTGCTAGGGGAATGCCATACTTGCATACGGTTCTGGTTGCCTGCCGCCGGTCCATTTCAATTCGCTCGGCAATACGATTTATGGTCGTTCTAAGCCTTGCCATATTTGGCCCCTCCTTTCGGTTCAAAGTAATTGAACTCTGTAGATCATACTTTCTCGGTATTATGCGCTTCTATCAAACGCCATTTATTGGAAGCATATTCTGAGCAAACTCATCATAGCAATCACTATTGTGCATGTCAATCACAATTATTCACACAACTAACATATATGCTAATTTCATGACACCACAAGAAAATTAGTGTATGATACGCACTAAATCGGTTCGCAACTTTGAGAGAAACATGATTCGTTTTCGCCTGCGGGAAATGATAATCGATAAGGAGTTTAAAGAGGGGCGCAGGATTGCGCTCGATGAGATAGCTCGTGAGACGGGGATTCACCGGACAACATTATCACGGATTGCAGGCCAGAGGGGCTACAACACAACGACGGACAACGTTGACAAACTCTGCCGACATTTCAAATGTCAAGTTGAGCAATTAATGGAATATGTGCCAGATGAATTGGTGATTGGAGTAAAGTCGGAGAAATTGAGATAAGGAACGCATAACCTCTATCAAGTTTTGTACAGGAAGGTCCATTTGTTTCCATAGAGTGCATCATAATACTGACAGTAGTTCGAAGTTAGTCTGTACATATGTGGTATGAGGATTTGCAATAGCACAAATGGCGGCTCAAGCGGCCGCCATTTCAGCCAGGATGCAATTATCAGGTCAGAAAAACAAAAACATTTGACATTTTACGAGTCCGGTAGTAAAAATTACTCCATATATACATCCACATTTTTCGATGTCGGGAAATTCTGTAAAACAGATTCCCAAGGGTTTGGTGAGCCTGAAATCGCCCTACCTATGCGTGGTAACGGACCTCCTCCTCGCAAGGCTGTAAGCCGAACTGGATACCACTAAACGTGGCCGAGTGGGAAAAAGCCCCAGCTCCGGCGCCCTTTGCAAAGGCGTTACCGTTCAGCAAAATCGAGGACCTGTTTGCGAAGAATGCCGTAGAGCCCATTCAAGCAAGCAAAGTCGTACCGGATACCACTGAATGTGGCTGCGCGGGAAAGCCCCGATGCACGGCGCCCCCGTCAAGGGTGTTTACCGGTAGCGCAAAAATATAAAGGCACTTCAAAGTCTCATACGGAGCTGCAACCGTACCCCGAAACGCAAAAATGCACGTCATCTCATCACCCCTTGGCCGATTCGGCTAGAAGTTACCCAAAATAATAAATACTACAATAAACATGAAACTCTTCTGGACGAAATCACTCTACTCTCAGTTCGAGGAGGTTTTCCAATGCATCGTTACGTTTCATCAGGGTGCATTGGATAATCCGGATGGACTACGCTCGCCCATAACCTGGGACGTTTATAAGCGCGAATCTCTTCGCTTTGCAAATTTCCTTTTGACCAGAGAAATTCATAACTTGTTCGACACCGAAGCCATTTGCAACGCAATGGCCAACTTCCTCCAGGAAAAACTCGATTACTGTGTGAAAAATCGACAATCCCGCCAAACATTCAAAACTACAATTGCAGCCATGGGTAAACTCCAGTTCGCAATAAATACATATATTGAGAAGCGTTCACTCGAAGCCTCACCTCTTGATGTTAAATCACTTCGTATGGAATTCTACGCCAGATCGAAGGTCCTTTTAAGAAAGTCGAGCAGGAAATACTTCGACCGTGCTTATCCCAACCCAGTGCTTCTCATCCAAACGATTCGAAAGGGTACCTACCAACTCCAGGCTGCCTTGCAATATGAAGGAGGCCTGCGTTCCAACGGGACGGGGGCACCGCGGTGCCAGCAATTTGCATCCCCCTTGACCTCCAAGGCACTAAGGGGCATCGGCATTGACCCTATTACGGGACTGGCGGCCGGACTCGTTACTTCCATAGAAAAAAATGGCGAAGAGATGATACATTTCATTTCCGTCGAGACCTATCGCCGCTTGGAAATTTACATAAAGATTTACGGGAAATTGGAAAGTAATTATTCCGCTTACGTCGTAGCGATCAATCAAGCCGCACGGGAAACCGGACAGTATGCTGTCGGCCGTGGTAGCCACGGGCTTACAGAAAACTTCACAAGAAGACGCTACTTGGAGTGTGTATCTCGTGGCATGAGCCACGAACAGGCAAAGCAGCAAACTTATATGGAAACATCTCATTTCCGAATTCGTGAAAATTTGACATCAACAAGGGGGCCCAAAATGAATGTGAATGACGAATTGGAACTGATAACTGGACTTTCAGAAAAGGATCGAAAGAAAATATTCACTTGGGTGGCTACGCTTCAGGTTTCTGTGATTGCCGATATATTTCAGGACGCGGAAAATAAGGAATGCCAGATCAAAGCAGAACACCCCGAGTTGCAAGAGAAGGTTGTGAAATACTGCGCCTTCATTCAAGCAACCAGAAAAGCCGGTTGGAATACCTTCCATGGCAAAGGATTCCAGATGGCAGACGATAAACAGTACGACGATTTTGTTCATGAACGTGGAATTGCTGTGGCAAAATTGGCCAGTAAAGGACGGACACCGGTCCTCCGTAAAAAAATACTTCGCTTCTGGGATGAGATAAAAGCATTCAAAGCAGAAGGCTTGGGTTTTCGCCCCATTGTTGAACATCTGTTAAAAAAAAGAAAGCTTAAGGCCTCGGCATCATACCTGAAAATGCTATGGAAGGAGATTGAAGAGAATTATTGATTTCAAATAGAGCAATTCTTCCTGTAAGTTAGCTGCAATACACTTCTACAGGAGGAAGAACATGGCCGAAATCCAAAAGAAAAAAGAAGTACTCATCTCTCAGGCATTACTGAACGAAAAAGAAACCGCAGATCTGCTTAGAATGTCAGTGCATTGGTTGCGGCGCAAGCGGTGGGAAGGCGGGGGAATTCCCTTTATCCGACTCGGCGAAGGTTCCAAAGGCGCGGTCAGGTACCGGTTGGAGGATATCGAGTCATATGTTGCCGCCAGGGTTCGGCGTTCAACTAGTGACACCGGCAAGTAGACTCCTTAGCAGGAGCCGGTCATGAGAGAGACAGTTACCCGACTTGATTACGAAACGCAGGACGTTAAACAGGTGCAATCCCTTCGTGCGACCAAGAGGCAAATCCCAAAAAAAGCGTGTTGACTGGACAATACAATTGTTTTTTGCCCCCCTGAGATCAGGCAGGACGGAACCGGAAGCCGAACCTCAAAATCCAGGGGGAACCCTTAATGAACCCAGCAAAACAGTCTGATGTGACAGATTCCAACAGGGCAAAATGGCATTTTCAATTACGTAATAAACGCGCCAATTAGTTTACTATACATAAAAGCAATTCTGTAAAGTAATCGAGGCTAAATTGGGGTATGCGAGGTATAGACAGACCGGAGAAAACCGCCCACAGAGGAAATACCAAAGCCAGTTTTTTGGGCGATAGAGAGGAAAATGAATGAAACCTTTGACGAGCTTTATCAATGCGGTTTCAATCTAAACTTTTAGAAAAAAGCTTAGATTCGGGGAAGCCAGCTGCCTTGCCCTTCTCTCTGTCCTAGACAAACCGTGCAAGTATACAAAGTTTGAGCACCCGCCCCTCAGCGCGGACAAAATGATGCTGCTTAGTTTCTTCTGCTGTACCGTGCCTCGACGTATCCACTTTTATCTATCTAACGGGCCGGGGTGCAGCGTCGGCGGTTTTTACCGCCCGTCTGACGCCACCTAGTTGGAACTGTCCTTCTTAATTCAGGCCAAATTTTCGTGACATAAGAACGTTCATCCAATATGACTCCCTCGCCAATATTTGTTGATCAGAGGCTTGGGTTTAAGCTTCGAGTATCGAATACTGAAAATTAATCTTGTGCCCATGACCTTTATCCTTCAGAAGCTTTCTTAATTCTTCATTGCCACCATGACCGTTTTTGACATAACTACACCATCTCTGCCAAATACCTACTTCTCCAGATGCTTTACCGACATAATGTTTTCCACTGGTAGTGTCTGTTATGAGATACACACCTTTAATGTTAGCCAGAGCAGTTTGCCACGATACGATTTTTTCTTCGATTATGATTTTTAGCTTGTTATGGCTGAGGAGGACAGCATTGTAACCGGGAAAATCTCCAATAGTCAGTTTTTCCCTACGTATTTCGATTATTGGGAAAATCAAATCATCTTTCCACCAGATATAGGACGCTCTTGTACGTTTATGGTAGATGATGAGACGACCTATCAGGTTCTCTTGTTTGGGCAGTAACTTTGTTGAGTACTTGAAACTACCCGAGATGGTGTTACAGTCAGCCACCTGATAAATCCCTGCAAAAAGCCAATTTTTATTACCTACATCAATTCATTCGCGTCCGGTTAGGTTTTTGCACGGCGTTTTTTGCGTTTTAATTTCCTGATTTTGTTTGATTTGCCTTGTTTTCTTGTTCTTTGACTTTGGAGTTCAGCTGCCTCATTTGCGATTTGGTTC
>Ga0326727_10001940_pt1 | contig 73589 bp, 73 predicted proteins | sample MB2enrmetagenome_FD_207643 | JGI IMG/M metagenome (GOLD analysis project Ga0326727, IMG submission 207643) | Lab enriched peat soil microbial communities from McLean, Ithaca, NY, United States - MB29MY | ecosystem: Environmental > Terrestrial > Soil > Wetlands > Peat | place: USA: New York... | reverse complement strand
CTATCCCCAAAGAGCAAGCGAACCCCGGCGACCTCTCTGTGGGCAGGCAAGGGTGAACTCGCTATTAGCCGGTTTTAAAGGGATACATATGTCCAATCTCCGACATGATAAGCGTCGTAATTTCCTGCGGACAGAATAAATTGACCATGCATTAATAGCCACACACTCGTAACTCAAAACCAAACGTGGAACAACGAATTTACAGAAAAGATGTTGCTTTATCCTTAAGTATATATAGATTATCTTCGGACCAGAAGTCTTGGCCTATCAATTAAATTTTATCTTCACATCCAAGAAGACCCCAACCAAACTTTGTATTGGTTGTAAGATCATTTACCGGTATATTCCTGCTTAACAACAATCTTAATTCTTCCTTCTATTGGGGCCTTTATAAATTCCGCCTAATCCCCTGTAATGGCAACCGGCTAGCTTTACCCATCCGCTCGAACGTCGGAATGCTAAGATCAAACGCCTTCGTATAAACATGTCCAGATCTTCTGCCTTGACCTTTCCTGGATGGTTATCAAAATAAATTACGGGAATCAACATGTATTAGGCTCCTTTATTTTAGCGACTGGGTCTTCATCGAAAACGCAATATTTACTCACGTGGTATGTGATTTATATAATCCACATTATGGTAAGAAAGCAATGCTAAACGTGACAAATCATCTGCTGAGATTGAGAGAAATTACTGCCCCAGGTTTTTACTTTCTCTTGATTTTGATGCAAGTTTACACTATAGTGGCTCCACCCAGAGTCACATAATCAGAGAAACAGATAGACGACAATACTTAACCATCCGCGAGGGTGGGACGGAAAGCCCACAGGGTCTCTCGTAGACAGCCGGGTCGCCGAAATATCATCTGATATAAGCGACACGGCTTTTTTGTTGTCAGCACGCGGCAACATTATGGGAGAGAAAAATGAAAGTGATAGAAGCAATCATCAGACCGGCCAAGCTAGATGAAGTTAAAGCAGCCTTACAGAAAATGGGTATAGAGAGAATAAAGGTCAGTCAACTCGTCAACAATGGCCGCTTAAGAAGCAAGGCCATGCTCGACAAGAGCGCTGAATACATGGCCGGCCTTATGACAAGAATCAAAGTCGAGATTATTGCAGCGGATGAACTGGTGGGAAGGGTGATCGAGACGATCGGCAACGTTGCAAGGACAGAACGGAACGGAGATTGCCGGATATTTATCCGTCCTTTCAGCGAAGCAGTTTCAGTCTTTTCAGATTGATTGGCATTCCTCCTGCCCTGATGAGAGTGTGCTTCGGCTGGCATTACTTCGGGGAGAAAAGTCTATCCTTTCTCCACCCTGACACCGACCAGATTCGCGCTCCCCACAAGGAGGGAGTTGACGTTAAGGTCGCGGAAATGGTAAGGGGCGAAGAGAAGGCCGGGTTGCAGACGAGTTGTAACCCGCGCCTTGCCGGTGATGCTCCCCGCCGCGGAGGTGATCCTGACCAACTCCCCGTCGGCTATGCCTAGCCTACTGGCGTCATCGGTGAATATCTCGATGTAGCCATCCGGCGCCACGGTCAGATTGTTTTGCGACCAGGTGGTGGTCGTGCCGCTGTGGAAGAGGATGGGGCCGGCCAGGAGCCTGTACTCCACAACCTCTGCGGGGAGAGTCGACGGCGCGACAGGTGTGAAAGAGTAACCAGTAGCGCGGAGCTGGTACTGATCCTTGACGGCAGTACAGCATCCTTCCTTGAAATTGCAGGATTTGGCGTAAAGAGGAATAGTCTCGCAGATCTCGACGAGAAGCTCCGCGGTAGAGTTGGCCTGCCTGTAAAATGCATAGCGGCTGTAAAGATTGGACAGAATATCCCAATCTTCCCGCGCTTCCCCCGGGGGCTGAACCGCCTGAGCGAGACACTGGATGCGGTTATCGATGGTGGTAAAGGTGCCGCTCTTCTCTGCTGCTGCGGTGGCCGGGAAAACCACGTGGGCAAGCGCGGCGCTCTCGGTGGGGAAAATATCCTGCACAAGGAGAAATTCTAGCTTCGTCAGGGCCTTTCTGATTCTATTGTTATTGGGGAAGGAGAGGATGTCGCTTCCAGCTAAAAAGAGGGCCTTGATGCTATCCTGCTCGATTCCATGGATGATCTGCCACAGATCCTTTCTTTCCTCTGTCCGCCCCTGATTCCCGGGGGGCAAGCCTGGGGTAATCCCCATGTCGAGGAGCCCTTGTGAGTTGTTTTTCTCGTCGATGGGGAAGAGTCCTCCTTCTTTTCTGCCGAGGCAGCCAGTAAGGAGAGCCAGGTTTACCAATGCGTCTATAGTTGATTGGGAGTCGGCGCTCCGCATCAGGTCTGCACCGAAGATGATGGCGACGCTCTTTCTGCCGCCTGCCAGGCGTGCTGCCTCGCGCAGATCGGACGCGGATACGCCGGCGGCTAAGGCGAGATCATCGAGAGAGACAGCCTCCAGGCCTTTCTTCAGATCATCGAGATTGTTCACATTGGCGCCGATGAATTCCTGGTCTTCCATCCCCTCTTCAAGGATCGCCTTCAGAAGGCCGTTCAGGAGCGAAACCTCACTGCCAGGGCGGTACTTCAGATGGCTGTTGGCGTATTTTTTCAGTTTCACGTCACGCATGTTGGCGAGCACCAGTGTTGCATCGTTTTTAGTGGCCGCCCGGATTACGCGGTACTCGATGCCGGTTGCCTCGGCGTTAAGGTCGCAGCCGACCACCATAAGCGCGTCTGCATTATCGATATGGTCTATGGTCGTGCTGGCGCCCGACAGTTCAAGCCGTTTCATCAGTATCGCCTGGGCTGGGGCATAGCCGAACCGGGCCTCTGAGTCGATGTTGCCGGTGCCAATGGCGTCCCGCATCAGTTTCATGAAGAGAAAGTTATCTTCATTGGTGAGCCGCGGAGATGAGATGCCAGCTACGGCATCGGGCCCGTATCGCTGGACGACGCCTTTGAGCCTGGCGATCGCCTCCTGCATTGCCTTTTGCCAGTCGGTGGCGACCTGAACATTTCCATCCCTTATGAGCGGCATGGTCAGCCGATCAGGAGAATTGTAATAGCTGTAGCCGAAACGGCCATTGATGCAGAGGTTGCCGCTATTGAAGGTGGAGTCGTCACTGGTCACCCGCTCCACCCGACCATTCCTGGTGTGATATTCGATCTGGCACCCCGCCGCACAGAAGGGGCAGATGCTCCTGGTTATTGTGAGCGCCCATGGGCGGGCGCGGAACTTGAAGGGCTTGCTGATCAGGGTGCCCGTCGGACAGGCGGCGATGCAGTTGCCGCAGAATTCACAGTTAAGCGGCCCTCTGTTCACTGTGTCGATGATGGCCGCCTCTCCGCAATTGACTACGGCAATTGCGTCGGCCCCGACGATTTCATGGTCGACCTTGACGCACTTTTCGCAGAGGATGCAGCGGTTCGGGTCGCTTTCCATTAGCGACCAGTCATAGCGGATCTGCCGACGCTCCAGGAACGCTGTATACTCCTGCCTGGCCACGCCCAGTTCATAGCAGACATCCTGCAGGCCGCACTCGCCTCCCGCGTCGCAGACCGGACAATCGAGGGGATGGTTGACCAGGAGGAGCTCCACCATCTTGCGCCGGTTGGCGGTAAGCAGCTCCGACTGGGTGGTTACCCGAATCCCTTCTTTAACTGGAGTATTGCAGGAGGTCATTAGGCGACCGACCCCTTCGATCTCCACCGAACAGACGCGACAGGCGCCGGTTGGGGATACCTTCTTTAGCCAGCACAGGGTTGGAATCCTGATCCCCAGTTGGGCCGCGGCCGCAAGAATGGTGCTCTCTTCGGCTACCGCAACGTCCCTGCCGTCGATTGTCAGAGAAACCATAGTCCACCCAAAATAAATCGGTAATAGTCAAATTTTGGTAAAAGGTTATTAGACTTGCTGTTGACCTTTTGCCTGATTGTCTTTTTGTTCAAATCGCCACCATTGCCACCCTATAACATCTCAGGCACCTCTCCGCCTCCCGTACAGCCTGGAGATTGCTGAAGCCATGATCCACCTCACAATAGTTTTTATAGCCGGCCCGTTCCTTGCCGTGTAACTCGGCCTGTTGCTCACGATGTCCGGCATCGAGCCACGCCACCTGCTCGTTCTTGTCATAGACCCCCAGGTAGTTAAGGATGTCCTCTATCCGCTCATCATCGGTGAGGTAGGCTTTTCCCTCTTCCAGCCAGCGCTGGATAACTTTGGCGGCCCGGTGACCACTGCCAATAGCGGCGACGACGGTGAACGGGCCGATTTCAGCATCGCCGCCGGCAAATACCCCTTCCCGGTCTGTCATCAGCATCCGGGAGTGGTAATTCCCCATTCCGTCCTTCAGATCCTTTCCAGCCGTGTCCTTGAGCGGGACATGCCGGGTGACTATGGTGTTCCACTTGTTGATTTCGATACCAAAATCGGCCGGGATGAAGGAGAGGTCAGGCTCTTGGCCTATGGCGGGGATGACGGTGTCGCACTCGACGACGAATTCGCTGCCGGCAACCGGCTCGGGACGGCGGCGTCCGGAAGTATCCGGCTCACCGAGGGTCATCCGGACGCATTCTACTCCTGTTACCTGGTTGTTGCCATCCACTAGAATTCTAACCGGGAGGACCAGAAACTCGATCCTTACCCCTTCTTCTTCGGCCCCTTCCACCTCATGTGCATCGGCGGGCATTTCTTTCCTCGTGCGACGATAGAGGAGGGTCGATTCATGAGCTCCTTCACGGAGGGCCACGCGTACACAGTCGATTGCTGTGTTGCCGCCTCCGACCACCACAACTTTTTTCCCTAAGCCGGTCGGAAGACCCATGTAGGCTTCGCGGAGGAAATCGATTCCACCCTTGAGGAATCCCCTGTACCCCCTGTCTTCCCCCTCGACCCCCATCGGCTTGGAGCGGTGGGCACCGGGAGCTATGAAGACCGCGTCGTAATTTTCCTTCAACTTGGCCAGAGAGATATCTTCACCAATCCGGGTGTTGTAGCGGAACTCCACTCCGAGTGTGGCAATGATGTCGATGTCCCGCTTAAGGAGGTGACGCGGCTGCCGGTAGGGGGGGATACCGGCTGCTATCATGCCGCCGCCGAACCCTTCGGGAAGCGCTTCAAAAATAATAACCTGGTATCCTTCGAGGGCCAGGTAATAGGCACAGGCCAGGCTGGCCGGCCCGGCCCCGACCATGGCGATGGTTTTGTCCCTTTGCACTATCGGCGTGCTTAGGAGGTATTTCTGATAATAGGCAAAGTATTGTCCTACCTCTCCTCCTTCTTTCTTTGCAGTCGTCCCCGACCATTCCGGATTAAGTATGGGAGGGGCCAGGCGGTGTTGCCATTCGAAGTCTGCTGCGGAACGTTTCAATGTCATGATGCTGATCGGTTCATCCACGTTCCTGCGGCGACAGGCGGCCTCGCAGGGGTGGGGACAGACGCGGCCGCAGACGGACGGAAGCGGCATGCAGTCACGTACCGCGGCAAGTGAACAACCGAACTGGTACTCCTTGATTGCCTCGATATAGGCCGGTATGTCGATATGGGCCGGGCATCTGTCCTGGCAAGGGGCGGTACACTTTTCGATGTAGCTGAAAGGGACTGCCTGCTTTCGGGCGCCCCCTATATAGGCGAGGAAGTCGTCACGAAAATGAGTGATCGCGTCGATGACCGGCACCGTGGAACTCTGGCAGAGGGTGCACTTGCAGCCGCGCATAAGTTCATACAGATCGGCGACTGTAGCCAGATCTGCTTTTTTGCCTCTCCCCTCGATGATGCCAGCGAGTAGATCCATGAGGACGCGTGTCCCTTTTTTGCCGGGAGTGCATTTGCCGCAGCAATACAATGTCTGCACCCTTTTTATGTATTCAGCGGTCATGAGGGGGATGTCCACGTCCTGGCTGTGAAGAATGATGCCGTCCCACCCCATGAACGCGGCGATAGGCCGGTCCCCGTCAAATGTGGTCGGCAGCCGAAACTGCGCCTCCTGTGGAGTTCCACCCTCGCGATTATCTATGATTTTTCTGCCCCAACTGGAAAAAATTACCGGTGCCACACTAAACCCCGCACAAAGCCTGGAAATTATCCATGAACCCAGTTAACAGAACGATTTAACCAGAAAAATAAATGGTAATATTGTATACAGTATGCAATTATTAGCACAACTTCCTTGTTGAATCAAGGGTAAAATAGATGATAATCTCTTATCGGAGATTGTCAATTGCAAGCGGCTCTGATATACATGTATCCCAACAGTTGAAAAAGAATTAACCGCTGAGGAGGTGGAGCGGTGCGAATTATCGGCCTGACCGGCGGGATAGCATCGGGGAAAAGCACGGTGGCACGGATACTGGAAAGGCTGGGAGCGGTGATCATCAACGCCGATAAACTCGCGCGTGAGACGGTTGCGCCGGGTGAACCTGCCTATTTCGCCATAGTTGCCGAATTCGGTGAAGGGATCTTGAATTCCGACCGGACCCTGGACCGACAGGCGATCGGGAAGATCGTCTTTGCCGACCCGGCAGCGCGCCGCCGCTTGGAACGGATAACCCATCCGGCCATTGCCCACTTGGCCGAAAAGAAGCTTGCTGCGCTCAGGGAGGCGGGGACGCCTGTGGTTATTTACATGGCTCCCCTCCTTATCGAGGCAGGGGTGACATCGCGGGTCGATGAAGTCTGGGTAGTGTATGTGGACCAGGAGACCCAGGTGGCGCGGCTTATGCAAAGGGACGGGATCAGCCATACGGAAGCGCTGCAGCGACTCGCCGCGCAGATGCCGATGACTGAAAAATGCGCTTATGGCAAGGTAGTGATCGAAAATCGAGGGACGCCGGAGGAGTTGGAACGGCAAGTGAGGGATATCTGGGAAAAGGAAATACTGAGGGGAGGGGATTAGAGAATGGGGGCTAGAACCAATGTCTTGGCAGTCCCCCCAGTCCCTAGTGCCTGCTCATTTGTGATAACCTAGCTTGGCAGAAATCTCTTCCGCCGCCTTGCACACCGTAGGTATCAGTTCTTTCTCCATCCGTTCTTGGGAAAGACGCATGGATGGGCCGGAAATGCTGATCGCTCCTACTATCCGTCGGGTGTAGTCGCGAATGGGGGCGCCGATACATCTGACACCGATGTCCAGTTCTTCATCGTCTATGGCGTATCCCTGTTCGGCAATCTGTTTCAGTTGTTTCTTTAATTCATTCCGATCGGTGACGGTATTCGGTGTGAAGCGTTTCAGTTCTTTGGCCGGCAGGTAGTTTTCCAGTTCAGCGTCGGTCATGTAGGCAATCTGAGCCTTGCCCGCCGCCGTGCAAAAGGCGGGTAGCTGGGTGCCGACCCTGGGCACAACCCGGACGGTCATGTCAGTTTCGACCACATCAAGGTAAACGATTTGGAATTCTTTCAGGATCGCTACATAGGTTGTTTCGTTACATTCCTTGACAAGCCTCTCAAGTACAGGCCTGGCTTGACGCAAAAGCCCCATCTGCTTGATGAAAGTCTGCCCCAGTTCCAGAGTTTTAAGCCCAAGCCGGTAATTTTCCGTAACCTTGTTCTGCTCGATATAATTACGGGATTCAAGGGTTGCAAGCAGCCTGAACACATTGTTCTTGTGCAATTTCAGACGGTTACTCAGCTCAGTTACGCCAAGTTCGTCCACATCGTCATGGAACTGTTCCAGGAGATCGAGGGCATGATAAACAGCCTGGATAATGTACTCCGTTTTTTCTTTTTTCGCCATGGTACTCCTAGTTTTAAATAAGATGACAGCTGCTAAAAGTAATACGAAACAGCGCGGAACTATATCCCGATACCATCGATCGCGAGGGAAACAGCAGTAACACATTAATAAAGCTTAAATTAAACGTTTTATTACTGGGTCTGCCTGTTGTTCATTGTGGGAAAATGGATAATTATTTTTGATTTAATTGATTAAAATACAACTGATTTGAATTGTAAAAAATTGTTTTATAATTGTCAATCAAGAAAAATCGCGATTTCCCGATTTCGCATAAAAATATCAGTCGTCGCGTTCCGGAGGTTTTCGCTCTACTGGTTCTTCACGATTTACTTTGTTTTCATGATTTCCCGCAGAACCGATGTAGCGTAGGCCCCCTTGGGTAGTGAGAATTCGAGCAAGACACCGTCACCATCCGGCTTCATGGCTGGTGCGCCGAGTTGTACGCGCAGTGGCCGGCGCTCTCCTTCTAGACGCAATCCACCGGGGAGGTCGAAATCCGCCGGGGTGAGACCCTCTGCTAGCAAAAGTGCTTCCTCCATGGCCAAGGGCCGACCTGCGGGAAGCTTCATTTTGCAGCCGAACAAAGGGCCGGTGGGGGAAATCTCGAACCTCTGGGCCCGCTTCGCTTCACGGTCCTCATCCTCGACGAGGAAGCAGGCCCCGTTGTCGTGCTTCCAGGCCAGATCGCCGGTCATGACCCGGTCGAAGGCATTGAGCCTTTCGTCTAGGATTCTGTCAAAGAGGGTTGATTGAAATGCCGCCATATAGAGGGCCTTTAGCCGCGGATGGACTGCATGCAAGGCCTGCTCCCAGGCATCCGGTCGTTTCACCAGGCGCTGCAGGATCTCGCGTTCGGTCCGGCAATGGCCGGGGAAGAGCAAGAGGCTCTCAGCCGGATCACCGCGCCGGTAAGCCGCAATGGCGGACTGCCATCGCTCATCCCGTATCTGTGCCGGGTTCCCCATGAGCGCATCGATTGCTTCATGATAATCCTGACGCAACAGAGCGCGGCCGATCAGGTGGGAGTTTCCCTGCGCACCATAACGTTGCGGGCCGAAATAGTTGGGTACTCCCCGCTCTTTAAGCAGGGCGAGCACCTGTTCCGCCTTGTTGGGGGCCTCCGCTTCGACCCTGCTTATCCTGATCCGGAAACGGTTGCCGGCCAGATGCCCGAGTTTAAGTTTGTTTCTGTGGCGCGTTGCCGCGAGAACCCTTATGCCAGGTATTTCCAGCGCGAACAGTTGTTCCGGCGCAAGGTGCGGTATGGAGAAGGTTTGCCTGGTGACACCTTTGGCATCTTTCATGCCGGCGTAACCGATCTCCCGGTCGGCTACGTTAAGCGCCCTGGCGATACGGCGTATCGCTTCAAAAGTGGTAACCCCCCGTTTTTCGATCTCCGCAAAGGTGTGCTCACCTTCCCCGCAGGGTGGATAGAGGGGGATCTCCGTCACCAGGAAATCTTCCGGAGTTTCCTTGATCATACCCCCGGTGCCGGGGATTTCCTTCGTAAGATAGCTGTGCAAGTTGAACCTCGATCAGGGTCAGATTTTCCTATGATGGACAAAATAGATGTTTTTCCCCATCACCATGAACTTCTGCATGTATTTTGAGAGGTGATAACCGGTCAGCTCATGGCGATAGAGGTCTGGGGCGAGTTGGTTGGCAAACCGATCCAGTCCGGCCAGCATTCCCGCAACGTCGGTGCCATAATCGTCGAAGTCGGTCGAGAAATAAAAGTCGGCGCCGTGGGCCAGATATTCCTGGAGAAACTCCATGAACTGCAGGTTCAACAGACGTCTTTTGCGGTGTTTTTTCTTTGGCCAGGGATCGGGGCAGTTAATATAAACTGCCGCGAGAAACCCTTTCGGGAGCCATTCGGCGATAAACTGGCGGGCCTCGACGCGCAGCACACGCACATTCATCAGGCCGGCCCGGTCGATGCGGCGGCAGGTCTTCCAGCACCCCTTGTTATAGAAATCAATTGCGATAAAATTCCAGTCAGGGTGATCGCATGCCGTGTTGACTATGAAATCACCAATTCCGCAGCCTATCTCCAGCGCAACCGGGTTTTCGTTGCCGAATAATGCGCTCCATTCGACGGGAACGCGCAGGTCCTCCGGGCGGAGAAAATTGGCGGATTCAATATGGATAAAGGATTGGGTCACATTCTCCCTCTGTCAACTTAGTCCCATGTAACATATCACAGGAAAAGCTACTGGAGAAGTGTAAATTCAGTGAGGCGTGTAGCCCTACGTTACCATTGCCATTTACTGTTCCATGTGGTATAGCTATCTTAGTGAAATAACGTGAAAAAGGAATAATTGAGCATGAAATTTAGCGAATTGGCAATACCGGAAACCGTGCTCAGGGGTATTTATGGAGCCGGTTTCACCGACTGCACCCCCATCCAGGAAAAGAGCCTACCGCTTGCCCTGTCTGGCAAAGACGTTGCAGGGCAGGCGCAGACGGGCACTGGCAAAACCGCCGCTTTTCTCATTACCATGTTTACGAAGCTGCTAGGCAAGGGAAAAGAGGGGAAGGAACACCACCCCCGGGCGCTCATCCTCGCTCCTACCCGCGAGCTTGTCGTGCAGATCGAGAAAGACGCCCAACTGCTCGGTAAGTGTGCCGGTTTCACCATCCAGGCGATATACGGCGGGGTTGATTATATGAAGCAACGGGATGCCCTGAAAGAAGGTACTGATGTCGTAATCGGCACCCCCGGCCGGCTTATTGACTATCTGAAACAGAAAATCTTCAGTCTTAAAAATATTGAAGTCCTCGTGATCGACGAGGCGGATCGGATGTTCGACATGGGGTTCATCACCGACCTTCGCTTCATCCTTCGCCGCCTCTCACCCTATGACCAGCGCCAGAACATGATGTTCTCAGCTACCTTGAACCAGCGGGTGATGGAACTTGCTTACGAGTTCATGAACGCCCCGGAAAAGGTGTCGGTAACACCTGAGCAGATGACCGCAGAACGGGTCACGCAACTCCTCTATCATGTGGCTCGGAAGGAGAAGTTCCCGCTTCTTCTCGGGCTCCTCAGGAAGGAGGGGATGGAGCGGACCATGATCTTCGTCAACACCAAGCGTGAGGCGGAGTTCCTCCGTGAGCGGCTGAACGCCAACGGTTTCCCCTGCCGGGTAATCTCTGGCGATGTAGAGCAGAAAAAGCGCATAAGGATCCTTGAAGATTTCAAGAGCGGCAGGCTTCCGATTTTGATCGGCACCGATGTCGCTTCTCGCGGCCTGCACATCGAGGGGGTATCCCACGTACTCAACTATGATCTCCCCCAGGACCCTGAGGACTACGTCCACCGCATAGGCCGTACCGCCCGCGCCGGCGCCGAGGGGAAAGCTATTTCGTTCGCCGATGAGGACGGTGCTTTCTACCTTGAGGCGATTGAAGAGTTCGCCAGGCAGAAGATCCCCACGGAGTGGGCCGAGGATTACATGTTCGTCCATGACTATGTACGGACCAAACCGCGCCCAAAGGATGTCGCGCCTGTCGGAAAAGAGCGGCCCGGCCGCGGAGCGAAGCAAGGGTCCGGACGGAAACCGTACGCGAAGGGGGGTGCTCAGCAAGTCGTCGCTCCCGAAGCCAAGCCTGCAATAGAAGGGGGTGCGGAAGCGAAAAAGAATAAGCGCCGCCGCCGGCCGAGGAAGAAGAAAACGGGGGTGGAGACACCTGCCTCGGAATAGCCCGCCCAACTCCATGGCGGTAACGAAAAGGAGATGAAACTATGACAAGAAAAGCCGTTATCCTTTACAGCGGCGGAGTTGATTCCACCACCTGTCTCGCCATTGCCAGGACGGAAGGGTTTGAGCCATATGCCATAAGCTTTGCATATGGACAGCGTCACCGGTTGGAGCTGGAGTTCGCCAAGGCTAATGCCCGGCCGCTGGGGGCTGTGGAGCATCTGGTGGTGGAGTTCGATCTGCGCAAGCTGGGAGGGAGCGCCCTGACCACCGATATCGCGGTGCCGAAGGAGGGGGTGGGGAACTACATCCCGGTTACCTATGTGCCGGCCCGCAATACTATTTTTCTCTCTTTTGCCCTTGGCTGGGCCGAAGTGATGGGGGCCTTCGATATCTTTATCGGCGTGAACGCTCTTGACTACTCGGGTTACCCCGACTGTCGGCCGGAGTATATCGCCGCCTTCGAGAAGATGGCGAACCTTGCCACCAAAGCGGGGGTGGAAGGGAAGGGGCGGTTCACCGTACACACACCGCTCATCAGCCTGACAAAGGGAGAGATCATCAAGAAGGGACTCACCCTGGGTGTTGACTATTACCGTACCCATTCCTGCTATGATCCGACACCGGAGGGGCTCGCCTGCGGCCTGTGCGATTCCTGCCGCCTGCGTTTAAAGGGATTTGCCGAGGCGGGGGTTACAGACCCGATTCGGTATGTGACAGGAGGACAGGGCGCAGGGAAGAGGGACTAGGAAGAAACTATATGAAAATAGGAAACAAGAAAGAACCCCTGTCAACCGTTAACCGTTACTCGCAACCGGGCTTCATGCCCGATATGCAGAAAACCCTTGATACCCGCAGGATCGCCATCGACAAGGTGGGGGTGAAGGACATTTCTTATCCTATCATGGTGATGGACAAGAACAAGGCGTTTCAGCATACCGTGGCGCGGGTCAACATGTACGTGGATCTTCCCCATCAATTCAAGGGGACCCACATGAGCCGCTTTATCGAGATCCTCGACGCCTATCGGGAAAAGATCGCCCTTGACAAGATGGAAACCATCCTGCAGCGGATGAAGGAGAAGCTTGGCGCAACAAGCGCCCACCTGGAGGTCGAGTTTCCCTATTTCGTCGAAAAGAAGGCCCCGGTATCCGGCGCCAAGGGGCTCATGGAGTATACCTGTACATTCAACGCAAGCCTTGATTCAGCGTTCGATTTCATCCTCGGGGTGCAGGTGCCGGTCACCTCACTCTGCCCCTGCAGCAAGGAGCTTGCCCGGTTCGGCGCCCACAACCAGCGTAGTGTCATGACTGTGAGGGTCCGTTACCGCAAGTTCATCTGGATTGAGGACCTGATCGAAATCATTGAATCCTGCGGCAGTTCGCCGGTTTATTCCCTGCTCAAACGTGAAGACGAGAAGTTCGTCACCGAGCAGGCATACGAAAATCCCCGTTTTGTGGAGGACATGGTCCGAGAGGCGACCTTGAAACTTTCCGCCATAGATAATATCACCTGGTTTTCTATGGAAGCGGAAAACTACGAATCGATCCATAAACATTCTGCCTACGCCTCTGTGGAACGGGACAAACGCAGCGATTGCAAAACCTGAAGAGATGATTTAAGAAATGATTAATTTAATCCGTACCCCTGTTGACAACTCTGTGGAAAAGTCGCGAAATTGTGGAAAAGGCTATGTTTTTAACCCTTGGTATCCTCCTAGTTTCCCTCTGGTAAAGGTTTTACAGGTTTTACCCGTCTTCCGGCATTTTCCCGCACAATCAAAAGGTTATGCCTGAACAGTTAAAGAAAGCACTGCTGATTTTTGCCAAGCGCCCCCTCCCCGGGAAGGTGAAGACCAGGATGGTCCCGCCGCTTTCGCCAGAGGAGGCAGCCGATCTCTATCGCTGCATGCAGGGCGATGTCTTGAAAATGGTTACAAATTTTTCCGATCTGGCTTTGTACCTTTTTTACGAGGATAAGGAGGAGGCGCGGGAATATTTTGCGGAGATCGCGCCTGGTATTATTTCCCACCCCCAGCGGGGTAATGACCTGGGTGAAAGGATGGCGGAGGCGTTTCGCGTTGTCTTTGCCATGGGGCATGAGTCGGCAGTTATCATCGGCACCGATGCACCCGATCTTCCCCCTGCCTACATCAAAGAGGCCTTTGGCCGGCTAGAAAGCGGGAAGAAGTTAGCGGTATTTGGCCCTTGCGAGGATGGGGGGTATTACCTTATGGGGCTAATACGCCTCAACCGTGCATTGTTCCATGATATCTCCTGGAGCAGTTGCACGGTTTTGCAGGAAAGCCTGGAGAGGGCGAAAGAGGAAGGAATTGAGTTTTCCCTCCTCCCCATGTGGCATGATGTTGACACGGTAGCCGACCTGGAAAGGCCGGAGCTTTTGGCTACAGAGAACGGCGCGCCGCTTACGCGTGAGTTTATCGGAAATTGGCAGAGGATGCACTCCAACCCGAAAAAAACAACTGGTTGACATGTCAACCACCTTGGCGGGAATCATCTGCATCATGGCAAGCGGTGCGTCCCTGGCCGGAACGGACGACCCGGTAATCCAGCAGAGGGAGATGAACCAGGGACAGCGGATTCAGCAGGGGATCAAAATCGGACAGTTGACGCCTCGGGAAACCGGCAGGCTGGATGCCCAACAGGCAAGGATTCAGCAGCAGGAGTCGCGCATGAAGTCTCACGGTAAACTGACTGCCAGGGAAAGGTCGCGTTTTCCAGTGAGCAGAACCTTGCCAGCCTAAATATTTATCGTAAAAAACATAACCTGCGGAATGTCAATGTAAATTAGCGCATGGCGCCTGGAAGCGATCCCTTAACCCGCCAGCGGATCGCGGCAAATATTCAAAATGCGGTCTACCTTAGCCCCTGTTCCATGACGGATCAGGGGCTTTTCCATAAATCAAACCACGTTCCCGTTATCTCGATATAAAGGCATAATAAATGCGATATCGAAATAACGGTAACTTCTAAGTGCTAGTATATTCTCGTTTAAGACCGGGGAAGGCTTCATACTGGTGATAGATGACGAAGAGACGTCCCGTGACATGGCGGATGGGTGGGGTATAGTGTGGAAACCTGTTCGTGCGGCGAGGAGGTTATCGGCATGTATTGGGAGGCCCTTGCAAAGGGGACCGTCCCGTTGCGGTGATAACCCATCTCTCCGTGCCGGGAAAAATGGGAGGGCTGGATGCAGCAGCCGGGATACTCAAGTTTGATACCGCTACCGTACTCAATTTATCAAGGGGATATTCAAACGATCCCGTACTTTCCCGGGCACAGGGATTAAGGCTTTCCAGACTTGCTGGGCAAGCCGTGCTGGGTGGAAGAGCTGGGGACTGTCCTTGCGCAAGCGGTGGGGAAACATGCGTGACAGAAAAGGGATCCCCGCGGCGCCCGCAAAAAAGGCACGGTATGCATCCGTGCCCCTAAGTTAATGAAGCCTGCCGAAATGCTTTTCAGTAACCCGCCAGGATCATCTTGAGCAGCGCCATCCTTACGTAAAGCCCGTTTTCCGCCTGCTCGAAGTACCTGGCCCGCGGGTCCTGGTCCACCGTATAGCTTATCTCGGTTACCCTGGGGAGAGGATGCATTATGATCGATTCCTTTTTCATAAGTCCCAGGATTTCGTTGTTGATCGTAAAACGGTCGCTCTCTTTTATCACCTGCTCATAGATCGCGGAATCGCCATCCTGGAAACGCTCCCGTTGCACGCGGGTCTGGTAGATGACATCGGCAGCCGGGGCGGCAGCACGCAGATCATCGGTCTCTTCCCACTTGCCCCCATGTTGATTGATATATTCCTTGACGTCATCCCCCATTCTGGTCTGCTTCGGCGAAACGAAGATGATTCGGTTTTCGGGAAAATGTTTGGCGAGCATTATGGAGAGCGAACGAACCGTCCGGCCGTTGGCCAAGTCTCCCACCATTGCAACGGAGAGCCCCTTAAGCGTGCCGAAAGACTTCCGGATCGTGTAGAGGTCGAGCAGCGCCTGGGTGGGGTGCTGTCCCTTGCCGTCACCCGCGTTGATTACCGGTACCTTCGAGAAGCGCTGGGCCCGTTCCGCCCCCCCCTCCTTGTGGTAGCGTAGAACGATAACATCGCAATAGCCGCTGATTACCCGGACGGAATCCTCAAGGCTCTCTCCCTTTGCCTTCGAGGAGAACTGCTGGGCGTTCTCGGTGCTTATGACATACCCCCCCAGACGGTGCATGGCCGCCTCGAAACTGAGACGGGTCCGCGTGCTAGGCTCATAAAAGAGCGAGGCCATTATTTTTCCTTTCAACAGATCGGGGGAGGTCATTTTTTCCATTACGGCCGCAATGCTGAAAATATCCTCCAGTGTCTTCTGATCAAACTGCTGTCCCTCGATGACGCCGTTGAGCTTTTTCATTATTCCTCCTCATGGATGTTGTCAAGATGACGTTTCAAATGGTAATAAATTGAAAGGTTACTGACCGGAATTTAATGGCAAAAAGTCTACTATCACCCACCGTGACTGTCAATGGAAAAACAGGGTGTTCCCCTCGGCAGGCTGACCGGGCGGCACACGAACCTACTTCAGCACTTCCACTTCATATCCCCTGCCGGTCAGGTATTTGATTACATCCTCGATATGTTCGTACCCCCTTGTCTCCAGTTCCATTAGCACCTCCGTCTGACCGAGAGGGAGAGTGATGGAACGGCGGTCGTGGGAGATTAGATAAATGTTGGCCCGGGTGACGGCGATATCGGCTGACAGTTGCGCCAGTGACCCGGGGATGTCCGCCAGTTTGACTTTCAACTTAAGGTAACGCCCCGCGGCCAATAGCCCGCGCTCCACGACAACGGCGATGGTCCTTACGTCGATGTTCCCACCGGAGAGAATACAGACCGTCTTACCGGAAATATCCTTAACCCTACCGTTCAGAAGGGCCGCCAGGGTAACTGCGCCGGCCCCTTCCACCAAAAGCTTGGTCCTCTCCAGGAGCGAGACAATGGCTTGGGCGATCTCTTCCTCTTCCACCAGGATCACCTCGTTCACCACTTCCCTGACGATGGGGAAGGTGTTTCGCCCAACCTTTTTCACGGCGATCCCGTCAGCAAGGGAGAAGGCCAGCGGCGCTTCCACGATGCTCCCCTTTTTCAGGGAATAGTGCATGGAAGGGGCGGCAGCTGCCTCCACGCCGATGACCCGCACCTGTGGATGGGTCGCCTTGATTGCCGATGCGATGCCGGAAATCAGACCGCCGCCACCGATGGGAACGAGGACATTGGATAGATCGGGGAGTTCGGCTAAGAGTTCAAGGCCGATGCTCCCTTGTCCCGCCATGACCAACGGGTCATCAAAGGGATGGACGAAGAGTGCGCCGCTCTCCTTGCCGTCCTTGACCGCAGCTGCATAGGCCTCGTCGAAGTTCCTCCCTGTCAAGACCACATCGGCGCCGTAATCCTTGGTGGCGAAGACCTTCTGCGGTGGGGTGCTCTCCGGCATGAAGACCTTGACCTTGACACCGAGGAGATCTGCCGAGAACGCAACTCCCTGGGCGTGGTTCCCCGCCGAGGCTGTGATCACTCCATTGGCAAGATTTTCCCGGGGCTGGGCGGTCATGAAATTCAAGGCGCCGCGGATCTTGAAGGAGCCGGTCCGCTGGAGGTTCTCGCATTTTAAATAGAGAGGAAAGCCGAACTTTTCGCTGAAATGGTAAGAATGGATCAATTCAGTGTGGCGCACTCTCTTGCGCAGCCGGTCGGCAGCCTCGACGATCAAGTCATAAGGGAGCATATTGTGCATTCTGCTTCAATGTTCATGGTCATGGTTGTGGTCATGGGAATGCCCGTGATGGTGAGCATGGTCATGACCATGCTCATGGTGCTCCTTACGGGAGCGGTGGCGCATGTCTTTCAGAAGCGGTGTTTCAATGCACATTGTGCATTCCACCTGGAGGGTGGTGTGTGAAATGTGGTACTGCCTAAGGAGGAGGGCCTCGATATTGCGCAACACTCCGGCCTGGTTTGTCTTGTGCTCCGGTTTGACATCCACATGCGCTGACAGGGCGAGGATGTGGGAGCAAATGGTCCAGATGTTGAGATGGTGGACATCGTTCACCCCGGGAACCGTGCGAATGGACGCGACAACCTCAATAGTACTCATCCCGCGCGGCGCCCCTTCCAGCAGGATATGGGCCGATTCCCTGATCACCCGCCAGGCGCCCCAGAAGATGACTAAGCCGATGCCGATGGAGATGATTGCATCCAGAATGTACATGTGTGTAAAATAGATCACCAAGCCGCCTATGATTACCCCCACCGAAGCGGCGGCATCGCCAATCACGTGCAGAAAGGCGCTCTTGACATTGAGGTCGTCATGGGAGTGGTGGTGCAGAGCCGATGCCGCCACAAGGTTCATGGTGAGACCGAAGGCGGCTATAATGAACATGGGGAGGCTTTTTACCTCTTCCGGTTGGAAAAGCCTCCCCCATGCTTCGTAGAAAATGCCCAGCGCGATCAGGAAGACAGATGACCCGTTGATGAATGAGGCGAATACTTCCATACGGTGCCAGCCGAACGTGCGGGTGTCCGACGCGGGGAAGGCGGCCAGCTTGATGGCCGCCAGTGACAGGATAAGGGCGAAAAGGTCAAGGAAGACATGTGCGGCATCGGAGAGAAGCGCCAGGGAGTTGGCCCATATTCCGCCGGCAGCTTCTGCTGCCAATGTCAGGGTGGTCAGAAGAATAGCGTATTTGAACCGACCGGCTATACTTTTGTCCAGATGAAGCTCGGCGTGCATCTGCGTTAACCTCTTTCCTTTCTCTACTTTTAATTATACATCATCTGCAGCTGATAAGCATACTCCGACATACCCGAATAATATAATCTAGCAAAGCAGAACCGTACGGTCAATCATTAAGAAAATTGCACGAATTTACTCAAATTAAATGTAGCCGTAGCTGGACTTTAAAAGGAACGTTGCATCATCTTACGGGTAACCGGAAGGAGGCCGAGATATGGTGCTATATTCCAGGAGAGATTATCTCGAAACTATCCGTACTTGGTAACAGCGTGCAATTATAGATCCTGGATGAATTCTGCGCGAACTGTGGCTAAATTGCATGTATGCAATCAGATTGCTAAGTTAAGCCTGAAAGAAGGCTTTTACCAAAGACGGCAGACGGCTTGGCCCCAAGACGGTCTACAGGGGTGCGAAGCTTGTTGAGGCTTTGAAGCATTTCTGAATCGTTTCAGACCAGAGGTGTTTCCAAGTATCTGAAAATTGCCATTTCCTTGTTGCTCCCCTTTTGTCATCACATCCAAGAAGGCCCTCAACCCAACGTATTGAGTTGGGGGAGCATCCACGACAAATGGATACTAACCCTTGGAGGAAACAGCGAAAGAGAAGCTTCTGCGCGTGGCTCTGCAAAGACCAAACAGCTGCTCAAGCCTATCAAAGCTCTCCACAAAAATGGCAGCTCTACCACCAAGCCCGGGACGCTGCTCAAACATCAGATCCCAGTCAAGACGGAACAGTGGGACGTCTTGCAGCCGGGCTTCTTCGAGCCCGACACAGTGGCACACTGCTGCAATTCCATAGCCTGCTATTTTGTCAAGGGCCTCACCTTCGCCGAAAATGACCGGTTGGACGAAAACAGGCGGTGTGGGGACAAGGCTCACAGGGGGTACTGCGCGGGATAGTAGACATCGAGCAAAGCATCGCCTTCGCGTCTTAGGCTTTGACTGTGACAACGGCTCCGAGTTTCTCAACCACCATCTGCTCAGGTATTTTAATGACAAGCCAAAGAACCCGGTCATTTTCTCTCGCTACCGTCCTTACAAGTAATACAACAACGCCTTCGTCTAGCAGAAAAACTGGACATACGTGCGTCAGCCCCTGGGTTGCGACAGGTTTGACAAGCCAGATCTGGTCGGACACATCAACGACCTCAACAAAAACGCATGGAGTCTTTTCACCAACTATTTCTGCCCAACGCTCAAGCTCAAGGAAAAGATGAAAAGACAGCTCCCAATACGTCAAAACTTATGAGCTGTCACAAACCCTTTGCCAGAGGCTTCCGGCTTCCGGAAAAATGGAACCTGATGCTACAAATACATCTTCTGAAGGTTTACAATACCCCTCAATCCATTTACACTAAAAATAAATAGAGGAAAGCTAAAGACTATCTAATTTAATACGCGTCGGTTACTTCAAACATGAAGCAACGATTAACGATTCATACCTTTCGGTTAGCTTTTTATTATGAGTCAACGCGTGCACTCTTGCAATTTGCATATGTTGCTGCTATGTTTCTAGAACAATTTTCGGTTGGAGTAAAATGCCATGAACAAACATCACAAATTATTGATCCTTGGCTCCGGACCGGCCGGCTATACCGCCGCGGTTTATGCCGCCCGCGCCAATCTCAGTCCGGCCCTGATCACAGGCCTGGAGCAGGGTGGACAGTTGATGACAACAACGGGTGTGGACAACTGGCCGGGAGACCCGGACGGTGTGCAGGGGCCCGATTTGATGGAACGGATGCGCAGGCACGCTGAACGTTTCAATACCTTGTTCATCCATGACAATATCAACAAGGCAGACCTTTCCAGGCGGCCGTTTCATCTCAAAGGGGAAAGTGGCTCCTATACTTGTGACGCTCTGATAATAGCCACCGGAGCCACTGCAAGATACCTGGGGCTCCCATCGGAGCAGGCCTTTATCGGCAAAGGGGTATCGGCCTGCGCCACCTGCGACGGCTTTTTCTATCGCGGCAAGCCGGTGGCCGTTATTGGCGGCGGCAGCACTGCTGTGGAGGAGGCGCTATATCTTGCCCACCTTGCAAGCCACGTGACGGTAATCCACCGGCGCGACCAGCTTCGCGCCGAGAAGTTCCTAGCCGAAAAACTAATAGAAAAGACCAAAACAGGCAATGTCACCATTGAATGGCGCCATGTGCTTGATGCGGTGCTGGGGGACGAGACCGGGGTGACCGGCATCCGCATCCGCCATACGAGCGGCTCCACCAAGGAAATACCGGTGCATGGCGTTTTCGTCGCTATTGGCCACAAGCCGAATACCGATCTCTTCGTTGGTCAGATCGACATGGAAAACGGATATATCCGCACCAAGTGCGGGCCGGACGGCAATTTTACCGCCACCAGCATCGATGGGGTGTTCGCCGCCGGTGACGTCCAGGATCCCATCTACCGTCAGGCCATTACCTCCGCGGGCACCGGCTGCATGGCGGCGCTGGACGCGGAACGTTACCTGGATATGCTGAAAAGCTAGTTGTTAGCGGCTACCGACTGGTAACTGGGTAACATTCACCTGCCACCGTAAGTAGTGGTCATCTAGTTTTACTTCTAATGGAGTTTTGACTCAAAATCCAAAGCCAGCTGAACAAGAGGTTGGGCGTAGCTGTCCGAGAGTCTTGTTTTCCGCGGGGAGCCCACACCAGCGATTTCCCTTTCAGACAAAATGAGGGGGATTGACGATTCACCAGATGCGCCAAGACCTTCCGGCTCGGCCGGGTGGCTTTTGCCACTTCATAGTTTGCACCCACCACGTCCGGGGAAGGCCTGCCTGGCGGGCCACGGCCGTATTTGGGGCATTTGTGCGTTCTTGCGGCGAGCGTTTTCGCAACCGACGTGTCATATACGCAGGTCTGGCTGTTGCCAACTACTTCGCGTTTGTTGGGAGCGGCGTTGTATCTCTTGCCAAGATTCTCTTAATGTTTCCTTCTGTATTCTGTTCACCCTGGGGGTCGTAAGCTTTCCGTTTCTTATCATGAACACCGCCCACGCTCTTCGACTGCCACGTTGCGGCAGCGCGACAAAATGCTGGATGCTGTCTTCTTATGGTAATTGTCGCGGATTTCCTCGATTATTGTGTGACATTTCGCAACATTCCTCAGTTACATTTCCAGGCGGTTGGAGTAGGGGATGTTCTACAATCTCGGAGGATCTTCCCCTTTTTCCTGCGCCTTCCTTGCAAATCGCTTCCATTTTTTATTTCGCGTCTCGAATTGCCGTGAAAGCCTTCTTGGCTCCTTTTTGAACTTTTTCCTGTCGCCTTCAAACGATTGCGGAGGATCGTAGGCGTTTCAGTTGGAATCCGTCAGAAGGTTCGTTAGATTGGGGCCGATGCCAGCATCTTCCTTGTTCGCGTCCAGGGGCTCGCAAATGACCTTCGCCTGAAACTCCGCCACCACAATGACCCAACTGCGGCCCTGCGTGAATTTGGCGGTCGCGGTTTTCTTTCCGCCCCTGATTTTCCTGTAGTCCATGACACTGATTTCGCCGAGAATTTAAAGGTGGATATTCCTTTTGCTGTGGGCGGAGCCGTACTGAGGGAATGTGAAGCTTTTGTATTTTTTCTCGTCCTTGTGCTTTGGATGGCTGCTGTTGCTTCTGTCTGCGTTTACGGTCTCGCATAATCTCTCATAATCCTCGTCCACGCGGACAAGTAGGTTCTGGAGGACCAGACTGTGATGTTTTGCCCATTCCGGATTGGCCTTGGTATATGCTGACACCGACTTGTACTGGCCGGCGCAATCCAGGAATTTGGGTTTTAGATTCCCTGTTTTGAGCCCTTTGCAGGCCGCCAGATTTAACACCCTGTCAGCTACAAGCTGGTTTTGAAGCCTTCCGAAAACATAGAGAGTCCCGAATAGCTTTCCGCTCTGCCCCCTAACATACTTCCAAAGGGAATTTGTAGGCACGAGGCTCAACTTTGTGTTTGGGAGATATGCCCCGAATTTTCACTTTATTCTGTTCTGGCGAGCAAAAGCCAGTCATTTGTTGTTTTGAGTAAACGATTGAAATTATATCTTAAAGATGCCATATGACCACAATAATTCTTATGCTTTCATCCCTCCTTTGAAATGGAAGCAATACCCGCTTGTTATCTATAAAGGGAGAGCAAGTTAGATGAATTTCGTGCCTTAATGAAGAAAAACATGATAATGATGCCACCAGGGCTTAAGCCGTGACGAAGTCATCATTCTAAATTGAATCTCCCAAAAGCTTGACAAAAATCACTGCAGCGTATATTAATCAGTTGTATCCTATTAGGGAAAAAAACCAGATACCCCCGGCTTGCCGGGGGTATCTGGTTTTCGGGCTATAGCGCGGCCCGGTTTGAACCGGAATTGATGCTGATCATGACCGCAAATACGCTTAAAACTGTCAAATGCCCATATTGCCGGAAATTGACCTCATGGGAGGATAACCCTTTCCGCCCCTTCTGCTCAGAGCGCTGCCGAATGATCGACCTCGGCGCTTGGACCGGTGGCGAATATCGCATCCCGGGCGACAAAAAGGCGGATGATGAAGAGCCGGGTAGCGAATCTGGCAGCTAGCGTCATTAATGAAACTTCAAGGAGTTTATATGTCCGAAGTACGTCTCCGGTTTGCCCCCAGCCCGACCGGCTATCTCCACATAGGCGGTGCGCGCACCGCCCTTTTTAACTGGCTTCAGGCTAGGAAAGAAGGGGGGAAGTTCATCCTGCGCATCGAGGACACCGATGTTGCCCGTTCCACACGGGTGTCCGTGGATGCCATACTGGACGGGATGCGCTGGCTCGGCCTCGATTGGGACGAGGGACCCTTTTTCCAGTCGCAGAGTTTTCCCGTTTACAGGGAACATGTGGAAAAGCTTCTCACCGCGGGTAAGGCATACAGGTGCTGGTGCGCTCCTGAGGAACTGGAGGCGAAGCGGGAGCAGGCCCTGAAGGATGGGCGCAAGCCCAAGTACGACGGGTCATGCAGGAATCGCACGGAGTTTATTACCGAACGGCCTTTCGCGGTCCGATTCAGGGCGCCGCAGGAAGGAGTGACGGTCTTCGACGACTTGATAAAGGGGGAAATAACATTCAACAACGAGGAATTGGATGATCTAATCATCCAGCGGAGCGACGGCACCCCAACCTACAATTTCACGGTGGTGATCGATGACGCCACCATGGGTATCACCACTGTCATACGGGGAGACGATCATATCAACAACACCCCCCGCCAGATCCTTCTCTATGAGGCGCTGGGCTACCCCGTTCCGCGTTTTGCCCACGTGCCGATGATCCTCGGGGCGGACAAGTCACGTCTCTCCAAGCGCCACGGCGCCACCAGCGTAATGGCTTATCGGGATACGGGGCATCTCCCTGAGGCGATGGTCAATTACCTGGTGCGACTTGGCTGGAGTTACGGGGATCAGGAGATCTTCACCATGGAGGAGCTTATTGGCAAGTTCGCCATCGAAGACGTCGGAAAATCCGCCGGGGTATTCAACCCGGACAAGCTCCTCTGGCTGAATGCCCACTACATAAAGAACGGCAACCCCGACAGGCTGGCTGGCCTGCTCGCGCCGTTTCTCAAGGAAAGGGGTGTTGATCAGATTGACAGACCGGCGCTTCCCGCCGTGGTAAAGACCCTGCAGGAGCGGGCCAGGACCTTGCTGGAGATGGCCGACGGGGCGGTTTTCTATTATAAAGGCGATTTTTCGTATGATCCACAGGCCGCGGAAAAACTCCTGAAACCGGGAACACTGCCGCTCTATGAAGCAGTTATAGCGAAACTGGAGAGCCTGGAGGATTTCAGCCAGCAGGGGATCGAGGCGGCGTTCAAAGATATCTGCGCGGAAATGGGTGTGAAGCTCGGCCAGGTCGGACCATTGGTGCGGGTCGCCCTCTGTGGCGGCACGGTCTCACCTGGTATTTATGAAGTTATCGGGGTTCTGGGAAAAGAGGAGACCGTGAAGAGATTGCAGCGGGCAAGGGAGTATGCTACAAAGCAGTAGGAAGGGTTCAGCCTTGGAAACGAATATCCCCCTTATCGCACAGATAGACTGAAACAACAAAAGGCCCGGTCCGGGCCTTTTGTTGTCTTTAAGCTGTGTACGTCTTTACTTACTCGACATTTTTTTCCTGGTAGGCACCGATATTGTGGAGAGGCAGGTCGGCATACGTGCCCTGCTCTTCGGTAAGACTTACGCCTGCAGTTTTAAATACATATCCTTCCGGGTAGGCCCCTATATTGTGAACCGAAAGGTCGGCGCCTGCCAGTTCCTCCTCTTCGGTGAGCCTGATGCCGACGGTTTTGGCGAGGAGCTGGTATACTATAAAACCGTTTACCAGGGCGAAGAGGATGGCACTAAAGCTACCCAGAAGCTGGGAGCTGAAGGTGACCCCGCCCAGACCGCCGAGACCTTTCACGCCGAATATCCCGGCGGCGATCCCGCCCCATGAGCCGCATATCCCATGCAGGGGCCAGACGCCGAGAACATCGTCGATCCGTAGCTTTTCCTGTTCGAAATTAAAACCAATGACGAAGATGACCGAGGCAATAGCGCCGGTAATAAAAGCGGCGATTGGATGCATGATGTCACTTCCGGCGCAGATCGCTATCAGACCGGCGAGGGCGCCGTTGTGAACGAAGCCGGGATCGTTTTTCCCGACCAATACCGCTGCCAGAACCCCGCCTACCATGGCGAGAAGGGAATTTACCGCAACCAAGCCGGAAATCTTGTCCAGATGGCCGGCGCTCATGACATTGAACCCGAACCAGCCGACCGCCAGTATCCAGGAACCGAGCGACAGGAACGGGATATTGCTGATCGGGATCGGCTGGGATTTACCGCGCAGGTAGCGGCCGGCGCGCGGTCCCAGTATCAATACCGCTGGAAGAGCCAACCACCCGCCTATGGAGTGGACCACTACTGACCCAGCGTAATCGTGGAACTCGGCCCCACCGATACTCTTGAAGAAATCCTGCAGGAGGGAAGCGTTTTTGCCCCAGATGAGAGATTCGAACAGTGGGTAGGTCAGACCCACGAAAATGGCTCCTGCCGCAACCTGTGGCCAGAATTTGGCCCGTTCGGCGATCCCTCCAGAGATGATGGCCGGGATGCACGCGGCGAAACAGAGGAGGAAGAAGTAATGTACCAGGTCGTATCCCTGATTCCCGCCGAGAATCACGTCCACCGGTTTTAGGAAGGAAATGCCATAGGCGATGGGAAAACCGACTAGCAGGTAGATGATCGTGGAAACCGACCAGTCGGTAAGAATCTTGACAAAGGCGTTGACCTGATTCTTGATCCGGACCGTCCCCACTTCGAGAAAGGCGAAACCCGCGTGCATGGCAAAAACCAAGACCGCGCCCATCATGAGAAACAGCACGTCGGAGCTGTTTCGCACACTTATAACCGATGACATTGCGTCCATGCGCTTACCTCCATTGGTAAATGTTCTTTTACTCGCCATTGAGAAAAGAATCGGTATTATTATGCAACCTCTTTGCCAAAATGGTAACTTATTGAATACAGGTTCTGCGCAATTACGCCTCGGGAAATTTGCACATTGGAATGCCCAATAATTAGTCTCATGTGCTTAAAAATTAATCTGCATGCCCATAATATGTGCTGCGTATTTCTAGAAATATCTATTGACGATTAAACATTATCATTGTAATTTCATAAAATTATACGTTATTTCAATATAATTGCCTTTTATTGCGGCAGCTGCCGCAGTGCTCCGGTAACAATGCCTTGCCTCGCTCTCCATTCCGCGGCATTCACCACTACCGGCTAGGTGGGGGCGAGAGTTTGGCATAACGAATGTAACAACCAGGTAAATTCCCTTGCGTATAAAAACTGCGCTTATATATTCAGATGATTTTATCAGTTTCAACTATGGTACGGGGCATCCCTTCAAGGGCCTGCGCTATCAGCTTGCCTACGAACTGATACGTGCCTATGGACTGATTGAACTGCCCGGGGCGGATGTCCGCAGTTGCAGGCCGTTAAGTGAAGAGGCATTGCTGACATTTCACACCCCGGATTACCTGGCGAGACTCAAAGAATTCAGCGCCGCATCCGAGCCACGCGCCGATTTCCTTTTCGGCCTGGGTGATGTGGAGAATCCTGTATTCCCCGGACTTTATGACTGGGCGTGTCTGGGCGCTGCCGGTACAGTTGAGGCCGCGCGCCTGGTTACCGAAGAAGGTTATGACATCGCCTTTAATCCTGCGGGAGGATGGCATCATGCCCATAGCGGCAAGGCCTCTGGCTTTTCCTATCTAAATGACGCGGTTATTGCCATCAATCAGCTGTTGGATGGCGGTAAGCGGGTGGCTTACCTGGACATAGACGCCCATCATGGCGATGGCGTCCAGGAAGCGTTTTATGACACGAACCGTGTGCTGACCATTTCACTCCACGAAATGGGGATCAACTTCTTCCCCGGCACCGGCCTGGAAAACGAAACAGGGACCGGAACGGGAAAAGGATATTCGGTCAATCTCCCCCTCCTAGCATACACCGACGACGCCCTCTTCATGAAGGCGTTCGATGAGGTTGCCTTCCCACTGATTGCCGCTTTTGATCCTGATGTGCTGTTTACCCAGATCGGTGCCGATACCTTCCGCACCGACCCCCTCACCAGATTGGAGATCACCACCCACAGCTACTCGTACATCCTGCGCAAGCTGAAGGCGTTGCAGATCCCCTGGGTGGCCGTTGGCGGGGGAGGGTATGATAACATCAATGTCGCCAGGGCCTGGACCATTGCCTGGGCCATTATGAACATGGTGGAACTGCCGCCACGCCTACCTCCCTCTTTTATCCGGATGATTTCTGAACTCGGTTTTCCCCACCGGATGCTTATGGATGCCATGCACTGGGCGGGGGATGATGACCGGAACAGGGCCCTGGATGCCGTGGAGAAGAGTATCGCGGCTATCAGGAAGACGGTTTTCCCGGTAATAATCGGAGGCTCAGGCGGGTATAATGGCCAAGCTTCCCGGCAATGAACAATTATGTGATCCAAGGGGGCGACCACTGCGGAGCCTTGCCGACATCAACATGCTGGAAATCCAGATGAAGGAGCGGATATACCGCGGAATTATCCCTCCAAGTTTGTTCGCCAAGCTGGCTGTTTCTCCGGAAACATTCCGGGGGTGTGATGGGAAGCGGAGGGTACGTTTTATCGCCCCTGAAGGCCTGGGGCTTTTGCGCATAGAAATGCGCATGGAAACCGATGACCGCGACTATGTTTTTTTACTGGATATCGCCGATACACACTTCCGGCAGATGGATCTATCGTTCTGCATCATCAACGATCCATATGCCCCACGGTATAACGTTGATCTGGACAATTGCGGGCGCGACAACTGTTTTACCACCATGGGACGTAATCTCCCCGAAGAGGTCAAGGCCATGGCGGCGGGGCTCTTTCCCAATCAGACCCATCGAGGTTTGCGGCTCTTTGCCGAGTTTTTTCCCATGTTCGAACGCTTTGTGGATGCATTGGGCATGGAAATGATCGTTGCCGAGCCGTTGACCTATGATAACGCCATCCGCTATGAAAGATACGGTTTTGATTATCTTTCTGGCCGGCTTCTGATGCAACGTATCAACGAAAGATTCAAACCCGGTGGGGCTCTTTACCGGCAGCTTGACGGCTCCACACCGTTCCGCATGCCGGGGATGGAGCAGACGGTGCACGGTCGAAGCTGGGCAATTCATGACGGTGTGATGGATGAACCCTGGACTGGCGTGCAGATTTACAAAATGGTCGGAGAATGTGCCGGTGTCGATACTTTCCCAGAGCGGAGACGAGGTTAAAGTAAATATGTTCGGTTTCAGTGATGCAGACTGGATTTTCATAGTTGTAGTTATGGTAACGATTTTTATCTGTATCGCAATCAGCGATATGCGCAAAAAACCATGACAGGCGCTTTCATGCCAGCCGCCGGCTGACAGCTCGTTACGGATATTCTCCTGTTGAACGATATCCTTGAGTCTGCTATCATGACCACTACTCTCGTCCATTAGTAAGGATAATCTCCATGTTTATCAAATTGTTAGCCGAGCAGGGGAAGACCCGTGTCAGTTCTTTTCATAAACTGATGCACGGCTTGGCCGGTTCAATATTTCAAGGCGAGGAAGGGGAAAGTGAGGTTAACCTCGATGACACACACGGTGTTAGTATCAAGATAGAGAAGCTTAATAAATTTTTTGGTGATAATCATGTCTTAAAAGATATTGATTTGTCGATTCTCACAGGAGAAACTTTTTCAATCATTGGCCCATCCGGTACCGGCAAGAGCGTCCTCTTAAAGCATATAGTTAAGCTGGAAACACCGGACAGCGGCGAGATATACATAGACGGGCATCCCATCTTCAATTCGAAGAACAAGGGTGGAAAAAGGAATTACCGGTACAGTATGGTCTTTCAATCATCGGCCCTCTTCAACTCGTTGACGGTGGGCGAGAACGTCGGACTCTGGCTGCGGGAAAAGAGGGTCTGCAAGGAAACCCGTATCAGGGAGATCATCCATGAAAAACTGGCCTTGGTCGGCCTGGCTGGGAAAGAAGACATGCAGACTTCGGAACTTTCCGGCGGCATGAAAAAAAGGGTGGCGATTGCCCGTTCCCTTGCCATGAATCCCGATCTCATCCTTTATGATGAACCAACGGCCGAGCTTGATCCTATAAACACCGACGAGTTGGCAAACACCATCCTGGAACTGAAAGAAACTACGAAAAATACCACTGTTATTGTCACTCATGATCTCAATTTTGCCTTATATGTATCAGATAGAATAGCGATGATACACGACGGTAGGATTGTTGAAGTTGGCACCCCGAATGAGATCAAGACAAGTTGGAATCCCATAGTGAAAGGGTTTATTTTTACAACTACCAAGGGGATAAAGGGAGATTGAAGGTTCGAGGTTAGAGGTAGTAGTTTTTATGGATTGAGCCTCACCCAAAAGTGTATGCAATAAGCTGGATATATACGCGAAGCCTTATAAAAAGCGAGCTTCACAGGCAAATCCATGATATAGTTGAGATGTGAGTTACAATGAGTTGGGAGGATGCATGTGAAGCTCAAGGAATACAGCATCATTTGTTACAATATCATGATGAAGTGTTTGCCTTCTCCGTGCGCTGATAAGGAGAAGCGCCTGATCAAGATCCTTGAGTTTGTAAGGATTGCATGTCCCCAATAGTGCCAATCGGCAATGGCTGGAGCGACCGATTAAAGAGCGCGAAGCCATTACCCGATCGTTTGTTGCCAAAGCAGTTATGAAGTATCAGCTTACTATTTCGTTGAGACAAGAAATTGCAGAGCACTCCGATCCTGTGGGCCATCTGCGGCTTTGCCAGGAGAATGATCCTGCCGGATCAATTTTGTCCCTTGCTATTGCAGAATTCGCCGGAATGTTGACCCATGGTGCCTTGGTGAAAGAATATCTGTGCAAGGAGTTGGTTGGGGCAAGCCGGGATTTAACCGCTATCGTAGTGCGTGAGATGACGCCAACAAAGTCCAGGCAGGCAAAGGCTCCCTGTATGAAGGTGTGGCCTGCCAAGTGAGAAGATCGACACCCTGTCGAACCCGAGCGACTCGACGTTTAGCCTACCCAGTCGGCAAAGGAAGCCAAGCTCTGCTTCCGACGGCCTGTGATGTGACCGCGGCGTCAAGAAGAACAAAAGGTAGTTACGCGGAAACCTGAATGGCTTAAAGTTGAAGTGAACGGCGGCGGTCTCCCCTTAAGCGCCGCAAAAAGCCTTGGCTGCGCTCATGACAGACAAGTAGCCATTTTGCTGATGAAACTAACCAGCGACAGGTAACCTGACATGGATGCGGCATGTGACACCGCGAAGGTCTGGACCCAGAATAGGGACCTAGGCCATGTTCCAATCATCGACTGCGACGAGCGAGCAAATTATGATTGTTCCTGCGGCGCCGTACGAAGCTGAGTGCTATAACGAACGGAATGCCGAAGAGCGTTGCAATAGCCGCCTCAAGGAAGATTTCGCGGGCGCAATGATATGGTTCGCGGTGTCGGCAAGGTGATCACACATTTTTTGCCACCTGACCAGATTCCCTGAAAAACTGATTGGAGATGGCCTGCCCGGGAATGACACCGTAAATTAGAAGAATTTTTGCCGAGACTCGATTGTTATGGGAAAGATACTGATCATTGATGACGATGCAAAATTTTTAAAAATACTTAGCCGATACATCCGGGAGTATTATCCACTTTTGCAGGTCGAGACCTGTACAAATCCGGTTCAGGCCCTGGCGTTCATCAAAGAGAAAGATTTAGATCTTTTGCTGGTGGACCTAGAAATGCCGACACTGGATGGCGCTAAAATCTTCAAATATGCAACCGATTCAGGAATCGACAAAAACAGAATTGTCATCTTGTCAGGGCGTGACGCAGATTATCTCCATGAACACTTCCCTTTAGGAACATGCCTGGCGGTTCTTAACAAATATGAGGCAAGGCAGAAAACTGTGCTGGATATGATTTTCAGCTCTTTGCAAAAGAAATTCTGTGTCAGGTCCTTTTCAAAACAAGCCTGACTCCTCCGGAGTATCCATGAAAAACAAATGGTTGTGGATGGGATTGATAATATCCGGCACGGTTTTGGTTTTATTCTTAGCGGCTATTTTTATGATTGTCTTCGTCAATGGTGGAAACAGCTCTATGCCCTGGGGGGAAGGGGTCGGCGTGGTTGAAGTAAAAGGGGTGATCATCGATTCGCAGGAAACAGTCAAGCAACTGAACGAGTTTAGAAAAAATGATAAGGTCAAGGCCGTAGTTTTGCGGATAGATTCCCCAGGGGGGGTAGTTGGGCCTTCACAGGAAATATATGCAGAGGTTAAAAAGTTGGGAGCTAAAAAGAAGGTCGTGGTTTCCATGGGGAGCCTTGCCGCGTCGGGAGGATATTACATAGCCGCGCCTGCCTCCGTGATAATGGCCAATTCCGGCACGATTACCGGGAGCATCGGCGTCCTTATGAAATTTTCCAATATCGAGGGGCTCATGGGAAAGATCGGCATGAAGGCATTTACTCTGAAAACCGGTAAATACAAGGATGCAGGTTCACCGGTTCGCCCCATGACCGACCAGGAAAAGGCCATGCTGCAGGATGTAATCGACAATGTCCACAATCAGTTTGTCAATGCGGTTGCGGAAGGAAGGAGGTTGCCGGTGGAAGAGATAAAGAGAATCGCAGATGGCCGGATATTCACTGGAGAACAAGCGCTGGCACTGAAACTTATCGATAAAATCGGGACCCTCCAGGATGCCATTGAGGAAGCAGGAAAGCTAGGAGGTATTAAGGGCGAGCCACAGGTAATACGTCCGGCCAGGAAAAAGAAGCTTTTGCTGGACATGCTGGTAGAGGAGTCTGTTTCCCGGATCAAAGAACTTGTGATGCAGGAAAGCGGATTCAGTCTGAATTACGAGATGGAGTAGGGGTGGCCCTGTGTGGCTGCCTAGAGAAAGGGCCGCCACTTTGGGTTGCCCCTGCCTGATCAGATAAAAGGAGTGCAAATGTTCAGAGAAGAAGTGACACGAATAGAGGACCTGGCCATGCGGATCAGCAAATTACGGAGGTCTCTTTGACATTGATAGCAAGCGGGAGGCTATTCTGGAGTTGGAGGCGGCCATTGCTGCACCAGAATTCTGGAACCGCGGGGAAAAAGCCCAGAAGATCCTGAAAGAACGGACCGCCATGGGAAAGGTGGTGGAGAACTGGGACCTGCTTCGCCGCCAGGAGGATGATATCCGGGTGTTGATCGAATTGGGTGCCGAGGACGAAGATGAAGCGACACTGCGTGAGGTTCAAAAGTTAAACGAAGAGTTGGAGAGAGGGGTTACCCAGGCCGAATTCCAGAAAATGCTCTCCGGTCCCCATGACATGAGTTCCTGTTTCGTTTCAATCAATGCCGGCGCAGGCGGCACCGAGTCCCAGGATTGGGCCGAGATGATGTTGCGCATGTATCTCCGCTACTGCGAACGCAAGGGATGGCGTACGGAGATCACTGATTACCAGGCTGGCGAGGAGGCGGGGGTGAAAGGGGTGACCTTTGCCGTCACCGGTGAATACGCCTACGGTTATCTCAAGGCCGAGGCCGGCATCCACCGCCTTGTGCGCATCTCCCCATTCGACTCAAATGCCCGCCGGCACACCTCCTTCGCGTCGGTCTTTGTCTTTCCGGAGATTGAGGACGACGTTGCAGTGAAGATCAACGAGTCGGACCTCCGGGTAGACACCTACCGTTCCAGTGGCGCTGGCGGCCAGCACGTAAACACTACCGATTCTGCCATCAGGATCACCCACATCCCGACCGGCATCGTCGTCGCCTGCCAGACCGAACGGAGCCAGCACATGAACAGGGCGACCGCCATGCGGGTCCTGCGGGCGAAACTGTACGAGCGGGAAGTGGAAGAGCGGGAGGCGCGGGCCGCGGAAATAGGCGGTGAAAAGAAAGAGATCGGCTGGGGGAGCCAGATCCGTTCTTATGTGCTTCATCCCTATAAGATGGTGAAGGACCTACGCACCGGGGTGGAGACCGGCAATCCCGATGCTGTGCTTGATGGTGATCTGGAGGAGTTTGTAGTAGCATATCTAATGGGGGTTAAAAGAAACGTTTCTGACGAGTAGGTTACGTATATTTTTCTCTCTGCAGTGGAAAAAGCAATGACGGAAGACTGATGTTATTGTAATTCGCGTCCAAGGTTATAGGAAATTTGATGGCTCGCTTAATTTATATTCTATGGTTATCTATTTTTGCACTGTCGGCAGCCAATCAGGGATGTGCCGCGCAGTTGCGGGAAACGAGGGGGATCACCCGAGTCGGCTATTCCATCCAGGTTGGGGCATTCGCCGAAGTGAAGAACGCCGAGCGGCTAACCGCCAAACTCCAAGTGAAAGGAATCGATGCCTTCTATTTCAGAGAGGACAACGGTGTGTATGCCGTGCGTTTCGGCGACTATAACAGCAGAGAGATAGCCCGGAGAGAGGCCAGGAAACTGGTGGCGGAGAAGATCATCAGTGACTATTTTATCGCTTCCCCCAATGATGCATATCTGACCAGGCAGAAAGAACCTGAATTGCGATCCGGAAACATATCGACTCTCAGACCCAAGGCGGGCCGCGACATGGGGACCGTAGCAGCGCGAACTGCCGAGCGTTTCGTCGGCATCCCCTATCTATGGGGGGGGAACAACGTAGTCGAAGGTATGGATTGCAGCGGTTTTGTGCGGGCTGTTTACAACCTGTGCGGGGTTAATATTCCGAGGAGTTCGCAGGAGCAATTCAGGGCTGGTGAAAATGTCGGTAAAGCAGATCTTAAAGACGGCGATCTAGTCTTTTTCGGAAGCTCGGGAGAGGCGATCAATCATGTAGGCATTTATGTGGGGAACGGCCGTTTTGTCCATGCCCCGCACCGGGGAGACGAGATAAAAGTTACGTCGCTGGATGATGCGTATTTTGCGAAAAAGTTTGTCGGGGCAAGGCGATATTTTTAAATTTAATTAAGAGGTGGACATGGCAATTATCAAAACATTCCGGGCTCTTCGCCCACCACGTGAGGTGGCCTCAAAGGTGGCGGCATTCCCCTACGATGTCATGAATGCGGCAGAAGCCAGGGGAATGGCGGAGGGAAACCCCTATAGCTTTCTCCATATTACCCGCCCGGAAATTGATCTTCTGCCCGATGTCGACCCATATTCAGAGCCGGTTTACCGCAAAGGGAAGGAGAGCCTGCAGAACTTTATTAAAAATGACGTTCTGGTCCAGGATGAGAGCGAATGTTATTACGTTTACCGCCAGCGGATGGGGGCCATAACCCAGACCGGCCTGGTGGTCTGCGCTGGGGTGGACGATTATCAGAATGGGGTGATAAAAAAGCACGAATTGACCCGCGCCGATAAGGAGGAAGACAGGGTCAGGCATATTGACTATTTGAATGCCAATGACGAACCGGTTTTTTGCACATACAAAAGCGATGCTGCCATAACCGCCCGAATAGATGCGATTGTTGCCCGGGAAGCGATCTATGATTTCATCGCGGATGACGGGGTTACCAATACCCTTTGGGTCGTCGACGATCGAGAAGATATCGATTACTTTACCGCGCATTTTGCCGCAATACCAACCCTTTATATAGCTGACGGCCATCACCGGAGTGCTGCGGCAAGCCGGGTGCGCGAACTGCGCAGGGGGAGTAACCCCTCTCATAATGGAGCGGAGGAGTATAACTTTTTCCTTGCCGTTATTTTCCCTGATGACGAGTTGAATGTTATGCCTTATAATCGAGCGGTAAAGGACCTTAACGGGCATATTGTTGCGGAATTCATATCGGCGATTTCCAGAAAATTCGAAATAACCCCTGTTAAACGGCCTCTGAATCCCGCTCGTCACCACCAGTTCGGCATGTTCCTGGTGGGGACATGGTACGAGCTCCTGCCGAAAGAGGGTTTGGTCGATGAGAACGATGCCGTTGCCCGCCTGGATGTTTCCATACTGCAGGATAACCTGCTGAATCCGATCCTCGGGGTCAGGAACCCGCGCAGCGACCAGCGTATCCATTTCGTCGGCGGCATTCGGGGGGTGGAAGAGCTGATACGGCTGGTGAACAGTGGAGAGTACCAGGTGGCCTTCTCTCTTTATCCAACCTTGATCAGCGAATTGATGGAACTGGCTGATGCCGGAAAGATCATGCCGCCGAAATCGACCTGGTTTGAGCCGAAGCTGAGGAGCGGATTGTTTGTTCATCTCCTCGAGTAACGCCTGGTTTTGGTTATATGCTTTGTGTGGAAAGTTTCATCTATTTTATCCTCGGACAAACACTTCACAAAAGTTTTCCAAGTATTTTTTGCGAAGTTGCCTCTAACATCCTTGCCCTTTTTACCCATTGCCTTAGCTCGTCAATTTAAGCAGTTAACTTGGTCAGCAAGATAAGCCCATTATTAGCGTAACCCCTGCATGGGAATTCTGGCAAAACCTTGCTTAATTCACCAAATCTCCATCCCTAAAACCTTGTAGACGTCCTTGCAAACAAGCTGCATGAAATCGTAGTCGAGTTGGAGAAAGGAGCCTTGTATCAGCCGTTTATTGTCGATGACCCGCATCTGATCGATCAGCAGGTATTGTGCCTCTCATCTCCTTCTTCGGCCCTGATCCTTATCCGCAGAGGTTTTGCGTCTTCCGTCAGTTTCGTGGTCAGTGGGACAATCAGAGTTGTCGGATGCTGGGCATCCAGGAGCGTCTGATTTTGCAAGATCGGCACCGTCCGGACTTTGCCCGGTTCCCTGCCCCGTCCGGGATTCAGGTTCGCAAGCCAGACAGCGCCGCATCTAAACTTCCGGTTCACGTTCAACCTAGCTGAACTCCGCGTTCACATGCGATGGGAATACTTGGGTAAGACCGCCATCAGCGGGGCTTATCGCGGGGATTTGAGAGAATTGGCAGTGGGCAAATAACAGAGTTACTTTCAAAACTAAAAACGTCAAATAACTGGATTGAACGAAAAAAAAAGACAGCTTGCATTTTGTAATAAGTTTTGCTAAAATTCAAAAAACCATTTAAGGCAGCTAACTCCATAAATTATTGAAAGAAGGAGAGTAGAAAAGTTTGTTGGAATATATATTGCATATAATACGTGAAATTACGATATTCATGTTATATTCCATTTCAAATCCGGAAAATAAAAGCTGACAGGGATAACGATAATACTAAACCATCTGTGAGGGTGGGACGGAAAGCCCATAGGGTCTCTAGCAGACAGCCGGGTTGCCGAAATATCATCTAGATATATTATGGCAACCCGGTTTTTTTTATGTTATTCAGGTGGTTATCCTCGAGTGATCATATTTGCAAACCTGAATTTATTCGGAGAGAAATATTGGAGCGAAAATAATTTAATATAATTATAAATAATTACTTGACATTTGGTTTAATTATTGTTAATTCCGCAATATAATATTCTCAAATGCAAGGGATTATGATGAAAGAGATAAACAATGTCAAAAAGATCAGGGAACAACGACTAATGAGCAAAGCAGAACTGGCCAGGTTGGCTGGCGTTTCACCTGTGACCATTGATCGTATTGAACACGGGGCGAAATGTCGTATGGAAACCAAGAGAAAGATCATTCTCGCACTTGGTTTTGAAGTATCGGAAAAGGACAAGGTGTTTCAGCAATCACATCCTGAATAGGAACGAGTTATGTTTTTATCCACGAAAAAAGAGATAGTCGGCATTGACATCGGGTCAAGTTCTATAAAACTTGTGCAGCTTAAGGAGCAGAAAGGCGCCTTTACTCTGCAAAATGTCGGCTTATTGCTGTTGCCGCCGGAAGCCATTGTCGATAACACCTTGATGGATAGTTCCTCTATTGTCGAAACCATTAATAAACTTATAAGAAGTCTCAACATACATGTAAAAGACGCAGCCTGCTCCGTGTCGGGGAATTCGGTCATAATTAGGAAGATTTCGTTACCCGCGATGCCTTATGAAGAGCTCGAAGACCAGATTCACTGGGAGGCGGAACAATATATCCCGTTCGATATAAATGATGTGAACATTGATTTTCAGATTCTGGCGACTGATCAAAACGATCCTACAAAAATGGAAGTTCTCCTGGTTGCCAGCAAGAAGGATATCATAAATGATTACATGGCGGTATTCAATGAAACAGCGGTCAGGCTTGCAGTTGTAGATGTGGATTCTTTTGCTATCCAGAACGCCTTTGAACTTAATTACGATGTTGGTCCTGAACAGGTCTCTGCATTAATAAACATTGGTGCCAATATAATGAACCTGAATATTGTCAAAAACGGAGTTTCCCTGTTCACTCGTGACGTCCAGATAGGTGGAAGCCTTTATACCGAAGAGATTCAGAAACAGTTCGGAGTGGGCAGTGAAGAAGCGGAAAAGATCAAGATAACTGGGGACTCCCCTGACCAGGCGCGGCTTCATGAGACTATTTCCCGTGTCAATGATACTCTAGCCATGGAAATGCGCAGGTCGCTTGACTTTTATAACACCACTGCCGGTGAAGGAAAGATCAATAATGTTTATATGAGCGGAGGTGGAGCAAAGATCGCTAAGCTTTTTGAAGCTGTTAACCAGCGACTTGGCCTCCCCGTTGAGATACTCAATCCATTTCGTAATATTAAATACAATGAGAAGGAATTTGACTCGGATTTTTTGAGAGAAATAGGGCCTCTTGTTACTGTTGCTGTGGGGCTGGCGACAAGGAGGTTTGCGGATAAATGATAAAAATCAATTTATTACCTGTCAGGGTGGCGAAAAAGAAAGAGTCGGCTAGACAGCAGATTTCCATCTTTTTCCTTTCCATTGCCGGTGTGCTGGTGCTTGCCCTAGGGATATATTCGATAACACTCGCCAAGATAAGCGTGGCAAATGATGAGATCGGCAAATCCGAACAAGAGATTAAACAGCTAAAAGAGAAAATCGGAGAGATTGATAATATTAAAAAATTCCAGGCGGAGGTCAAAAAGAAGCTTGATATCCTTAATCAATTGAGACGCGGCAAGTCAGGACCGGGAATCAGATTGGCGAAACTGAGCGATGCGGATCCCGAAGAACTCTGGCTGACAAAATATACGGAAAACGGGGATAATGTCTCGCTCGGAGGGGTTGCATTTAATGAAGAGCTTATAGCCGGTTTTATGCGCAATCTTCAAGCATCCGGTCAATTCTTTAATGTTGAGCTGGGTGTATCTGAGCAGATTGATATACATGGTATGAAGGCAAAAAGATTCGAGATTTCCTGTAGCCTGAATCTTCCTAAAGCTGCGGAGCCGGCAGCCCCGCAGAAAAAGTGAGTTGCGCTTTTCAAGTCTGACTTCATGGTAATGAAGGAGTGAAGTATTATTGCTCCTTGCAAGAGGAAGAGGACCATTCATGCACCCTACAGTTGAGAAAGTATTAAAACTTCCGAACAAGCAGAAAATTGCCCTTCTATGCCTGGTCATGCTGTTAGAAGGGGTGGTTTTCTTTTATGGCGTTCAACAGGCCAAGTATCAGCAGTTAAAGGAATTACAAGGTAAACTTAACGATCTTAAGAGTCAGATAGAGGAAAGCAGGAAGATTGCCGATAACCTGCCAAGGCTAAAAAAGGAATATGTGCAACTGCAAAACGAATTGGCAAGCGCTTTAACGGAACTCCCCAATCAGAAAGAGATCCCGTCGCTTCTGACCAGCATAACAAATGTGGGGAAAGCCGCCGGACTTGATTTTCTCGTGTTCAGACCCAAGCCTGAGGAGCCCAAAGATTTTTATTCAGCGGTGCCCGTGGATATTGCGGTTTCGGGTTCTTTCTATAATGTTGCCAATTTCTTTGTTGCGGTAAGCAATCTGCCGCGCATTGTGAATATCAATAATGTCTCGGTAAGCGACATAAAGGATGTGGGGGGGCGGACCATGATGAAAGTTAATTGCCTGGCGACAACATTCCGTTTTCTGGAAAAGAAAGAGACCAAGGATGAAAAAAAGAAATAGCCAGTCTTTGATAATGATTTTCTTGTTTGCAGGGTTGCTACTACCGGGAGGATGCACCAAGGAGGGAGAATCTCCGTCTCCGCCCCCGGTAAAGCCGGCGACTGCCGTGAAGATACTTCCGCCTGTACAGAAACAGCCGTCGTCCGCGAAAAGCAGCGAAAACCTTGCGCCTTCGTTAGAATTCAATAACAGGAAGGATCCTTTCAAACCTTTCGTAGCTCCCCAGGCTCAGACTAAAAAGCCTTTTGAATCAGCCGGCACAACCAGTACCAAAGATCTTTTACCGATCCAAAGTTATGATCTAAGCAAGTTCAAGGTCGCCGGGATCATTGTTGGCCTTAAAGAGAATAGGGCACTGGTAATAGATCCTGCCGGTAAAGGTTATGTAGTGAAGCAGGGGATGCTTATCGGCAGTAATGATGGCCATATCAGCAGGATAACCGCCACAACGATAGAGGTTGTTGAGAGCTATAAAGACGACAACGGCCGCATTCGCAAAAGAACCAGCAAACTTTCTCTGCCCCAGAAAAAGTAAGGAGACTACCGGATGATAATGCTCTCAAGAAAACTTATATTTTATTCTGCTGCAGCTATATTCTCACTGGTGATTTTTTCTGGTTGTGCGCAAACGAAGGCCAACATAAAAGAGGATAATGCACTTGCTGTAGGAAACAGTAGTGCGGCGGTTATCCAGGCGATAAAAGTTTCAAGTGACGCCTCGCAAATCGAAATTCTGACTGATAAGCCCCTGTCGTACACATATTATAAAACGATTGAACCGCCGAAATTGGTAATTGATATCGCCCAAGCAGATCCCGGGTCAGTAACCAAATCGCTTGAAGTGAATACGGGAAATATCAAGCGCATAGAATTGGTAAAACATGAGTTTACCGGTGGTTTTTTAAGCCGTATCGAAATCTTTCCAATAAAAGAGTTGGGTGACTTTACAGTTACTACTGATTCTGTCGATAAAGGAAAGTTACTGGTTACGTTTGCAAAATCGCCGGGCGAAGAACAGCAGGCCACCGAGGCAAAGGGAGAAATAAAACCGGCTATTGTTCCTGAAGTTGCGAATAAGCCCAAAGAGCCGCAATTGCCGGCTGAGGCAAATGTGACAAAGGAAGAAGTGAAACCTCCTGCAACTGTTGAGGCTGCCGCAAATCCAGCAACGCAGCAAGCGCAAAGTGGAATAACAGAAGAAAATAAAGATGCACAGCCGGCTCCTGGCGCAGTCTCTGACAGCACGAAGGAAGAAAAACAGCCTGCAGGTGAGCTAAACAAGGAAGCGCCACCGAATGTTGAACTTAAAGCCACGCCGGTGGTGCAGCAGAAGTTGGTAAAAGCCGTCGCCGCAAGTGATGAGGGCATAGAAATAACGGTCAACGGGGGTATTGACGTATTCAGCACTTTCAAGCTGACCAAGCCCGACCGGATTGTGCTGGATATCCCGGGAGTAAAAAGCGGCATTGTGGCAAAATCAGTTGCAATCAACAAATTTGGTGTTGGCCTGGCGCGTCTGGGGAGTTATCCGGACAAAGTAAGGATCGTCCTGGATGCGGCGAAGGATTCATTCCCCGCGTATCGGGTAATTAAAAGCGCTAATGGTTTACAGGTTCTTTTTAGTGAAGCGCCTGTAGTATCAGCAGAAAAGGTTGAAAAAGAACCGGTCAGGGAAGCCAGTGTACCTGTCACGGAGACGAAAAAAGCACAACCGACCGGCCCCGTTTCTGATATAAAAAATGAAGAGAAACAGACTCCAGATGGGATAAACAAAGAAGGAAAACCGGCCGATAAGTCTGAAACCGCAGCGGTGCCGCCTGCGAAGATGTTAAACACTATTGCTGCAAGCGATGAAGGCATAGAAATAACGGTCAACGGGGGTATTGATACATACAGTGTTTTCAAGCTGGCCAAGCCTGACCGGATTGTGCTGGATATGCCGGGAGTAAAAAGCGGAGTTCCTGCAACACCAATAACAATAAATAAATTCGGTATCGGTGATGCGCGTCTGGGGATTTATCCCGACAAGGTAAGGATCGTCCTGGATGCGGAGAAGGATTCCATACCCTCCTATAAGGTAATAAAAAGCGCCAATGGGTTACGGGTTCTTTTTGTCGTAGCGTCTGCCAACCCTGTGGAAAAGGTTGAAAAAGAGCCGGCCAAAGAGGCAGCAGAATCTTCAATTGAGACGGGAAAAGCCATAAAACCAGCCGTATCAGCTATTGAAGCAATCGATTTCAGCATTGTGGGTGAGTATTCGCAGATTGCCTTAAAAGTGGGAGGGGCCTGTAACGTCGGCAAAATGTCGCATGTCGCCAACGGTCTCGCTTTTACCATCCATAATTGTCAGGTCCCTATTAAATTCCAGCGCATGATCGATACCAGCGCATTTCCTAGTGTGGTGCGGAAGATCATCCCATATCAGATTAAAGTGAAAAAGGGATATGATGTCCGGATCCTGGTCAAATTGCGTCAAAAGGTTGCAGAGAGTAATTTAAAGACGGAAGGGAACACCATCTATTGGAACATAAAAAATCCGGAAATCGCCAAAACCCAGACCGTCGCTTCCAAGCTGGCCAAGGAACAGCCTGAAACACCTTTCGTTCCGGAAGTTGCTCAAAGAGAGAAGGCTCAACCGTCAAGAGAAATCGAGACTGCTCAGAATAAGCAACTTGCTGCTACATTAAAGCCCGGTGAGAAAAAAGTCTATACGGGAAGGAGGGTTAGCCTCGAATTTTCCGATGCAGACATAAGAAAAATTCTGCAACTGATCGCTGAGGTGAGCAATCTGAATTTCCTGATAGGCGACGATGTCTCCGGTACCCTCAGCATCAAGCTGGTCAATGTGCCGTGGGACCAGGCCCTTGAGGTGATTCTCGACTCAAAGGGTCTCGAAAAGAGGCAAGAAGGCAATATCATGTATATAAAGCCGAAAGGGAAATTCAAAACGGAGGAACAGGAAGAGTCAGAAGCGTTGCAGGAACATGAAAGAAGAATGGAGCTTAAAACCCAGCTTTTTGAAGTAAATTTTGCGTCAATTGATGATATCGCCGCACAGTTCGAAAAATTAAAAAGCGACCGCGGCAGTATCTCTAAAGATTCCCGTACTAACCGCGTTATTGTGACGGATATCAGCGATAGATTAGAGAAGATGAGCCGCCTGCTGAAGGCACTGGACCTGCCGGAAAAACAGGTGATGATCGAAGCGCGAATTGTTGAGGCTACGACCACTTTCACCCAGGATATAGGGGTTCAATGGGGCCTACATTATAGGGACGGCTCCGCATCAATCATGGGGGTAAACAGTCTAGATGTGGGACTTGGCGGCATTGTAACAACTCCGCCCACCTCCGGAACTTTCAGCGGGACGAGCTCGACCACTGCAGGCGGCGCTGCGGGGATTTCTTTCGGCAAGCTGACCAGCAATGTCCAGCTTGATTTGGTGTTGTCGGCCGCGGCTACCGTGGGACTGGTAAAAGTCATATCCTCACCGAAAGTAATTACTCTCAACAACAAGGCCGCGAAGATTTCCCAAGGGCAATCCATACCTTATCAGACGACCTCGGCGGAAGGGACCCAGACTCAATTTGTCGAAGCGGCGCTTACCCTGGAAGTGACTCCGCATGTTGCGAACGACGGCAGCATCAGCATGAAGATAAAGGCATCAAACAATTCTGCGGGCAGCTCGGTTAACGGTGCGCCGCCCCCGATCAACAAGAAGGAAGCGACCACGGAAGTCCAGGTCATGAACGGCGAGACCACCGTAATCGGCGGCATTTATCAGGATAGCGATTCTGATTCTGATTCCGGCGTGCCGTTTCTAAAGGATATTCCGTTGTTGGGGTGGCTCTTCAAATCCAATTCCAAGAGCAAGACAAAGACCGAGTTATTGATATTCATAACACCGAGAATAGTTAGCTAATTTCGTTGTGGGCTACATTGTCCGACTTTGGATGTGCAGTCTGAATATCTTGCTGGATGTTTATTTAAGAATAATTGTTTCAACTGCTCCAAAGAGAATTAAGAAGTGGATATATTGCCGATTAACTACCATAAATAAAATAATTTCCGGTCTTGCCGGAGGCAAATTTCTGAGGAGGTTGGATATGAATAGGCTCTGGTTTGGGTTTCTCCTGACTTTATTGGCGCTCTTAACAGCTGGCTGTGGAAGTGGCGGCACCACCGCTAATGGTAGTACTGTATTCATTACAGCTTCTGGACCAACTACCGCATCATCGTTAGTTTTTGCACACATGAGTAGTAATGGCGTCACGTATATTCCGCAAACGGTGGCGATGTCCGTTACGTCAACCCCCTATTCCACTACAGGCAATGTACCAAGTTCAGATGTTACCATTGATAAGATAAATTTTACATATACACCTACAAATTCTACAGGCGTGCTTGCACCGACTTTGAAAAGTCCACAAATCACGTATATCCAACCGGGGTATCGAGTCACTCCGAATAGTACAATTCCAATAAGTTTCACGTTACCGGGTGGAATAGATTTTAGCAATATTGTGACGGATACGACGAATGGAACACCATATACGGGGGAAATGTACGCATATCAGCTCAATATTACAATGGAATGTACGGAGGTAAACACCGGAACTAGCTTGGTGCCCAACACCGTACCTATTACACTTGGTGTTGTAGTGCCTCCACCTGGTGTTATATTGCCTTCTGGTGTTATAATGCCTTAGCTTGTTGAAGCGAATCCCAGGAATTTGCTAGCGTGCACTCTTGGTGATTTCATCTAAAGAAAAAATTTATCGTCGAAGGCAGGCATGTGCCTGCCTTTATATTTTTAGGGGGATAAATGTTACGTTATCTCACCGCCGGTGAGTCCCACGGCCCGCAATTGACAGCAATCATGGAGGGGGTACCGGCGAATCTGGATATCACGGAAGAGGCGATCAACGCTGATCTCGCCAGAAGGCAATGGGGGTACGGACGGGGCGGACGGATGCGGATCGAAAAGGACACGGTCGAGATCCTCTCCGGGTTACGCTGGGGGAAAACGCTCGGCGCGCCGATTACCCTCTGTATCCGCAACAGGGACTGGGCCAACTGGCAGGAAAAGATGTCCACTTCTGCGAGCCACCGCGACGATAAAATCAGGGTGACCCGTTCCCGTCCCGGCCATGCTGACCTCCCCGGTGCGCTGAAATATAACCAGCACGACTTAAGAAACATCCTGGAGCGCTCAAGCGCCAGGGAGACGGCGGCGAGGGTTGCTGTCGGGTCGGTTGCCAAGGCTTTTCTCAGCCGGTTTGGCATTTTTGTCAGGGGTTTTGTCGTGGAACTTGGCGGGATAAGGGCCGATCGCCCCAACCTTCCTCTCGGGGTTTTGCAGGAGATGGCTGCACGGTCCGAGCTTTTTACCTATGACAGCACAGCCGATTCGGCGATGAAAGCGCTTATCGACAAGATGAAAGAGACCGGCGATACGTTAGGCGGCATAGTCGAGGTGATAGTCACCGGTCTCCCGCCGGGCCTGGGGAGCCATGTCCAGTGGGACAAAAAGCTGGACGCCCGGCTGGCCATGGCAATAATGAGCATACAGGCCATCAAGGGGGTGGAAATCGGCGCAGGTTTTGCGACCGCTGGTTTACCAGGTTCCCAGGTCCATGATGAGATATATTACGACTCATCGCGAGTGCCGCGGGGAGAATCAACAGGGTTTTATCGGAAGACCAACAATGCCGGAGGTATCGAAGGAGGTATCAGCAACGGTGAAGAGGTATGCGTTCGTGCGGCAATGAAGCCGATTCCGACCCTCTACAGGCCGCTCATGTCGGTTGACATCGATACCAAAGAACCTATTGAGGCCACGGTCGAGCGCTCCGATGTCTGTGCGGTGCCGGCTGCCGCGGTCGTAGCCGAGGCGGTTGTGGCCGTGGAGATCGCCAATGCGTGCCTGGAGAAGTTCGGCGGCGATTCCATGGAAGAGATACTGCGCAATTATGAAGGTTATAATGATTACCTGCGGACCTTCTGATCGGAAATGTTTAGAATTGACAGAATTGCAAAAAAAATGGAAGATGCAGTAACCGCGTTTCCAGTTTGCTTGAAAAGGGAAGGATTAATTTGGATACCATAACGGTTGGGCTGGGAGAACGGAGCTACAGGATTATTTTCGGGCGGGGTATCCTTGCTGAAATAGGCCCATTCTGCCGTTCTCTAAAAACCGGGAAAAATGTAGCGGTGGTGACAAATCCGAAAGTCGGCGCATATTACCTGGAACCGGTGGAATCTGCGCTTACTGATGCCGGTTATTCCGTATATAAGGTTGAAATTCCGGACGGTGAAGAGTATAAGAGTTTCGAGACCCTGAAGAGCATCTACGATCGACTGATAGAATTCGGGTTCGACAGGAGCTCTTTTTTATTGGCGTTAGGCGGTGGTGTCGTGGGAGATATCGCCGGTTTTGCAGCTGCCACATTTCTGCGTGGTATCCCCTTTATCCAGGTTCCGACAACACTTCTGGCCCAGGTCGACAGCAGCGTGGGAGGCAAGACCGGTATAAACCATGAAAAAGGGAAAAATCTTATCGGGGCTTTTTATCAGCCCGGTTTGGTCCTTATTGATACAGCTACGCTAGATACCCTTCCTGAACGTGAATATCTGAGCGGGCTTGCTGAGGTAGCAAAATACGGCATTGTTCTGGATGGGACCCTGTTCGATTTCATGTCGGCCAATACAGGTAAATTACTTGACAGGGATAAGGAAGCTCTTTTGACGGTAATCAAACGATCTTGTTCCTTGAAGGCGTCGATTGTGGAAAAAGATGAAAAAGAAGCAGGCCTGCGCGCGGTTCTTAATTACGGACATACCATTGGTCATGCCGTGGAGACCCTGACCTGTTATAAAAAATATACCCATGGCGAGGCAGTGGCTATCGGGATGGCCCAAGCGGCAAGATTGTCCGAATCCATGGGTTTTACTGACAAGGCCGAGACGGAAAAGATTATCACTCTCCTTAAGTCCTTACATCTGCCGGTGGAAATTCCATCTTTCAGGCAGTCTGAGTATCTTGAAGCACTGGTACACGACAAAAAAGTTAGAGAAGGCGGCATAAACTTTGTTTTCAACAGAGGTATCGGCGACTTCCATATATCGCGCGTGAGTGATATTCAATCCTTGCTGAAAACCTCGGGGATCGGAGGCTGAGATGGAGCAAGAAGGCCCGTCCTTCTGGGCAGACATCAAAAAATACGAAGATACTCTTGACAGAGATCCCAATTCATATTGTTTTGCTCCTCTATCCGAGCTTTATCGAAAACTGGGAATGGTGGATGACGCGATAATCATCGCCAAACGCGGTTGTGAATTGCATCCTGAATATGTTGGAGGGTACATGGCCCTGGGAAGGGCCTACTTTGAAAAAGGAATGAATGCGGAATGCCGGCAGGCCCTCGAGAAGGTGGTCAGGGTTACGCCGGATAACCTCCTTGCCCAGCGGATCCTGGGCCAAATCTATATCGATGCGGGGGAAGTTGCTGCCGCTGAAGGATCTTTAAAGGCAATCCTTGCCCAGAATCCCGATGATATGGAGAGCCAGATTCTCCTTAACTCCTTGACCAGGATTGCGGAAGCAAGTACGTATCCGGCGGCTTTAGCTGAAGAAGGCCACACTGCGGAAAATAAAATCACGGATATTGAGAATGCGGGTAGTAAGTATCTGCAGGGAGAAGATAATGAAGAAATAATTGACCTTTTAGAATCAGATATAGTGGAAGAAATTACAGAAGTGACTGAATTAAAAGAAGAGCTTCCTTATACACCGGAATCAGGTAATAACTTCCCGGATATTTTCAGTAGCGTGGAGATGGAACGGAAGGACCCTCTGCATACGGTAACTTTGGCTGAGCTTTATGTGTCCCAGGGGCTTCCTGAACGTGGTGTGACAATATACAAGGAGTTGCTGGAAGCGGACCCGGATAATGATGAATTTAAAAACCGCCTTGTTGAGCTTGAAAGGGATATCCAGAAAGACGAGATAAATGCAGGAGACCTTTCATTCAAAACGGTTTATTCAGCTCCGGGAGCCGATTCACTGGCGGAGGCGCCTTTTATTGCCGATTCTCCGCCGATGGAATCAGGAGGCGGTCCTTTCGTCGATGAATTTTTGTCGGACGGAGACCGTCATCCAGCCAGGAGTGAAGAACATATTATTCATGTGCTCGAGATGTGGTTGGAGAATATCAGGAGGAGGCGATAATGGATCTTAAAAATACATTAAAGGAGATAGTGGAAAAAGTAGGAGGGGGCATCGGCGCGGTCATTATGGGGTATGACGGAATTCCCATCGAGGAGTATATACTGGAGGGGATTTTTGACGTTCAGATAGTGGCGGTGGAGTACGTCAACGTAATGAAGGAAGTGAAAAGGACCCTAGACGTGCTAAAAACCGGCGAGATGGAAGAAATTCTCATTACCACCGAACAATCGAGAATTATCATTCGCTCCATCTGTGACGATTTTTTTATTATGCTGGCACTGGATTGCAATGGAAACTACGGTAAGGGGCGCTATCTTTTAAAACGTGCAGCCCCCCATCTGCGTGAAGAATTGTTGTAATCTAAGAGGCTTTCTATGAAAATCCTGCTACTGCACGGCCCCAATCTAAATCTGCTTGGAACCCGTGAGCCGTCAATTTACGGGAAGCTCACCTTTAAGGAAATCAACAGTGCCATATCAGCTTTTGCTGCTGAGCTGGGAATAGAGATCACCATTTTTCAATCCAATTCAGAAGGGGCGCTGATCGACAGGATCCATTCTGCCATCGGTTCCTTTGACGGCATACTCATAAATCCCGCTGCATATACCCATACCAGCGTTGCCATTCGTGACGCTCTTTCCGCTGCTGGCCTCCCTACAGTAGAGGTCCATCTGTCGAATATCCACAGCCGTGAGGAGTTTCGTTCGCGAAGTTTCATCGCCCCCATAGCAGTCGGTCAGATCTCAGGCTTCGGTCTGGACAGCTATCTGCTTGGTCTCAGAGCCATTTTAAATCATATTACAAAAGCATTGTAATAAAGGATTGATTATGCTAAATAACAGAATCTCTTCCGCCCGGGAGTATCTGGAGAGATTCGGCGTAGAAGCCGTTATTTTTCTCGGCCTTCCCAACATCAGATATTTGGCCGGTTTTACCGGCAGCGATGGCGCATTTATTTTGGGAAAAGAGAAAGAATGGTTTCTGACCGATTCCCGATACACCACCCAGGCCACTTTGGAAGTTGCGGAAGCAGGGGTTATCGAATATCGCATCAAAACGGAGGGGATAGCCGCTCTGTTGACCGCGGAATCGGTAAAAAAAGCTGGTTTCGAAGCCGAGCAGACTACGGTCGCATTTTTACATACCCTTAGCGAGGCATTGCCGGGCGTCGAATTCATCCCTATCGGCACTGAGCTTGATGACCTGCGAATCAGTAAAGGTGCCGATGAATTGCAATACCTTGCCGAAAGCGCGGATATAGCATCGCAGGCTTTACTCGGCATTCTGGATTCAATCAGACCCGGCGTCCCGGAGCGTGAGGTTGCTCTGGCGATTGAGTTTGCCATGAAAAAGGCCGGCGCAGATGAAAAGTCGTTTGATTTCATTGTAGCCTCCGGACCGAGGGGGGCATTGCCGCACGGCAAAGCAAGCGATAAGGAGATTTCTGCTGGTGAACTGGTCACAATTGATTTCGGGGCTGTTTACCGAGGATACCACTCGGATGAGACTGTTACCGTCGCTGTCGGAAATCCCGACAGCCAGCAGAAAGAGATCTATTCCATTGTCAAGGACGCCCACGATAAAGCACTGGATGCTGTTAAGCCGGGGATAAGCCTGAAAGAGCTGGATGGTATAGCCAGAAGGCACATAGAGGATAAGGGCTACGGCAAATATTTCGGGCATGGCCTTGGCCATGGGGTTGGCCTCGAAGTCCATGAAAAACCGACGGTTTCTTTTCGTAGCGAACAGATAGCCGGGGAAGGAATGGTTTTCACTATCGAACCCGGAATATATATACCTGATTGGGGTGGGGTCAGAATAGAAGATACCGTTGTCGTAACTCAGGATGGCTATCGGCTCATTACCAAAGTCCCCAAAGAGTTGATGGTCCTGTAACGGAAAAGGTAAAGGAGATCTTGAGATGGACATTAAGGAGATCAAGTCATTAATAAAAATGATTATGGAAACAGATATCTCTGAGTTTGAACTGGAAAACGCCGATGAAAAGATCAGGATAAAGAGGGGGGAGTCGCAAGAAATTGTACATTATCAGTCCCCGCAGCAGGTAATAACCACTCATCCTATGGCGACGCAACCTGAGGTCGTTCCTGCAGCCGGCAGCCCCGCAGCTTTAGTCCCGGCCCCCGCCGTTGAAAAAGGGGAGAGTATCACATCCCCCATTGTCGGGACATTTTACCGGGCGCCGGCCCCAGATGCCCCACCTTATGTAGAAGTGGGACAGGTCGTGGAAAAAGGCCAGGTTTTGTGCATCATTGAAGCAATGAAGCTTATGAATGAAATCGAGGCTGAGTACCGCGGCACTATCCTCAAAATCTGCAAGGAAAATGCGCAACCGGTTGAGTTCGGCGAAGCCCTCTTTATCGTTGAGCCGCTGTAGGGTGTTCTTACAGGATTTCGGAGATATTTAGTCAGATGTTTCATAAAATACTTATAGCCAACAGGGGCGAAATTGCTCTACGCATAATCAGGGCCTGCAAGGAAATGGGGATCAAGACGGTTGCGGTATATTCAACTGCCGACAGCGAATCTCTGCATGTCAGGCTCGCTGATGAGAGTATCTGCATCGGACCGCCCCCTAGCCTGCAAAGTTATCTGAATATCAATGCGATCATAAGCGCCGCCGAATTGACCGATGCGGAAGCGATTCACCCCGGATATGGCTTTCTTGCGGAAAACTCTGCATTCGCAGAAATTTGCGAGAACTGCGGCATCACCTTTATAGGGCCAGCTTCCGAGGTCATGCGCCTCATGGGAGATAAGATCAGCGCCCGGCAGGCTGTGACCAGGGAAGGTGTACCGATTCTCCCTGGCACAAAGGAAGGGGTCAAAGACGGCAATGAGGCGCTAAAAGTTGCCAGGAAAATCGGTTTCCCGGTAATTATCAAGGCGACAGCAGGAGGTGGCGGCAGGGGAATGAAGATTGTTCATTCGCCGGCAGCGCTGCCGAATGCCTTCGCCACATCCCGGGCCGAGGCCCAGGCCGGGTTTGGCAATCCGGAAGTGTATATCGAAAAGTACTGTGTCCAGCCACGCCATGTCGAGATCCAGATCCTGGCCGACAAGCATGGCAATGTGATATATCTGGGTGAGAGGGACTGCTCCATCCAGCGCCGTCATCAAAAACTCATTGAAGAGGCCCCTTCGACTGTGAGCACACCTGAACTGCGCAAGGCAATGGGTGAAGCCGCTGTCCGGGCAGTCAGGGCTGTCGGTTACAATAGCGTCGGCACCATGGAGTTTTTGGTTGACAAGGAGAACAATTTTTATTTCATGGAGATGAACACCCGGATTCAGGTGGAACATCCGGTCACGGAGATGGTAACCGGTGTAGACATAGTCAGGGAACAGATCCGTTCGGCGGCAGGTCTGAAACTCCGTTACAGGCAGAGCGACATCAAGATCAACGGTCATGCCATCGAATGCCGGATAAATGCCGAAGATCCCGTCAAGTTCACTCCGAGTCCTGGCAAGATTACAGCTTATCATACCCCAGGCGGCCTGGGCGTGCGAGTCGATTCGTTCGTTTATGACCAGTATACCGTCCTCCCGTATTATGACTCACTCATTGCAAAACTGATTGTCCATGCGGAAACCAGGGATGACGCCATAAAACGGATGGCTCGGGCACTGGATGAGTATATAATCGAAGGAATAAAAACGACCATACCCTTTCAGAAGAGGGTCATGGCCAGCAAGGATTTTATCGAAGGAAATGTCGACACGGGTTTCATTGAAAGGGCCGTATTGGAGTGACTATGGATTTTCCGGAAGAGCTGAAGTACAGTAAGGAGCACCTGTGGGTCAGGGTTGAGGGGAACAAGGCGGTAATCGGCATTACCGACTATGCCCAGCACGAACTAGGCATCATCACGATTGTCGAGCTTCCTGTTGTTGGCGATGAACTGGAACAGGATGACTCTTTCGGTTCCGTTGAAGCACGGAAAACGCTTGCCGAACTCTATGCGCCGATCAGCGGCCCCGTACTGGAGGTTAACGGGGAGCTGGAGGAGGCGCCCGAATTTTTGAACGATGATCCTTATGACAGCGGCTGGCTGGTCGTTATTGAGGTCAACGACGCAGAAGAGTTAAATTCTCTCATGTCGGCGGATGATTATATGGAGTATGTAGTAGCTCGTGATTGAGGTAAAGGATATCTAAAACCCGGCTAATGGCGAGAAGGATAGCTCTCGCCTTTTTTATGCCGGCCGAGGAATAATAATGACACTCAGGATAGGGCAGATAGAATATGCCAACTGTACTCCGCTTTTTACCGCGCTGAAAGACAACTTTGACTGCACGAATTACCAATTCATCAGCGGGGTTCCCGCTAAACTAAATGCAATGCTTTGCCGGGGGGAGATCGATCTTTGCCCTTCCTCGTCGTTCGAATACGGCAAATCACCCGAAAAATATTATCTTCTCCCCGGGCTTTCCATAAGCTCCATAGGCGCGGTCAAAAGCGTGCTCCTCTTTTCCAGCCTGCCGATCGACAGGTTGGATAACCAGACTATCGGTCTCACTACAGAGTCTGACACATCGGTCAACCTGCTCAAAATCATTCTGGCCAGTGGATTCGGTTTCGTCAATGTTTTCCAGCGCACATCCCTGCCGCTCCATGAGGCGCTGCGCTCCTTCGGCGCCATCCTCCTTATCGGTGACACCGCCCTCAAGGAGAGAATGCAGTCACAAGCCCTCTATATTTATGATCTCGGGGAGATATGGCACGAACTTACAGGGTTGCCTTTTGTCTTTGCGCTCTGGATCGTAACGCGGGAAGCCGCTGAAACGAAAGGGGAGGAAGTAAAGTCACTGGGCGCCCGTCTTTTGGCGGCGAAGCGGCTTGCCTATGGAATGTATGAGGAGATTGCCGCGGGTTGCGGGGATATGGAGTGGATCAGTCGCGAAATGCTTGCCGATTATTGGCGGACCATCTCCTACGACCTGACGCCTCAGCATATTGAGGGAGTGAAGCGATTTTTCCGGATGGCGAAGGAACTCGGGCTTTTGCCGGATGACCCGGAATTGCGACTCTTTTCCTGACTTCTCAGATTAACCCCTTCCCCTTGCTGGCCATATAATCCGCCAGGATTTTACCGTGATCAAAGCAGAGCTTTTCCGGGAGAGCAGTGAGGGAGAATATCGCAAGGTTTGCGGCATCATCGGCAGCACGGGGTTCACCGGCGCCAGAAGCGGCATATACAGTGGATATGGCATGCAGGCGCGGATCGCGGGCGGGATCCGAATAGCAACCGAGAAGCCTTAGGTTGCTGATCGCGAGAGAGGTCTCTTCTCGCGCTTCCCTTATGACGGCGTCTTCCAGAGTCTCCCCGTAATCCACGAATCCACCCGGCAACGCCCATCCCAGAGGTTCATTCCTTCTCTGGATCAGGACAATTCCCCCGTTGACCTCGATAATGACATCAACCGTCGGAAATGGGTTGCGGTAGGACTTGACTTTTCCCCCGCAGCGGGGACAGGCTAAATAGTCGTAGGGCATCGTATTCCTTTTCTTGTATGAAAAAGGAAACTCAAAAAGTCCTGAACAAATATGGCAGGACAAGAAGTTACCATCCAAGGCGCGCGAGACCAGAGGAACGAGGCCTAGATGGAGCTACGCTTAAGTAACTAAGGTATAAGCGCAACACTTGAGTTGGACTTTTTTATGAAGCCGCCAAATAAAAAGGGAGGATAGAATCCTCCCCTGGATGCAATTTGGTGAAAAGGATTGTTATTTCTTTTTGCCGCCGGAAGCCTTCTTGGAAGCCTTAAGAGGATTGACCTTGGTTTCTTCGCTCTTGATTTCAACTTTCACATGCGTGGCGAAGTTGCAGATGCCCCCCTGCCATTTCTTTTCCGGGGCGGGGTAGGCGCTGCAGACCTTACCGATGGTCCCTTCGATAATCCGGTCACACCCTTCACAATTCTCAACTACAACCTGACAGGACCCCTCAGAAAAGATGCAACCCTGCTTCCCCCAGAAAGTACACTCTTGACCTGGCAGAACCGTTTGACACTGCATTGTATATCCTCCTATTTTTCCGCGTTAACGTTGATATAAGTTACTCTAGCAATTTTGAAAGAAAAATGTCAACAGGAAAAATCCCGGCCGCACAGCCGTTTCCCTTGACTCATCAAATTCTATACTATACCATAATAAAGACCCTATATTGCCTGTTCTGGCATTAAGTGATCATGAAAAATTCAGGGAGGTCTTATGCGGCGTATTGCCTTCGGCACATCGGGATGGCGTGGTATCTTGTGCGAAGACTTTATTATGGATAACGTCAAGATTGTAACCCGGGCCATAGCCGACCATGTAATCGCCCGCGGGGAAAGGGACCATGGGATTATAGTCGGCTATGATACACGCTTCATGGGGGAACGGTTTGCCAGGGAGGCGGCCATGGTTTTTACCGGCGCAGGGCTTAAAACGTTCATCTGTAAGCGCGATGTCCCGACGCCGGTTCTGGCCCATGAAATACTGCGGCGCAAGTGTGCCGGAGCCATAAATTTCACAGCAAGTCATAATCCGCCGGAATACAATGGCATCAAATTCTCTCCTGCCTGGGGTGGACCGGCGCTCCCGGAGACAACACTTGATATTGAACGACGGGCCAACGATATGCTGGGAGATACCTGCTGCAAGAAATTGCCGTTGGAAGAGGCTGTTCATGAAGGTCTTCTTGAAGAGATTGATCCACAGGACGCATATCTGGCGGACCTGGCAGATAAGGTTGACTTTGCGACCATAGCCAGGCTTGGCTTAGTGGCGGTCAACCCCCTCTACGGCACCGGTCGCGGATACCTGGATGGGCCGCTGGTGTTGCAGAATATGAAGGTAAAACTGATAAACGCCCATCCCGATCCCTATTTCGGGGGATACCCGCCGGAACCTTCCGAGAAATACATGACGGATTTCATCAATGTCGTAAAAGGGGACCCTTCCATCAAGCTGGGTCTGGCAACCGACGGCGATGCGGACCGTTTCGGCATAGTCGATAAAGACGGCTCGTTTATCGAACCCAATTATGTTATCGCCCTGCTCCTCGACTACCTCGTCAGGAACCGCAAGATGACCGGTGGGGTGGCTCGCAGCGTGGCGACTTCCCATCTGATCGATGCCGTTGCCGCGAAGCACGGGATTGAGGTCTTTGAAACCCCGGTCGGCTTCAAATATATCGGTGAACTAATCAGCCAGGACAAGATAATTATCGGTGGAGAGGAGAGCGCCGGGCTTTCCATCAAGGGGCACGTGCCGGAAAAAGACGGTATTCTGGCCTGTTTTCTGGTGGCGGAAATGGTGGCGCGCGAAGGCCTGCCGGTTAAGAAGCTTCTGGAAAGACTTTATGACCAGGTGGGGCGGTTTATAACCAAACGGGAGAATATCTCCCTTTCTCCTCAACTTGATGAGAAATTTCCTCGGAAAATGGAGGCCAGCCCATCATCTTTTGCCGGTTCAAGGGTTAAGGAAATGGTTACAATTGACGGCAACAAATTCATTCTGGAAGACGGCAGCTGGCTCCTCTTCCGCAAATCGGGGACTGAGCCGGTGGTGAGGCTTTACGGTGAAGCGGCAACGGACGAAAGACTGGCAACGATAATGAAGGCTGGTCGGGAGTTTATTCTGGGGTAGTTTTTAGTGATATCCTGAAAATATATCTGGGGAGGCCCTATGTGGGATTACAGCGATAAGGTAAAAGAACATTTTTTGAACCCAAGAAATGTGGGGGACATAAAAGATGCTGATGCGGTTGGAGAAGTGGGGAGCCTTGCCTGTGGCGACGCCCTGAAACTTTTTATCAAGCTCGACGACAAAAAAGAGCGGATCCTAAATGCAACATTCCAGACATTCGGCTGCGGGAGCGCCATCGCTTCATCGTCGGCTCTGACGGAAATGATAAAAGGGAAGACGCTCGATGAGGCCTTGCAGATTACAAACAAAGAAATCGCCGATTTTCTGGGCGGTCTTCCCGAAGAGAAGATGCACTGTTCCGTCATGGGGCAGGAAGCCCTGGAAGTGGCTATCGCAAAGTTCCGCGGGGTAAAAGTTGAGCTCCATGATCATGAGCATGCGGAGCAGGGAGGGGAGATTGTATGTAAATGCTTCGGTCTGACCGACCAGTTTCTAAAAAAGGTCATCGCCGCCAACAAACTGCACACGGCGGAGCAGGTAACACACTTTACCAAGGCGGGTGGCGGTTGTGGCGGCTGCATCCCGAGGATCAAGGAAATTATTGCCGAGGTCTTGGGGGAAAAACCGCAGGAAGAGCACAAAAGGCCGGGGAAACTTACCAACCTGCGCAAGATGCAGCTCATCCAGGATGTCCTGGAAAAAGAAATCAAGCCACAATTGTGGGCCGACGGCGGGGACCTGGAACTTATCGATATTGCCGGGAATGCGGTGCAGATCGCCTTCCGCAAGGCGTGCGCCGGCTGTGCTTCATCAGGCTTCACGGCAAAATTTGTGGAGCAGAAGCTGCGCGACCTGGTCAGTGATGACATTTCCGTGGAGGAGGTTGAGGAATGAAAGAGGTCTACCTGGATAATAACGCCACCACCAAGGTGGACGAGGCGGTTTTCGAGGAAATGCGCCCCTATTTCTGTGAACTTTACGGCAATCCAAGTTCCATGCATTTCTTCGGCGGCCAGGTGCAAAAAAAGGTGGACGAGGCACGCAACCGGGTTGCGGTTCTTTTGGGTGCCCTGCCGGAGGAAATAATCTTTTCCGCCTGCGGAACGGAGAGCGACAACACGGCGATTCGTTCGGCCCTTGAGATCTTTCCGGAAAAACGCCATATCATCACAACTAGGGTCGAGCATCCGGCTGTGCTGACCATGTGCAGAAACCTCGCCAAGCGCGGTTACCGGGTAACGGAATTGAACGTCGACAATGAAGGAAGGATCGACCTGGGCGAGTTGAAGAGGGCCATTGATGATGATACGGTCGTGGTTTCAATCATGTATGCCAACAATGAGACCGGGGTGATATTCCCAATCGAGGAGATCGGCGCCATAGTGAAGGAGAAGGGGGCGCTCTTCCATACCGATGCCGTGCAGGCGGTGGGTAAAATCCCGCTCAATATGGCGCGTTCAACCATCGATATGCTATCTTTGTCAGGTCATAAACTCCACGCTCCCAAAGGGATTGGCGCCCTTTACCTGCGCAAGGGGGTCCCATTCCGGCCGTTCCTGGTGGGAGGACACCAGGAAAAAAACCGGCGGGCAGGGACAGAGAACACGGCCTCCATAATCGCCCTGGGGAAGGCGTGTGAACTGGCTGCAAATTTCATTGAGGACGAGAACACCAGGGTAAGGTCAATGCGTGACCTTCTGGAAAAGGAACTCCTGGACCTGATCCCCAATGGCCGGATCAACGGCGGAAAGGCCGAGCGGCTCCCCAATACGCTGTCGATCGCCTTCGAATTCGTGGAAGGGGAGGCTATACTGCTCCTTCTTAGCGAACATGGAATCTGTGCATCGTCCGGCAGCGCCTGCACGTCTGGCTCGCTGGAACCGTCCCATGTGTTGCGGGCCATGGGGGTACCATTCACCTGCGCCCATGGGTCGATCCGCTTTTCCCTTTCCCGTTTTAACACCGAAGCGGATATAGAGCTGGTTATCAGGGAACTTCCGCCTATTATCCGGCGGCTGCGCGAGTTGTCTCCCTTCGGCAGGGAGTTTCTCTCCGCTTAAGGTCTGATTAAAAGATAGAAGATAACAGAAACCCCTTTGCTACCGGTAATCATGGTAGTAAAGGGGTTTAATTTTGTGGGAGAGGATATCTCTATTGACTCGTCTGAGATGCTTCGCAGATTTCGATCAGGGCCTCAAGGACGTCGGTCACTGTGAAGATGCCGACCAGGTTGTCATTTTCATCGACAACAAGGACACCACCCAGTTTTTGGTCGTGGAGGAGTTTGGCGCATTTGGAGAGTTCGGTTTCGGGATTTACCTTGCAGGGATCCGGGTCCATCGCATCGGTAACCGGTGTTTTGGATAGTATGTAGTGGATCTCCCATAAATCGAGTGAGGTGGCCCTGGAAGGTCTGAATTCGGCTAGCATCTTTTCCGTTACTATGCCGGCTATCCTTCCCCTATCCTTGACTGGCAGCCGCTGGATATTATTTTCTTTCATGAGGTGAATAGCCTCGATCACTGTTGCATCCTTCTCAATTACGACCACTTTTGTTGACATCCATTTTCCGATATTGGTCATAGAAGCCTCTTTTGGGGGCGAACAGGGCCTGCCCCTGCAATGCTTTTTATAAACCAAGAAATGCCTTTTTCACATGCTCATCGTCGAGGAGCCCCTTGCCTGTGCTGGCCATGGCAACTCTGCCGGTTTCCAGAACATAGGCGCGATGGGCGATCCTAAGCGACTGGTAGACGTTTTGTTCCACGAGGAGCACCATCACCCCCTGCCGGTTGATTTCCTGAATAATGTCGAAGATGAATCTTACGAGGAGCGGGGCAAGGCCGAGGGAAGGCTCATCCAAAATGAGCAGTTTCGGGTTGGCCATGAGCCCCCGGGCAATGGCGAGCATCTGTTGTTCGCCGCCAGACATGGTTCCGCCAAGCTGTCTATATCTTTCCTTGAGGCGGGGGAAGAGCTGTAAACAACGATCGATGTTTGCCTGACGCTCCTTTTTGGCGCTCTTGACAAAGGACCCCATGCGCAGGTTTTCGAGGACGGTCATTTCGGGGAAAATCTTCCGTCCCTCCGGGACCTGGACTATCCCCAACTCCACCACTTCATGGGAGTGCATCTTACCCAGGTCGCTGCCGTCGAAGGTGATGGAGCCGGAGTCCCATTTGACAAGCCTGGAGATATTCTTCAGGGTAGTTGACTTGCCTGCGCCATTAGCTCCGACCAAGGTGACGATTTCTCCCCGATTCACCTCCAGGACGATGTCCCAGATGACCTTGAGATCGCCGTAACTGAAATTGAGCTTGTTTATCTTAAGCATAACGTCTAATTGCACCAAGTTCTAGGTTGGGTACCGTGGACCGCGGATCAGCACAGCCAAATCCTGTTACCAATCCACTTCCTGGTATTATATGGCTATCACCCAGATATGCAGTAATTACGTCCGGATTGTTGACTATTTCTTCAGGGCTTCCTTCGGCCAGTTGTAGAGGTGCCGAAATCGGTGTTTTCATAGATAAACGCGATGGTTCTGGGTTTGCCCAGGGTCACGGCCGCGTCGATGATGCCCGAGGCGTAGACATCAGCCGGCGCATTCATCCGGTAAACCCACTTGTACCCCTGGCGGGTGATTTCCTCCTTGGCGGCGGCTGCTATGAGGAGAGGGGTCCTGTATCTTTCCGCGAGTTTTGCCACAGCGTTGGCGCATGCTGAGGTATAGGGGCCAACTACGCCGGCCACATTATCACGGGTGGCCAGCTTTTCCATGGCGCTCATCTAGATCTGCGGCTTGCCGGTGTCGTCTTCCCAGATGAGCTCGGCAATGATTCCCTTTTCCTTCAGGTCTTCCTGGGCGAGTTTTATCCCATTGGTGATGTTTTTACCGATGGGGGCTTCCGGGCCGGTCATGGAGTTTATCACCCCGATCTTCACGTTTGCCGCCAGGGAGACTACAGGAAATGTCAGACCTATGGCCATTAGAATGCCGATTAATCTACCTGCCATGATAGCTCCTCCGTGACTTTTATTCACATCCAACCTATAAAAAAAATTTACAAGGAAAAGTAAATAATCCATAATGTTGTGTAGTTAATTGAATTAATGGAGATATTATATTGACTTGGAACAGTGGTGGATTTATAAACTTCATGTGCGTGTAATGATTTTGGAATTGAAAGGATGGCATGGGCTACCGCAATCTGCAGGAATGTGTGAAAGATCTGGAAGCCACAGGGAAGCTGATCCGGATCAGCTCTGAAGTAAACCCCAGCATTGAGGTGGGGGCAATTCAGCGGCGCGTCTACCAAGCGGGCGGGCCGGCGCTCTTATTCACCAATGTGAAGGGGTGCGGGTTCCCCATGCTGGGAAACCTGTTTGGCACGTTGGAACGTACCAGGTTCATCTTCCGAGACACGCTCGCGGATATCCGAAGGCTGGTGGCTACGAAGGTCAACCCGCTCTCCATGCTGAGAGATCCTGCCTGCGCTCTTGGCTTGCCCCGTGCCCTCCTCCACCTGATGCCAAGGAAAGTCTGGGCTGGTCCCATCCTTGCCAACAGGACAACCATCGAACGATTGCCGCAGTTGAAGTCATGGCCGGATGACGGCGGCGCCTTTATCACCCTTCCCCAGGTTTATTCGGAGAGTGCGGCAAAGCCGGGGCTAAGACGTTCCAACCTGGGCATGTACAGGGTGCAGCTTTCCGGAAACAGCTATCGCCTCAATGAAGAAGTCGGCATCCATTACCAGATCCACCGCGGCATAGGTGTCCACCACGCGGAAGCAATTGGGCGGAACCTCCCTTTCAGGGTCAACATCTTCGTCGGCGGTCCGCCCGCTCTAACAATTGCGGCAGTCATGCCCCTCCCCGAAGGGATGCCGGAACTTTCATTCGCAGGTCTTCTTGCCGGCCAAAGGATACCGATGATTTCCCGCCCCGGGGAGCTGCCGATTCCGGCAGAAGCCGATTTCTGCATCACCGGGACCATCGACCCAAATAAGACCCTGCCGGAAGGGCCTTTCGGCGATCATCTCGGCTATTACAGCCTGGTTCACGATTTCCCGGTGCTGAAAGTGGAAAACGTTTTTCACCGCCTGGACGCAATATGGCCTTTTACCACTGTGGGACGGCCTCCCCAGGAGGACACCTCCTTCGGAGCCTTTATCCACGAACTGACCGCTCCCCTCATCTCCACAGTTCTCCCCGGCGTTGATGCGGTCCATGCGGTCGATGCGGCCGGCGTCCATCCGCTGCTACTGGCGGCCGGTCACGAGCGTTACACCCCCTACGCGGCCGTGCGGGAACCCCTGGAGCTTCTAACCATTGCCAACGCCATCCTTGGCCAGGGACAACTTTCGCTTGCCAAGTACCTCTGGATTTTTGCCCGTGAAGACAACCCCGGCCTCGATGTTCACGACGTCGCTGCGTTTTTTCAATACATGCTGGAACGAGTTGACTGGCGGCGTGATCTCCACTTTCAGACGTGCACCACTATCGACACACTCGATTATTCAGGCGAAGGGCTCAACAAGGGGTCGAAAGTTGTGATAGCCGTCGCCGGGCCGAAGCGCCGCACGCTTCCGACCGAACTTCCCAGCGGCCTGTGCCTGCCGGAAGGTTTCAGTGAACCGCGCGTCTGTTTTCCCGGGGTGCTCGCCGTCCAGGGGCCGCACTGCACAACCTACCGGGAGTGCGCCGATATGGATTTAGATGCGTTCTGCGGCTTCTTTTCAGACAGCGATCCGATTACCGCATTTCCGTTGATCATTATTGTCGATGACAGTGAGTTCACGGCGCGCACTCTGAACAATTTTCTTTGGGTCACCTTTACCCGCTCCAATCCGGCCGCTGACATTTACGGGATCGGCGCTTTCACCCACTGCAAGCACTGGGGGTGTGAAGGGCCGCTGATAATCGACGCCCGCAGCAAACCCCACCATGCCCCGCAGCTCATCGATGAGCCGGCCGTCGAAAAACGGGTTGATGTCTTGGGCGCGCCGGGTGGCCCGCTCCACGGGATCATCTAACGAAATCGCAGGTTAGAAATGTATAATTTATTTGACTAATTCTTGCCCGGAATGATATTCTTCATCCGAGCGATTAAGTTCCCACCGGTTAGTCATAATTTTCAGCCACAGGAAAAATAATCACTTAAATGTATTTCCACAGGCATTATGAAGATGAGGAATGCGTTTTCAACCGGCGCAATTAACGATATCTTTTACGCCGAAAATGGAGGAGCAATGAAGTATGACGTGATTATAGCCGGAGGGGGGCCCGCAGGCGCCACAACGGCGTTTCATTTAGCAAAGCGGGACGTCCGGGTCCTGGTGATGGATAAGGCGATTTTCCCTCGGGAAAAGGTTTGTGGTGACGGGATCGCGCCACGCGCCGTCCGATCGCTCTACAAGATGGGGCTGCAGGAGCGTCTAGACGGCCATTTCAACAAGTTCCATGGCTTCAGGTTCGCCGGCGCCGGCAAGGCGGTCGTCGAAAATAGGATACCGTCAACACCACGCTTCCCCGACCACGGTTACATCATCAAGCGCTATGACTTGGACAAGATACTCCTCGACCATGCGCGCGATAATGGGGCGGAGGTCTGGGAGAACTGCAAGGTCACCGGGCCGATTGTCCACAAGGGCTGCGTAGTGGGGGTCAAGGCAATGCGTGACGGCAAGGAGTTTGAGTTGGAGGCCAGGGTGGTGGTTGGCGCTGATGGTCCCCGCTCGCCGCTCGGAAAAGCGATGGGGCTTCTGGTTGACGATCCGCTCTACTTGGGAATCTGTGTCAGACAGTACTTTGAGGGGGTCGAGGGCATTGGCGACTATCTTGAGATCTACCCGGAAAGCGGTGTAAATCCGGGGAGCGGCTGGATCTTCCCGGTGACCCGTGACGGTGTGGCCAACGTCGGCGTTGGCGTCATGCTCTACCACGCTCAACGGAACAAGATAAATCTTCACCACTTTTATGACACGTTGCTAAACAACTCTTATCATGTGGCGCCAAAAATGAGAAACGCGAAACCGATTTCACCCCTGCGCGGGGCGATATTACGACTTGGCCTAGGCGGCAGCAAAATCGAATGTCCTGGCATGATCCTAGTTGGCGATGCGGCGAGCATGACCAACCCGGTAAGCGGTGAAGGGATCACTTACGCGCTGGAGACGGGCGAGATGGCGGCGAATCATATTCTCGACAGCAGGATGAACGGCAAAGGCTACCATATCAACCCAGCCGAGGATTCATTCCGTAAGAAATTGGCTGACCGTTATCAAAACTACTTCAGGCTCGGGACCCTCAGCGTCAAGTGGGGGAACAAGAACGTTTTAATGCGCCCTATGCTCGCCGCAGTCTCGAAAAAACAGCGCTGGCGCGAACATATGATAAGGGCATTGATGCACCTGAAACATTAAGTGGCAGCCTGCTTCATCTACCCTCACTCCTCGTGCCCGCCTTGTTTTTTCCCTACCAAGAAAAAAGGCCGCCTTCCGGAAAGCGGCCTTTTTAGTTCTATGCATCCCGTGGTTAACGATTTCCGACCTTATGCAGTGTGCCGTAAAACCCCGTCGTTCTTTGCGGGGATATAAGACGCTGTTTTAGCTTGGCTTTTGTCGTTTCATAACGCAAATTTTCTTCAGTTCTTTGACAATCGGTATGGGGATTCTGGCGACACGATCGCCAGTGTAAAACCGATGCCAACATAGTCAGGTATTTTAGGGAGTATGTAGCATACGACGAAAACCAAACCTGCATTGTTTGGCCTGACCTAAAGAGATCAAAACTCCGAGTAGTAAGGTGGGGCACACCCGAATTGAAGCCTGCCGAGAAGCCGGTGCTGGCCGCTCAATGAAGCAGGAACCTCAAAGGCTTTTAGCCTTTGGAATCCTCTCCCTTCAGGGCGGGGTGGATCTCAAGATGATGCTTTTCAGCCTCAGCCGAAATGATCGCCAGGAACTGTTTGAGAATGGCAGCAGTGAGCCCCCAGATTTTATCGCCTTCATAGTGAAAGAAAAAAAGCGGATAAGTGTGCCCTTGCCAGTTCCACTCCTCGATCTGGAAAATATCGGGCCTCAGGAGGAAACTAAGGGGTACTTCAATAATACGTTCAATCTCGGCGGGGTTTATTCGCAACTGATGCCCCGCTGCGACCATCCCCACATAGGGAGTAACCAGGTAGTTATAGATGGAGAGGAACTCGTCGAGCACTCCCAGGATATCCACATCTTCGGGGTAGATCCCCACTTCTTCCCAGGTTTCACGCAGGGCGGTCCGGAGTGAGTCCCGGTCTTCAGGCTGTCTGACCCCGCCCGGAAAAGATACCTGCCCCCGATGATGAGACAGATTTTCCGTCCGCTTGGTAAAGAGAATGTGGTAGGCGCCGTTTTTCAGGAAGAGGGGGATGAGCACCGCGGCTGGCACCGGTCCGGGTACCAACTCAACCCGTTTGCGGAGAGCCAAGGCTGTTTTGATGCGACATTTCAAATCCATTGATTTATAAAATTCCAAATTCCAAAACATATCGAAAATTAATCGAAAAATATGTTTGTCATTTAGGAGCCTTGAATTAGGTGTTTTTTTAAAGTACCGGCTCTTTCGCCCGCTTCTTCAGCTCTGCAATGGTGGCGGCATAATCTACGCTGCCGAAAACGGCGCTCCCCGCCACGAAGACATCCGCCCCCGCGTGGGATAAACGGGCGATATTGTCTGTCTTTACTCCTCCGTCCACTTCCAGTTCGGTCTCCAGACCCCTCTTGTCAAGGATGCCGCGTAGGGCGTGGATCTTGGGAAGGCAGGCCTCGATGAACGACTGCCCGCCGAATCCCGGATTGACGGTCATCAGGAGCACAAGGTCGAGTTCATCGAGCAGATAATCGAGTTGATGAAGCGTGGTTGCTGGGTTGCACGCTATACCAGCCTTTTTGCCGAACGATTTTATGAGCTGCACGGTCCGGTGCAGGTGTTGGGTAGCCTCGGCGTGGACCACGATGAAGTCCGCACCGGCCTTGGCAAAATCGGGAATGTAGAGATCGGGGTTATAAATCATCAGATGGACGTCGAGCGGGAGAGAGGTCACCTTTCTGACCGCTTCAACCACTAGGGGGCCGATGGTGATGTTCGGCACGAAATGGCCGTCCATGACATCAATGTGGATATAATCGGCGCCCGCCCTGTCCACGGTCCTTACTTCCTCCCCCAGGCTGGAGAAATCGGCGGAGAGTATCGATGGCGCTATCTTCTTCATTTTAAACCTCCAGATATTTCCTACTGGCACACGGAGAAAAGCCTAGTTAACAAGGACGGACAGGTTTTCACACCGAAACACTACAGCATGCTGTCAGGATGAACGTGGTTTAAGACCATTTGCTTTTAAGCCAAAAGTTTTACTTTTATAATCCAGCAATCCCTGTCAATTGGCTTTTACTTTCTCTGTTTCTTTATATGGTGGAATTTATTCTTTTCCTAAGTCTTGCGGCGAAGAAACCGTCCATGCCGTGACGGTGCGGCCAGCTCCGGAAAAAACCCTCTTTCGTGATGAGTTCCGCGTAAGCGGGAAATAATGTACCTAAATCTTCTAACATAAAATCAGGCCGCTTTGAAAGAAAATCAGCGATGACCGCCTCATTTTCTTCCGGCGCAGTGGAGCAGACGGCGTAGAGGAGCGTACCGCCATCCTTGAGAAGGACGGCTCCGTGCAGGAGAATGGTTTTCTGGCGGGAGGCCCGTTCTGTTACATCGGCTGGTGTCTTCCACCATTTCCCCTCGGGATTGCGCCTGAGCACCCCGAGACCCGAACAGGGGGCGTCCACCAAGACCCTGTCGAAGCGGTCCGCAGCCAATGGATCGCGGCCTGACTCTGGCAGGTTTTTGGTTGCATCGCGGTGCAAGGTCGTGATGATGGTGATCCCGAGGCGCCGGGTGTTTTCCTCGATCAATGCAAGCTTGCGCATGGCAGTGTCGCACGCAATAATGGCGCCGTGGTTATTCATTAGTTGGGCCAGGTGGGTCGTTTTCCCGCCGGGGGCGGCGCAGAGATCCAGCACCCGCTCGCCGGGGAGAGGGGCGAGAAAAATGGCGGCCAGTTGTGAAGACTCGTCCTGAATGGTGAAGAGCCCCTCCCGAAAGCCCGGCAGCCCGACAAGGGGGGTGCGGCTGGTAATGTTCAGGCCGTCCGGTGAAAAATGGGTTGCAACGGCGCTTGCCCCTTCGGCTGCAAGACCGGCAATCAATGCATTCCGGGTAATCTTGAGGGTATTGGTCCGGATTGTCATGGGAGGTGCCGCGCTCATGGCTTTAGCTAGGGATTCCGCCTCCTCCTGCCCGATTTGTTCGATCCAGCGGGCGATTATCCAATGAGGATGGGAGTGGCGGGCGCTGAGGTAGCCGACGGGGTCTCTCTGCCGGTCGGGGTAGCGGATATCGTCCTTTTCCCGGTCGGCCCTGCGCAACAAGGCATTGATGAAGCCGGCTGCCCGGGGTGCCAAGACCTTTGCCAGCTTGACTGTTTCGTTCACCGCCGCGGAAACCGGTATCCGGTCAAGAAATAGCGCCTGATAGAGCCCCAGTCGTAGCAGGATAAGGACAATTCTCTCCAGCTTTTCGACTTTCTGTCGGGAAAACTGGTTGACGATATGGTCGAGGGTCCCACGCCGGCGCAAGACCCCGTAAACCAGTTCGGTAAGGAGGCCACGGTCCGGTCCCTTAAGATCTCCTTTAGAAAGCTCCCGATCAATGAGGATGTCAGCAAAGGAGCGCTCCTTCTCGATCCGGATCAGTATGTCGAAGGCTGCGAGGCGGGGATTGGCGGTGCTCACATAATCTCCCGAAAAACAAAAACAGCGCAGGGCGATAAACCTGCGCTGTCAGGTTAAGCCGAAGAACAGTTAAATCATCCTATTTTCCCGTGGGCCATCTCTTCAAGCCTGCGGACCCGCTCTTCGAGAGGGGGGTGTGTGGAAAAGAGTGACATGAGACCGTTTCCGGTCAGGGGGTTGACGATAAACATGTGGGCCGTAGCCGCATTGGCCTGCATAGGTATCTGCTGGTTGGCCAACTGCAGTTTTTTCAGAGCGTTGGCAAGGAAGAGGGGATTGCCGGTCACCTGTGCGCCCCCCTTGTCGGCCTCATATTCGCGGGCACGGGAAATGGCCATCTGGATCAACATCGCGGCAATCGGGGCGACGATTGCCATGATCAGCATGCCAAAGACCCCACCTCCTTCGTCGTCACGGTCACGGCCGCCGCCGAAGAATGCAGCCCATTGGGCCATGTGGGCCAGGTAGGTGACCGCTCCGGCAATGGTGGCTGCAATGGAAGAGATTAGGATGTCTCGGTGCTTTACATGGGAAAGCTCATGCGCCATGACCCCCATCAGCTCATCGCGCGTCAGGATACGTAGGATGCCGGTTGTTGCCGCGACAGCTGCATGTTCCGGATTTCTCCCTGTGGCGAAGGCATTAGGGGTTTCCGAGGAGATAATATAAACCCGCGGCATCGGGATCGCGGCCTGGACCGCCAGTTGCCTAACCAGCCCGAAAAACTCAGGATAATCAGCCTCGGTCACCTCCTGCGCGCCATACATGGCCAGGACGATCTTGTCCGAGAACCAGTAGGAGACGAAATTCATCACCCCGGCCATCAGCAGGGCGAAGGTCATGCCCTGCTTTCCGCCGATTGCCCCTCCGGCCATAACCAGCAGCACAGTCAGCAGTGCCATTAAAAAAGTCGTGCGCAATGCGTTCATATAGTTTACCTCTTACCTTTTTGAATATATGCGGAATTATCAAACAGATTTAGTATAATCATTGCCGGCTTAAACTGCAAGGGGTAAGAAAGCAATAGCCTGCAAAGTGTCGGATAGATCATCCCTTGACTTTAATGAAACTTGCGCTACTTTTTATGTAAAAACCCGGGCTGATTTCCTTTAGGTAAACCCGACTCTGCCGAGGGAGTCCTTGCGTTTGACAACGCCATGTTTATGCTGCACCCCGCATATCGGGTCTTTGGTTTTGGTATTAACCGATTGCGATCATCCCCATTGGGGGGGAAGCAATCGTAATAACTCCGGCTTTGCCGGAGGATACTTACTGCAAAAGGAGGCAGTGCCATGATTACCTGGGAATCGGATTTGACTAAAGCCCTGGGGCGTGGGCAGGCGGAGAAAAAGCCGATTCTGCTCGACTTTTTCAACCCCGGCTGAATCGGCTGCAAACAGATGGGAGCGGTTACGTATCCCGATGAGAAAGTGGCCGATTTCGTTATGCAGAGGATGGTGCCAGTGCAGGTTGGGGCGAACATGCCTCTCGCGGCGGAGTTCAAGGTTAAGTGGACCCCCACAATAGTTGTCCTTGATTATTACGGAAAGGAACATCACCGTACCGTAGGTTTTTTCGCTCCCGAGGAGTTCATTCCCAACCTGTTGCTCGGCATGGGGAAGGTCGATTTCGATACCGACCTGTTTGGTAACGCTATTCATCAATTCGACATCCTGCTGGAGGAGTATCCGAAAAGCGGTGTCGCTCCGGAAGCAATCTACCTGCGCGGTGTGAGTGGCTACAAGAGCACCCACGATGCCAAACCGCTCAAGGAGGCTTACGAAAAGCTCAAGGCTGAATACCCGCAGAGCGAGTGGACCATGCGGGCACTGCCCTACAGCCTGCTTTGAGATGTCCCGGACCACAATTTGAAAAGAGGGGGCTATCAATGCCCCCTTTTTTGTGGTAAATCTTGAAAGTCCATTTTTAACAAAGTGGGATTTGTGGGGATTTGAGAGGTGTTCGGTTTGATATTTCCTCCCTTGCCCCGGGGGATGGTGATCACCGGTCATTCTTTTATGAAGTCAGGGGGAGGACAAGTCATTTTGGACGATATTCTGTGGGGCATCATCATAACCATTGCTGTTCTCCTTTCGCTTGTCTCGTCCTGTCACGCCCTTCTCTTCAAGCGCGACCCGCGCGCCGCACTAGGATGGATAGTCGCCTGTCTGACCATTCCGGTTATTGGGCCGTTTCTATACTGGAGCGCGGGGATCAACAGGATTCGTCTCAGGGCTCGGCAGTGGCTTGACAGCGGCCGGCGTCTGGCGGGGTGGGATGATTTCCCCAAAAGGCTCGAGGAAGCAACATTATTTCACCCGTCGGGAGCGGAGCATCTGGCCGAGTTGCGCAAACTGGCCGACCGGGTGGTTAGTACTCCCCTTCTTGCTGGCAACCGTATAACACCTCTGGCAAACGGCGACAACGCCTATCCGGCCATGCTTGGGGCTATCGATGCCGCGAGTCACTCGATCTCTCTTAGTACCTACATCTTCGACGGCGACAGGGTGGGGCGCCTTTTTGTAGAGGCGCTGAAAAAGGCCGCCGACCGCAAGGTAGAGGTGAGAGTTATTATCGACGCCCTTGGCGAGAAATATTCATGGCCCACCGCACGACGGTTGCTGAAGGGTTCACGGGTGAAGGTGGGACGGTTCCTTCCCCTGCGCCAGGGGTGGTACGTGAATCTGCGCAATCACCGCAAGATCCTCGTAGTGGACGGATGCACGGCTTTTACCGGCGGCATGAACATAGGTGAGAGGCACATGATCGCAGGGGGTGCAAAGGCTCGCCCGGTCGCGGACATCCATTTCATGGTGGAAGGGCCGGTAGTCGGGGACCTACAGCGGGTTTTCCTGGAGGACTGGTATTTCGCCACCGGCGAACTCGTAAGCGACCGCCTTCTTTTCCCTTTGTTGGCACCAGCTGGAACGGCCCTGGCGCGGGCCATCAGCGACGGCCCCGACAAGGAATTCCGCAAGCTTAACTGGATCATCATGGGGGCGCTGGCGTGCGCCAGGGAGAGGGTGCAGATCATGACCCCTTATTTCATTCCCGACGGACCACTCCTCTCTGCCCTTGTCACCGCGACTCTTCGGGGGGTGGAGGTGACCCTCGTCATCCCCCTGGTCAATAACCTCCCTTACGTCCACTGGGCAACCAGGGCCTTTCTCTGGGAGCTTTTGCAACAGGGGATCAAGGTCTATTATCAGCCACCTCCCTTTGTTCACACTAAGCTCTTCCTTGTGGACGGCATCTGGAGCCTGATCGGCTCGGCCAATCTCGACCCGCGCAGCTTGAGGCTTAATTTCGAACTGGATCTGGAAGTGTACGATCCGGCTTTCACCGGGCTTCTGGAACGGGAGTTCATGACCACCCTTGCCCGGTCCCATGAGGTGAGCCTGGCTGAAATGGACGGGAGGACATTGCCGGAAAAGGTCAGGGACGGCCTGGCGAAACTCTTTTCGCCGTATATGTGAAGGGGAACTACTCCAAGTGTTAATACTGAAGTCTGAAGTTATCATCGCACATATTTATACTCGGCAATCTTCGGCCTTCAGGTTATAAACATGGGTCATTTTACATACCCCCCGATCTTTACCAGGGCCTTTTCCAGGGTCTCCTTGCTGTGGGCCTCGAGGGTCCAGACTGCATCGGGGGCATACTGCTCCATGAGCCGGAAGAAGTGGTCGAAATCAATGTTCCCTTCACCGATGGCATTGTGGTCGTCCTTTATCCCGAAGTTGTCGTGGATATGCGCCTCGGCAATGTAGGAGCCGATCTCGGCGAACCACTGCTCCATGCTTACCTTGACAAAGAGGTTCCAATGCCCTGTATCGAAACAGTGGCGCAACTGCGGAGAATTGATTGCCTCGAAGAGGGCCTTTAAGGTGGATGGCTCCTCCTCGAAGATGTTTTCCACTGCCAGTGTGCAGCCGATTTCCGCTGCCCGACCAAGGACCTCTTGCCAGGTGGTGACGCTCTGTTTCAGCCATAAATCTTTGTTGTCGCCATAGCGCCAGCGGTCATAGCCGGGATGAAGTACTATGACCTTTGGCCTCAAGAGTTCGGCGGCGTCGAGTGTCTGGTGAAAACGACGCAGGGTCGCCTCGCGTACCATCCGCTCGGTCGAGCCGGGATTTAGGTCAACGTACGGGGCATGCATCGTGGTGCTTAAGCCGTTTTCCGTAAGGACCACGGCGATTCTCTTCAAATCCTCGGGGTTGAGGCTGTCAAAGCCTTCCCCGGAGATGTGGACCTCCGGGTTTACCCTGCGCTCCAGGACCAGAGCCAGGTTTTTCTGTAGGAACCAGTAGGGAACATGCGCAAACACCCGGTTATTCATGATGGCTACGTTCTCCTTTGTGTTTTTTAATTATTTCACCGGCGCACTCTTCACATCCGACCAGTTGCTCCAGCTTCTGGATGGAGGCTGGCTCGCCGAGCACGATCAGGGTGTCGTTGGCCTCGATTTTTGAATGGGGATTGGGATTGAAGAGCATCTTGCCGGAGGACTTTTTGATGCCGATGATGATGACTCCGGTTTCTTTGCGGAAGCCGGAACTGACCAGGTTTTCTCCGATGAAACCTGAACCAGCTGGGATATTAAGCTCCTCCATCTGCAACTCAAGGTTTTCGCTGCCGGTGGCAATCTCGATGAAATCGACCACGTTGGGGCGCAGGATGGCTTGGGCCATGCGGCTCCCGCCGATCTGGTAGGGGGAGATGACCTTGCTGGCGCCAGCCCTTTTCAGCTTGATTTCAGAGCCCTCCTCGCCGGCGCGCGCGAGGATGAAGAGGTCTGGATTAAGACCGCGGGCGGTCAGGGTTATGTAGACGTTCTCCGAATCGGAAGTCACAACGGAGATAAGCCCCTTAGCTTTCTTGATCCCCGCCTTGAGCAGGGTCTCGTCATCGGTGGCGTTACCTTGGAGGAAGAGGTGCCCTTCTTCCTTCAAGGTTTCGATGACGTCGGGGTCCCTTTCCACCACCAGGAATGGGAGCGGTTTGGCGGCGAATTCCCTGCAGATCAGGGAGCCCATCCTGCCGAAGCCGCAGATGATATAGTGGTCATGAAGAGCTTCAACCAATTTTTCCACCTTTTTCCTCCCGATAATGCGCTGGAACTGCCCTTCAAACATGATCTGGGCAAGGCTCCCCACGATATAGCCGATTACGCTTACGCCTAAGATAATGAGAACAATGGTAAAGAGCTTGCCGGCGTCGCTCAGGTCGTGAACTTCCCGGAAACCGACCGTGCTGAGGGTGATGACTGTCATATACAGGGAATCGAGAAACTTCCACCCCTCTATCCCCATATATCCGGCAACCCCAAGTGATACGAGGAGCCCCAGGATTAAAAAGGATATTTTTAAATGCCGGATCGGGTCCACGCAACTCTCCTTTGACAACTTGTTTCCATCTCCACGCCCTCGATGAAAAGCCCAGATGGAAACTATATAAGATTACTCTTTGGATCGTCAAATATCAAGTTTTATTAACGTTTAAATTTCCTTTCGTTTTGATTGCAAGGACTTGTTATAATTGATTAAATAGACTAAATATTGACAAATTTTGTATATTGTATACAATTAAGCTACTATTTCTGGAGACAGGTTAATGAGAAAAAATATCGAAAAGCATTTGACCTTAAGGGAAAAAATCCTGGAAACTATCCGCGACGCAATTATTTCCGGGGCGCTAAAACCCGGTGAAAAAGTCGCTGAACCGGAACTTTCCGAACGGTTCGGCATCAGCCGCACCCCGATCAGGGAAGCTTTCCGGCAACTCGAATCAGAAGGATATCTGACCGTTATTCCTCGCAAAGGGGCGGTGGTTGCCTCCTTCTCCCAGCGTGATGTGGAAGAGTTTTATGCCATCAAAAGCATCCTCGAGGGGTATGCTGCGCGCAAGGCATGCGCGAAGCTGACCCCCCGGGAGATCGATAAGCTCCAGTCCATTAACGACAAATTGAGTCTGCTTGCGGAAGATGGTGATGTCAAGCATTTCTTCAAGGTGCATAACAGTTTCCATGAGTTGTTCGTAAGGGCGGCGGACAACGAAAAGCTCGCTGATATGATCATTAACCTTGTGGAGAGATTCCAGCTCCTGCGCATTGCGTCATTGAGTGTTCCGGGAAGAATGGAGTTCTCTGTTAAGGAGCACCAGAAGATTATAGAAGCTTTTCGCAACGGAAATGCCGATCTCGCGGAAGCGCTGGTCCGTGGTAACGCCGAGTATGGGGGGAAGGTCCTGGTGCAGGACGGGGAGGTGGTCATTCTTCACAAACCGGACGGGAGAAAAACGATTTTACAAGCGGACCTGTAGGTTAAAGGAATTGCCGTGTCACTTCTAAAAAGCATCCCCAAAGTGGACAGGGTGCTGGAATTACCCTGGGTGAAAGAGGCACTTACCGGCCATCCCCGGCCGCTGGTGCTCCGGGCGGTACGCCAGGCCCTGGAAGCGCTGCGCGAGGAACTCCTTACAGCTAAAGCGCCGTTCCCCCTCAATGAAGAGTTTATTGTTGCGCGGTTCCAAACGGAACTTGCCGTATTGACGGCATCCCGCCTGAAGCGTGTGATCAATGGCACAGGGGTGGTGATACATACCAATCTTGGCAGGTCACCCCTTTCGGAAAGCGTCCGGGAGGGAGTGAACGATATTGCTTTCGGCTATTCGAATCTGGAGTTCGATCTGGCAAAGGGGGAGCGGGGGAGCAGGTATTCCCACCTGGAAGGGCTTTTGTGTGAACTGACCGGCGCAGAGGCGGCGCTCGTGGTAAACAACAATGCCGCGGCTGTGCTTCTTTCCCTGGCTTCACTGGCGCAAGGAAAGGAAGTAATCGTTTCACGCGGCGAACTGGTGGAGATCGGCGGCTCATTCCGCATTCCGGACGTGATGAGGCAAAGCGGCGTAAAACTTGTGGAAGTCGGCGCAACCAACCGGACCCATCCTCGTGATTATCGCGAGGCAGTGACTTCTGCCAGCGGGCTTCTCCTAAAGGTCCAGGCCAGCAACTTTGCAATTGTCGGATTCACCGGGGAAGTGTCCGTTCCTGAACTGACGGAGATCGGCCGGGAATTTTCCCTCCCGGTGATGGCGGATGCGGGGAGCGGAAATTTTATCCACCTGCCGGGCCTGCCGGGAAAGGGTGAACCGACTGTCCAGGCATTTGTCAGCTCCGGTGTAGATGTGGTGACTTTCAGCGGCGACAAACTTCTCGGTGGACCCCAGGCCGGCATTATCGTCGGGAAAAGTGTCTTTATTGAGCCCATGAAGCGGCACCCCCTATTGCGAGCCCTCCGTGTCGATAAGATGACCATTGCCGCGCTGGAGGGGACTCTGCGGCTCTTTCGCGATGAGCGGCAGGCCCTGGCGGAGATACCAATACTGCGGATGCTGACCGTTTCGGCTGCTGAACTCACCGCAAAAGGGAAACGCTTGATCCGGCGCTTAAGCCGACTTATCCCCGCAGGAGGCAGCCTCTCCATCGTCAGCGGGATGTCGCAGGTGGGTGGAGGCGCGCTCCCACTGGCGGAGCTCCCCACTGCCCTGATCGCCATCCATCTGGACGGCTTCTCCCCCCATGACCTGGAAAGAAGGTTCAGGAATTGCCCCTTCCCGGTAATCGGCAGGATATACAAGGGTAGTTTCCTCCTCGACCTCCGGACGATCCTCGACGCTGATATACCTGATCTTCTCTTAGCCTTTCAGGCCATTGCCGAATAAACAAGCTTCGACTAACCCTCTGCATAGGTAGCGGTTTTTCCCGCCAGCAGCTCATCTTGAAAACCGGGCAAAAACAGTCGGCTTTCTTTGTCCTTCCTGTTAACAAAAGTTTTTTTGAATGATCACTCTTTTTTCCCATTGACCGGGAGATGAAGTGGCCGTTATACTGAGCTGCGTTATTTTGATTATAATATGAAAAACGTTGGTCCATGCAACCGCGTTAACTTTCTTGCCTAAAAGCCCCCTTCAGAGAGGTAGGGGATTAAAGGCGGATAATTATGCTTGATCTAAAAAAAGTTCCAACATATAATAACTTCATGAAATACACAAACGACAAGGGTTCGCACTCAATATACAATCTTCAGTTCCACTATATAGCCTGCGTCAAGGATCGGCGAAAAATTTTGACCGACGAAGTT
>Ga0326727_10001939_pt1 | contig 73608 bp, 56 predicted proteins | sample MB2enrmetagenome_FD_207643 | JGI IMG/M metagenome (GOLD analysis project Ga0326727, IMG submission 207643) | Lab enriched peat soil microbial communities from McLean, Ithaca, NY, United States - MB29MY | ecosystem: Environmental > Terrestrial > Soil > Wetlands > Peat | place: USA: New York... | reverse complement strand
ATGGGTCTGAAGAACGATCTGCTGAGCATGCCGATCGATGAACGCCTGACCTACGATCCCGAGGAGAATCTTTTCTTTGTCAACTTTGAAAACCTATATGTCAAGTCGTCAGAGGATATCCTGAGAATCAAGGCAATTATTGAGAGCATGTTGGTTCCTTTGGGTAAGAAAGTCAATACGATTGTAAACTATGACAATTTCAACATAGCCCCAGATCTGGTCGATGAATATTCGGATTTGGTGAAATATGTCATGCGTTTCTACAAAAGCACTACGCGTTATACGACAAGTACCTTCCTGAGGATGAAGCTCGGCGATGAACTGGCAAAGCGGGATGTGGCGCCGCACATTTATGAGACCAAAGAACGTGCGCTGCGTGCCCTCGTGCAAAAAGAGAAATAGACCTATCTTTCCTTGGGCGTGCCTGATCGGTCAGGCACGCCTGTTCGATTTCCATGACGGCGACAGGCTCCTGACTGGTGGAACTTCATGAGATCAAGTGCGTAAGGTATGGAAACATAACCGGACGCTGCCGCTCATTGTTCTGCTGCGGAAAAGACTTGATGGGTTGCGCTTCGCTCCACCCATCCTACGGGTCTTGGCGGCCTGCCGCTGCGCTTAGTCCACCGTACGGATCTTTTCATGGTTGCGGGTGTCCCGGAGGGACATGAGAGACTGCAATGAAAGGAGGAAGACAGATGGACTGGAGTGTCATTGGAATTATTGTATCGTTAGCGTTCATTGTCGTTCTGGCCCTAAGGGGATGGCATATTATCATCATCGCACCCCTGGCCGTCGTCTTACTATCCATTTTTTCTCAAATGAATATCATGGAAACGATGACAGGACCCTATATGAAAGGGTTCGTCAATTACGCCGGGAAATTTTACCTGATCTTTCTGGCTGGTTCCGTGTTCGGCAAATTCATGGAAGACGGGCAAGCGGCGCGCTCCATCGCCGAGGGTATTTTGAAAGTGATCGGAAAAGAGAGTCCCATGCGGGTACTTCTGGCTATTTCGATCGTCTCCATATGTCTCACCTACGGCGGCGTGAGCCTGTTCGTCGTCATATTCACGGTTATTCCGATCTCGCGGCCCCTGTTCAAGGAGGCGGATCTCGCCTGGCATCTCTTCATGGCCGCATTCGTATTCGGAGCGGCATCGTTGACGATGACCATGCTCCCGGGAACTCCGCAGATCCAAAACATCATGCCCACAAAATACATGGCCTCAACGACGACTTCGGCTCCGCTGGTCGGTCTTATGGGAGCGTTCGTTGTCGCAGCCTTAAACGTCCTGTATTTTCGCGCATACAAACACATTTTCTGGGGGCACGTTGTTGCGGCTACAATAGCCCTGTTCTTCGCGATCCCTCTGGGGATCTGGATCTATGGTTAATTGGAGTTCGGGAGGAAAAAATCCGTGAAGATACCCGAGATCAGAAAAACGGCTGTGCTGGGAGGAGGCCTTATCGGTTCAAGCTGGGCGACCAACTTCCTCTGGAAGGGTGTATCCGTCAATATCTACGACATCAGCGATGAGGCCCTGAAGACAGCCCGGAATCGTATCCGGGCAAACCTGGAATATCTCGTCTCAAAAGGCATCTTGACGGCGGGTGAAATGAACGTGGCCCTGGGCCTGGCAAAATACACGATGGACCTTGCCGAGGCCGTGAAAGATGTCCAGTTTCTCCAGGAGTCTGTCCTCGAGCAATATGAAGTAAAACGGGCCCTGCTCGCAGAGGTTGATAAGCATGCTCCGGCGGATGCCGTCTTCGCGAGCAGCACTTCAGGGCTCCTTATCACGGAGATTGCAAAAAGTTCAAAGCACCCTGAGAGATGTCTGGGCGCCCACCCTTACAATCCTCCTCATCTTATCCCCCTTGTTGAGATCAACAGGGGGCAAAAGACGAGCGAAGAGACCGTAAAGAGAGCCTGCGACTTCTACATGGCTCTGGGCAAGGAACCCATCGTTCTCCGGAAGGAGGCCCATGGGTTTATCTCCAACAGGCTCTCCATGGCCCTCTACCGGGAAGCCGTCGATCTCGTGATGAGAGGGGTCTGCTCTGTGGAGGACATCGACAAAGCCGTAAACTTCGGACCGGGCCTGCGCTACGCCCTCATGGGTCCCAACCTCATCTACCAATTGGGAGGCGGTCCCCAGGGGATTCAGGGTCTGCTCAAACACGTTGAGAACTCCGTGGAACTCTGGTGGGAGGATATGGCGGTCTGGAAGAAATGGCCGCAGGGCTGGTATGAGAAGGCTCAGGAAGGCGTGAACAGAGAAATGGCCAATCGTCCATCCGAACAGGGCCGCACCAATGAAGAAATTGCCAGGTGGCGGGATGACGGCCTTATCGAGATACTGAAGTTTTTGAAAAAGATCTAAATTAAACCCGTTTCTTGTAAGTTTGATGTATGCAGAATAATAATCAGTGCATAAACCATCCCTGGTTGGAAAGGAGAATTTATGAAAAAATCATTTGAACGTGTAGCAGTGGTCGGAACGGGCGTTCTGGGGACGCAGATCGCCATGATTGCAGCATATGCCGGCTACAAGGTCAGCGCCTTCGACATCAGGAAAGGCGCCTTTGATGAAACCTACGCCAAACTGTATGCGGATCTAAAGGGAAAGGGCATCAACCCTTTCATTGCCTTTGATAAGTGGGAGGAATGCAAAAAGAGTATCCGGTTTGCGGCGAACCTTGGTGATGCGCTCAAAGACGCAGATCTGGTTGAAGAGTCGGTAACGGAAGACGTGGAAATAAAGCGAGAGGTCTTCAAGCAGATGGGAGAAAAGGCGCCGGCCAAAGCGATCTTTGCCACTAACAGCTCCTCCCTTCCCGTATCGAGAATGGAAGAAAGCAGCGGCAGGCCGGAGCGCTGCATCAACATCCACTTCTATTTTCCGCTCCAGGGATTGAATATGGCTGATCTCATGGCGGGGACAAAGACTCTTCCCGAGACCATGCAGAAGGGTGAGGAATGGATCCGTTCTCTGGGTGTTGTGCCGTTGAGGGTGAAAAAGGAGACCCTGGGTTTCTGTTTCAACAGCGTCTGGCGGGCCATAAAGAAACGAACCCTCTATATGTGGGCAAATGACTTCGCCGACTTCCGGGACATCGACCGGGCGTGGCGCATCTTCTCCGGCATGAAAGTCGGCCCCTTTGCTCTGATGGATACTGTTGGTCTGGATACCGTTTTCAACATCGAGATGTCCTATTACGCTGATTCGAAGGACCCCAGCGACAAGCCGCCCGACGCACTGGCGCAGATGATCAAAAGAGGTGAACTGGGTGTTAAGAGCGGAAAAGGATTTTATACGTATCCAAATCCCGAGTTTCTCCAGCCCGACTTTTTGGATCCGAAGAAACAAGGAGGAACAGAATGAAAGAAAAAGCCATCATAACGGCGGCAATCACTGGGAGCATCCACACCCCGACGATGTCGGATTATCTCCCCATCACGCCGGCCCAGATTGCCGATGAGGCCGTGAGGGCCTATGAGGCAGGCGCTGCCGTCTGCCATGTCCATGCCCGCAATCCCGAGACGGGGATGCCCGTGCCCGATGTAAACCTCATGAAGGAAATCATCACGAGCATCAAGAGCCGCTGCAACATGGTCGTCTGCATTACGACGGGCGGGGGGCTGGGAATGACGACGGAGCAGCGCGCCGCACCGGTGACCCTTTACAAGCCGGAACTTGCATCGTTCAACGCCGGCTCCATAAACTTCGCCCTCTTTCCAGTGATCCCGCGATACAAAGAGTGGAAGTTTGAATGGGAGAAACAGTATCTCGGCATGACGGAGGATTTCATCTTCGCCAATACCTTCAAGTCCATGAAGGAATACTGTGCGATATTCAAGGAAACCGGGACAAAGCCCGAGTTTGAGATCTATGACTCCGGGATGGTTAACAACATAGCCTTCATGATCCAGGCGGGGTATGTCAAAAAGCCCGTTTATATTCAGTTCGTCATGGGGGTCCTGGGCGGAATCACGCCGAGTTCCGAGAACCTTCTTTTTCTCGTGGACTATGCGAAGAAGAGCATCGGGGATTTCGAGTTTTCCGTCTGCGTAGCGGGACGTGCCCAGTTCCCCATTTGCACGCAGTCCCTTCTCATAGGCGGCAATGTCCGTGTAGGTCTTGAGGACAATCTGTACCTTGAAAAAGGCAGGATGGCGAAAAGCAATGCCGAGCAGGTCGCCAAGATAGTCCGCATCGCCGGAGAGTTGGGCATCGATCCTGCCACACCCGACGAAGCCAGGAAAATTTTGGGCTTGAAAGGGTTTGAGCAGGTGGGCTTCTAACGGGAACCGTCATTCATCCGGTTTTGCCCGGACGACTTTGGGGTTCGGAAGCCGTCTCTCCCCGGGAAACCCCTGAAGTGTAAAAAGTTAAGTTAGAAGGGTGAAATTTTCATTCTTTCACCCTTCACTTTTCACCCTTCGGTTGTGAGAACTACCCGAAACCGCGCCCTGCCGCTAATCATCTGTTCGTAGGCCTCGGCGGCACGCCCGAGCGGGAAGACTTCAGTCATGGGCCGCACGCCGGTGAGCACGCTGAAGGAGAGCGTATCCTGTGAATCGATGGACGTGCCGGCCGGCCACCCAACGATCGACCGGCGTCCCATGATAAGCAGAAGTCCATTCACTTCGAGCGGGTCTTCAGCAGCACCTATCACGATTAACTTCCCGTTGACGCCGAGACCGCCCACGACCGCACTCATTGCTTTGCCGCTCGTCACTGTTGCGATGATGACCCTGGCGCCGCCCAATTTGGTTAACTCAACCGCAGCGTCCTGCGCCTGACTGTCAATGTAGTGATGCGCGCCAAGCTTTGCGGCCAGCGGTTCCTTGTCCCGGCCCCGAGCAATGGCCACCGTCCTGAAGCCCATCTTCGCGGCGAACTGAACAGCCAAATGTCCGAGCCCGCCCAAGCCGTATACTGCAACCGTATCGCCGGGCCGGGCCCCGCTGTTCCGAAGGGAGTTGAAGGTGGTTATGCCTGCGCACATCAACGGTCCCGCGTCTACGGCTGAAAGCTCTGCCGGGATCAGAGCCAGGGCTGAGGCGGGAGCTATCATGAATTCGGCGTAGCCGCCGTCGTACGTGATGCCGGGTATTTGAAGCGCGATCTGGCAGGTAACGAAGTCGCCGCGACGGCAGGAATCGCAATACCCGCAGTGTCCGCCGTGCCAGCCGACTCCTACCCGTTGGCCTGACGCCCATCCGGCCACGCCGGCGCCGACCGCATCAATTATTCCGGCAACTTCATGTCCCGGGACACGCGGGTACAGAATGCCGGGCCAGATTCCTTCCTTGGTTAAAGAGTCGCTGTGGCAGATGCCGCAGGCTTGAACTTTAATGCGCACGGACCCCGGGCCTGGCTCCGGAATCTCGCGTTCAACGAGTTCAAAGGGGCCACCCGGTTTAGTGACTTGCACAACTCGCATCGTCTTCATAATAGCTGCTCCCATCCTGTTCTTGATAAAAGAGTGTATTTAGACACCGGCGTATACCAGCCGGGTGAAGAAAGATCCGTCGATCAGAAACCTGCCCCACTTGGCATCATAGGCAGCCGAGGGTTTGGCGGTGAGCACTTCCTCGAGTGACATGCCCCGTTTTTTGATATCGGCCACCTTGTCGCGCATGTTGACCAGCATGTCGCGGTATTCGGCGAGGTGGGATTTATCACCGACGGGACCATGTCCCGGGATGATGATGGTCTTGTCCGTGACCTTGGCAAGGTTGGCTTCCGTGGCGCGGATCATACCGTTGATGCTGCCGCCGGTCGAATAGTCGATGAAGGGATAAAAACCGTTCCACCACGTGTCGCCGGTGATAAAGACATGGGCGTCGGCTAACTCCACGGAGATATCGCCGTCGGTATGGCAGGGGCCGTAGTATTCGAACACAATGGTGGCGCCATTTAGGCCTAGAGTGCGATCAGTCTTGAATACCTCAGTCGGAAGTGCGTCTTCGGGTAAGGGTGGGAAAGTAAAGTCCCAATCGTCCACTCGCGTGATGCTGGAAAGGTGCTTGCGCGTGTTCTCGTGGGCGATGATCGTAGCGCCTTCAGCGTGCGCCCAATGGTTGCCGCCCGTGTGATCGAAGTGCCAGTGGGTATTAATGAGGTACCTGATGGGGTCTGGGCTGATCGCGGCGAGCGCAGCGGTGATTTTGGGCCGTGAGACGGATATGCCGGCGTCGACGAAAAGCTTGCCGCCGGGACCGGAAAGAACGATAATATTCCCTCCGGAACCCATGAGGACGCTGATGTTTGCGCGGAGCGGCCAGACGGTGATCTCGGCTTTAGCGGCTTCGCTCCGGCTCCGGTTGACAATGCCGATATCTTCAGCGGCGTGTTGATCCATGGCGGGCTCGTGACGGCGAGAAGCGCCATGTGTTTGCTTGAGAGCCATGATAGTCTCCTTTTTAGACCTCTATAATGAAGGGCATTGGGATTCTCCCTTTATTGTGTGCATTTGTTGTTGATGATTGTCGGTTACATCTGGAAACTCATTCCACATCACCCCATAAAAAAACGGTAATCATTGCGATCTCACCGACAAGTAGCTGAAAAATAAGCTAAATTTTGGAAGATAGCGTCAGTGCGTCAGGTCTTTCATGGGTTTTAAAGGTGGGAAGTCTCACCGGCATCCAGTGTTATTTTGGTAGCAGTTGTCTGGATTCTTTACCCGTTGACGACCTCCATACAGTTAAGCACGTTGGTTCACTGTGAGCATGTGAGCGAACGTACGTTCGACGAAGTCGTCACCGCTTTTGAGAAGGCTGTGGGTGAGATCACCAGCGACGCATTCCAAAAAGTCCTGGCTGCTTCCACCGGCGCGCACGACTTTGAGGCTCGTGTCCGGTCCTTTGAAGGAGAAAGCGGCTTCATGCGTTTTCTGGATATCAATCATGGCGCGTGGATGTCGCACATCGGAGTGCCGGCCCGGTGCAAACTCTACATCCTCGGAAATCCGCTCATCGCGCGGACGATGTTGGAACACGACCTTGGCGTGGGTTTGAACGTGCCGGTGCGGATGATGGTCTACGAAGATTCTGCAACAGGAAAAACCCGGCTGGCCTATGATCTTCCCTCTTCATTGATGGCCCGCTTGCGTAATCAGAAAGTGGCGGCTGCGGCCAAGCGGCTGGATGAGAAGCTGGCGGCGTTGGCCAGGGCCGTGACAGGAGTTGAGGCGTGACGACAAGGGGCACTTATCAGGTGTATAATTAATGACTCGCATCTCAATAATCATTCCTGCTGGAGATGCTATGCCATTGAGGATATCGTCGCCGTCAAGTCAGCTTTAACCGGTAATATCTTCCATAGAGAGAAGAATCATGCCTGCGCGCTCACCTTCCTCCGGAATCAGGTGGGCATTGAGGAACATCTTCTTAAAGCCGATTCCCGGGAAATCGTGCTCGACCTTGAAGTCATCAACAGATTTGTTATCGGGTACGATTCGCTCCAGCAGTTCCCGAAGTCCGGGGATATTCCATCGGCCGTTTCCAAGATCGTAGATGCGCTTGTTCTCGGTTTCACCGCGCGTCGTCCCGAACTTGCGGCAGAATTGGATGTTTGCGGAAATTACGTTAAGGTCCGGGTCGAGAATCAGCAGAGGCACTCGCACGGTCTCCACGATTCTTTCGGCGAAGTTTTTGGCCGAACGCATCTGCTCTACGGCCCGCTTTCGATCCGTTACGTCAATGAAAGTGATTACCACTCCATCTATTACATTTTCTTTGGTCCGGTAGGGCAGGATACGCATTAAAAACCATCTGCCGTGTTCCGCCATCACCTCGGTTTCCTTTGCCTGGAGGGTATCGAGGACCATCTGCGCATCTTTATAGAGATCCGGGTACGATATTTTGGTGGTCAAATCCTGGATGGGTCTTCCCACGTCTGCGGAGATGAGGCTGAACAGCTTTGTCATGGAGGGGGTGAAACGCTTGATCCCAAGGTGGGCGTTAAGAAAGATGGTCCCGATTTCGGTACTTGCGAGAAGATTATTGATATCGTTATTGAGCTCGGACATCTCATCTATTTTGGCCTGAAGCTCGGAGTTCACCGTAACCAGCTCTTCGTTAGTGGACTGAAGCTCCTCTTTGGCGGTCTCCATCTCTTCGTTCATGCTCTGCAGCTCTTCATTGGTGGACTGGAGTTCCTCATTGGTCGACTTGAGTTCCTCATTGGCGGCCTCCTGTCCTTCGATTGTAGCCTGAAGGCTCTCACGGGTAACCTGCAGTTCGCGTTCGATCTCATCGATGCACGAATCTGTCTCCTCGCCGGACTTTTTCGTGCTGCGTTTATCGGAATATGGTCTGTCAATAAATACCAGGAGAACGAGCTTCTGAGTATCAGCCGGCATCTGCAATGGACGAATGGTGACATCGACCGCTCTGGCACGCCCTTCCAGCTTTAGCCGTAATCCATGAAGAACCGAAGGCGCCCCATCCTTGATCGCTTTGAAGATTGCCGTCGGCAGCCGAAGACGCAACGAGTCGGGGACAATCTTGAGAATATTGGAACTCGGCTCCCCTTTGGGATAGAACAGGTACCTGCCGGTCGGTCCCTGGGAATAGATCACATCTAATTTTTCGTTAATGAGCACGCTGGCCGGTGCATACTCATCCTGTACGAGTTTTTCCACAAATTCCCTGACGTTTGCCACTTTGATCTCATGCCTTTCCCGGGTTGTCCGACCAGTGCCGATAGACTCACCCGAAGGCAAGGCAGGGGCGGCTTGCCGGGTGTGAAGCTTCTTTGACCTAAAGATCTTTGCCTTTACATCAGCGGTTGAGAAAAGGTCTGAGAATTGCCCGATCGATTCCGATGTTCCAAGAAAGAGGTACCCATTGTCACTCAAACTAAAATGGAAAAGCTCCATTATCTTCTTTTGCAGTGGAGTGTCCATGTAGATCAGGACATTTCTGCAACTGATCAGGTCCAGCCTGGAAAAAGGAGGATCGGCTACGAGGTCCTGAACTGCAAATACGATAGAATCGCGGATGTCTTTCTTCAGTGAGTAGCCCCCGTCCTTGCTTATGAAGAAACGCTCCAGGCGCTCCGGCGAAACCTCCGATGCGATTGCTTCGGGATATTCGGCAGCCCGCGCGCGCTGGATAGCCTCCGGGTCTACGTCGGTTGCAAACACCTGAAAAGGGAAATGCCTGTCAAGCTTATCCATCGCTTCCATGAAGAGCATTGAAATCGACAGGGCTTCCTCTCCGGTGGCGCATCCCGGCACCCAGACGCGCACCTGTGAACCGTCCCGATGGTTGGCAAGGATCTGAGGAATCACTCTGGCGGCCAGAACTTCAAACGCTGACTGGTCTCTGAAAAAACTCGTCACCAGTATTAGCAACTCTTTAAAGAGTCTATATATTTCGGCATGGTTCTCCCGGAGATAACGGTGGTAGTCCGCCGCGAGTTCGATCTTGTGAACGGCCATGCGGCGCCTGATTCTGCGGTGGATGGTGCTCTGTTTGTATCCCGAGAAATCCCTGCCCGTAACGGAGCGAATAAGCATCAAGACCTTCTGCACGTGACCGGCGAATTGCTTCTCCTCTGTCTGGAGTTTTCCGGAAGGTTTTAGGTAGGGTTGCTCTACATAGCTCAGCAACTCCCGAGGGATTTTTTCAACGGGCAGAATGTGGTCCGCAAGACCGGCCAATATGGCGCTTCTTGGCATTCCATCATACTTGGCACTCTCCGGGTCCTGCACAATGGTCATCCCCCCGGACTCCTTAATTGCCTTGAGCCCCAGGGTGCCGTCGCTGCCGGTGCCTGAGAGAATTACGCAAAGGGCTCTTTCTCCCAGGTCCTGTGCCAGGGAGCGCAGGAAGTGATCTATGGGGAGGGTGATCCCTCGTATTTTAATCGGGTCTGTCATCTGAAAGACCCCATTGAAGATACCGACGTCCTTGCCGGCGGGATTGAGATAAACGTGGTTTCGTTCGACCCTCGTCTCGTCTTCCGCGTTCAGAACCTCCATTTGCGTGTGCTTTTGCAGGATAGCCCCCAACAGGCTCTTTCCTGCAGGGTTCAAGTGCTGGATAACCACGAAGGCCATGCCGGAGTCGGAAGGCATGTGGTCGAAAAACCCCTGAAGCGCTTCGAGCCCGCCCGCGGAAGCCCCCAGAGCGACGATAGGGAAGGATTTTTCCGCAGTCTCGCTTCCGAGTGACGCTTGCGTATTCAACTTTTTCACTTTCATTCCGGTTCCCTCATCATCATCCACATTAAATTAAGGAAACTCTGCTGAACGGCCAACGAAAGTTCCCCTGTTGAAAGGGCATTTTCCGCATATCTTGGCGAAGAGCTTTCGGGTCTGCACGTAACAAAAGAAAGATGGCAAGGCTAAGACAACTTGGCATTTCCGATGCCGCGAAAGGAACTATTTCCCTTTGAACGATATCACGCTCGCTTCCACATTATAATTCATAATTGACGGTTTTCATCCGGCAGCCCTGATAACCGCCAAAAAAAGGGACCATCCAAAACACCGTGTTCTTGCGGCGATCCGGTTAATCTCTATGTTGCAAGTAGTGTTCTGGGATGTTAAACTCCAACTTTAGTCAGGCCTCGTCTCATATCAACATTTCTTCATCCCAATGGCTCTGTGTCACGAGCAATTTAAGATTTAAAGCGCTCTACACCTCCTACGATTATCCCAAAGGGCGCCATGAGACCCGATAGCCGTTACTCTTTGGCTGAGCATAAAGTCGACTCGATACTGGAAGTGCTTCGCGGTCGTTCGCAAGGGATATTGCTTCGCGAAAACGATCGGTTGCTTCAAGGTGTATTGGATGATCTCTCCAATGCGATGGAGGAGCTTCGGGCCGCTCATGCTGAGGTCTATGCGCAACGGGAAGAGCTGGCTGAAGCCTGTCGAGAGGTGCAGCGGGAACACCAGAGGTACGTCGAGCTTTTTGAGGATGCTCCCGACGGATACGTCGTAACCGATCTTCATGGGGTTATAGAGCAGGCTAACCTCGCCGCAGCAGAACTCTTCGATTCCGCACGAGACTTCATCGTCGGAAAGCCATTGGCTCTTTTTGTGGACAAAGTGGATAAAACAGCCTTCTTCCAGCAGTTAAACAAGATGGATGCTCTCGAAGCTATTAAAGATTGGGAGCTTCGTTTGCAACCCTGGAAGGGGACGTCTTTCTGGGCATCGATAAACCTTGCCAAAGTTCAAATCCCGACGCACGAAGATATCAGTTTGCGTTGGCTCATCCGCGACATCACAAGCCGCAAGCAGGCGGAGGAGTTTCTGCGGCGTTACGCACTATTGGCCGGCCAGGGCCGCGATATCATTTTATTCATTCGGCGGGACGACGGCCGCATACTGGAGGCAAACGCCGCTGCTGTCAAAGCTTATGGATACGGCTATGAAACCTTGCTGACGATGACGATCCATGACCTGCGGGCGCCCGATACCCGGATGCTGACTCAGGGACAAATGGACGAAGCGGAAAGCCGGGGTACTCTCTTTGAGACTTTTCACCGGCGCAAGGACGGCAGCATATTCCCGGTGGAAGTTAGTTCGCGGGGCGAGACAATCGAAGGCGCACGCACGCTGATAAGCGTGGTCCGCAACATTACCCAGCGCAAGCGAACTGAGGACATTATCCATGTGCGTCTGAACCTGCTGGAGTTCGCAACATCTCATTCTGTAGAGGAGTTGCTTCAGAAAATACTGGATGAAATTTGCGCACTGCTCGACAGCCCCATAGGATTCCTCCACTTTGTGGAAAGCGATCAGAAAACCCTTTCACTCCAGGCATGGTCGACGAGAACGCTCGGTGAATTCTGCACAGCAGTAGGGAAAGGCTCACATTATCCGATAGAGAAGGCGGGGGTGTGGGGGGACTGTATTCGTGAAAGGCGCCCGGTAATACACAACGACTACCCTGCATTGCCTCATCGAAAGGGCCTGCCCGACGGACATCCCCCTGTTATCCGGGAACTCTGCATACCTATCATTAGGTCCGGCCGAGTTGTAGCAGTACTCGGTATCGGGAACAAACCCGAAGATTACACTCAAGAAGACATCGAAGCGGCATCCTACCTGGCCGACATTGCCTGGGAGATTACCGAGCACAGGCGGGTTGAAGAAGAGCTGCGCGAGAGCCGGTCCCGGCTTGATCTTGCGCTGCGGTCTTCTCATATGGGGGCGTGGCGCTTGGACATAGTGGAAAACAGACGCTGGTTTGACGACCAGGTCTGTCACCTTCTTGGTATCGCCCCGAAGGAATTCACCGGAACAGCAGATGAGGTCTTAAACGTAATCCATCCTGACGACCGCCGTGCAACCAGTGAGGCCCTCGCCCGAGCCATTGAACACGACGGGCTTTACGAAGCAGAGTACCGTGTGGTCCACCCGGACAGCAACATCCATTACCTGGCTTCGCGCGGCAGGGCGGTCCGTGATGATATTGGCCGGCCGGTTAGGATGAACGGTATCATCTGGGAAATTACTTCGCAAAAGCTGGCGGAGGCGGAATTAAAGAAGGCGTATCAGCAACTCAACACTACCCTTGAGAGCATTACGGACGGTTTTATTTCGGTCGACAGAGAGTGGCGTATCACTTACCTCAACAAGTCCGGGGCGAAAATGCTGGGCACGAAAAGGAAAAACCTCATTGGCTGCGTCTTTTGGGAACTCTTCCCGGAGGTGGTCAACCTTGAATTTTACCCCCGTTTTCGTGATGCAGTCGAATCCGGTGCCCCGGTTCATTTCGAGGGATGCTACCCCAACAGCCCTCTCAATAAATGGTGGGAATGCCATGCATACCCGTCCTCCGAGGGATTATCCGTTTACTTCAGGGATATAACTGAAAGCAAGCTGATAGAAGACACTCAAGTCTTCCTGGCGCAGTGTGGCCGGGTAGCCTCAAGCGAGGACTTCTTCGAATCGCTGGCGCGATACCTGGGCCAGAGCCTTGGAATGGACTTTGTCTGCATCGACCGGCTGGAGGGAGACTGCCTGTCCGCTCGGACTTTGGCTGTCTACTCCGATGGAAAATTTGCAGATAACATGACCTATACCCTGAAAGATACACCCTGCGGCGATGTGGTCGAGAAAAAGATTTGTTGCTTTCCAAAGGGCGTATGCCGTTTGTTTCCCAGGGATATGATACTGCAGGAGATGAAGGCCGAGAGTTATGCCGGAACCATCCTCTGGGGTTCAAAAGGGGAAGCCATCGGACTCATAGCGGTCATAGGGCGGCAACCCCTTGCGAACCGCCGTTTGACTGAATCGATGCTCCAACTGGTGGCGGTTCGAGCCGCCGGCGAACTCGAACGCAAGCGGGTAGAAGAGGAACTGCTCGAGAGCCGGTCCCGGCTTGATCTTGCGCTGCGGTCCTCTCATATGGGTGTGTGGGACCTGGATTTAATGGAAAACACACGCCGTTTTGACTATGAGGTCTGTCATCTTCTGGGTATTGACCCGGCCGGATTCACCGGGACTGAGGAGGAGTTCTACAAGGCGTTACATCCCGACGACCGTGATATGGTCAAGGCGGCATGGGTCCGAACGATTGAACAGGGCGTGCCCTACGAAACGGAGTATCGAGCGTTCCGGCCGGATGGGAGCGTCCGGTACCTCACCGCACGCGGAAAAGTGGTTCATGATGGCGAAGGCCGGCCAGCGAGGATTAACGGGCTGATCTGGGACATCTCCGAGCGCAAGCGCATGGAGGAAGAGCTTAGAAAGTCCCATGACGAGCTTGAATTGCGGGTTCAGGAAAGAACGGTGGAATTAAACCAGGCCGGGAAGCGGCTCCGATCGCTCGCTTCTGAACTCCTGAATTCAGGAGAAAATGAGAGGAAGCTCATAGCTCAGGAAATTCACGATGGATTATCTTCCCAGCTTGCGGCAATCAAGTTCTGTATGGAGCGGGAATTGTTCGCTGAACGAGATTCAGGTCAGAGCGGCGAGAGTATAAAGCGGTCTTGCGCCATGATCCAGAATGCCATAGAGGAAACCCGGCGCATAATGGCTAATCTGCGCCCCTCGATTCTGGATGATCTGGGAATCCTTCCAACCATAACCTGGCTCTGTCGTGAGTTCCAAGAAATGAATCCGTCAATTGATCCCGTTATCAAATTCGAAATATCTGAGGAGGACATCCCGGCCGACATCAAGACAGTGATTTTCCGCCTGCTGCAGGAGGCCCTTAACAATATACGGAAGTACAGCCAAGCCGAACGGGTCGAAATTTCCTTGAGAATGATCGGCTCTTCAATCGTTTTCCTTATCAAAGACAACGGCCAGGGCTTCAACCCCAAAAAGGTGCTGTCGGGAAGAAAAATAGGGTGTGGCTTCGGCCTGAGAGGGATGCTGGAGCGGGTGGAGCTATCGGGTGGTAAATGTGATGTGAAGTCCGCACCTGGCAAGGGAGTTTCGATCTGGGCTGAGTGGAACATAAAGTTCTGATTATCAATCTGATCGCTTACCATTTTCAACTATCAGCACACCTGCATTGCCTCACCTCAAACGACATCAAGGAGAGCACGATCCGTAACCGCTCGGCCCGATGAGCGTTTGCTCCGATACCGGGTCTGTCTCGATACGGTTTACTCGTGCAGCCTGGGACTTCAGGAAGGGCCAAGATCTCCAGGTCCGTGCTATAGACGGCGCAAAGGACTTTCCTGATGAACTCTAACTAAAATACCGTGTATAGTCTTGAGATAATATCCCCACAGCTCTATAGTTTTCTATCCTGTCTTCATTATCGGCTTAACCGGGCCGACTCAGCCGAAATTACGGGCAAAAGAGCATGGTGTTATGATCGAGATCAGAAATGTCAGCAAATGGTATGGAGATTTTCAAGTCCTGGCAGAAATAAACGAGACGATTGGCAGCGGGCAGACCATCGTGATTTGCGGACCGAGCGGCTCGGGGAAGAGCACCCTTCTTCGATGCATAAACGGCCTTGAACCTTTCCAAAAGGGCGAGATACTGGTGGGCGGAGTTTCTGTTGGCGATCCGAAAACCAACCTGTACAAATTGCGCCGCAAGACAGGAATGGTTTTTCAGAAGTTTGAGCTCTATCCCCACATGAACGTGATGGACATGATTACGCTGGCTCCCATCATAGTTAAGAAGATACCGAAGCAGCAGGCTCAGAAAAAGGCCATGGAACTGCTGGAGCGTGTGGGTATTCCGGATAAGGCCGATGCTTATCCCGGCAATCTCTCGGGGGGGCAGCAGCAGCGGGTCGCTATTGCACGGGCGCTGGCAATGGAGCCCGAATACATGATGTTTGATGAACCGACCTCGGCCCTCGACCCCGAAATGATACAGGAAGTCCTCGAAGTCATGGCCGGCCTGTCCAAAGACGGCATGACCATGCTTGTGGCGAGCCATGAGATGGGGTTTGCACGAGAGGTGGCCGACGAGATCATCTTCATGGACGGGGGCCGGATAATTGAGCGGGGCTCAGGCGAGGAGTTTTTCACCAACCCGAAGAACCGGCGGACGAAGGATTTTCTAAGCCGGATTCTTAAATAACGATATTGAAAAATGCGCCGGAACTCACGGGTGAGGTCCAGCTAGAACTTTGAGGCAGCCTCCTCCAGGTGATCCAGCCAGACTGTCACGATATCCGGGTTTTCGGCCAGGCCGGTAAAGACCGCCTCGCTCTCGATTCCATTTTTTGCAAGCACCGATTTCCAGCTTTGCTTCCGGCCATATCTTTGCAGGCATGCGCGCCGGCAACGGTCATAAGAGGAACGAGCGTGACCTTCCGGATTCCAGCGGCCTTCAGCCCGGGCAGAAGCTCATCCGGGGTGAGATTCCCCTCGACGGTGCCGGTGAAGAGGCGAGTCCCACTGTCCATCAGAAGGTAATTCATCGTGGCATAGATTGCGTCAGAAGGATGCCTCTTATTGCCGTGCCCGATAAAAATCCAGCCTTCATCATGGCCTGGACGCGCAAATTTTCCGGCCAGAATTTTGGAGACTCTTTTCAAATCCTCAGAATTTCCGAGCAAAGGCCGGGCTATTTCAACTCTCTCTATGCATTTGCTCATTGCCTGAAGGCGCTCGCAATTGCGGCACAGGGACTCGAACTCCGTTTCCGGAACGACATGCTGTGATAGGACGGCCACATGTGTATAGCCATCGACCGCCATTGCGCGCAGAACTGTTGCGGGTGAATCCAGCTTTGTGCCCTGAGCCGCAGCCCGTGATCGGATGGTCTTCGAAGTAAACGCCCATCGGACCTCGGTTCCCGGATGTTTTTCCCGAACCCTTTTTTCAATTTTGCCAAACGCTTTTGTCGCCTTCGGAACGCTTGTCCCGAAGGCAACCAGCAGTATGGCTTTTTTTGATGTTTTTTCCATGTTCGATGCGACATTCCCCAGCGGAAAAAATCTAACAGCCCCGTGATCAGGAACCCACAAAACCGCAGAAAACGTTATGATATTTTCTCTACAGGCGCAAGATTTGAGGCCCGGACTTGGCGAGAGGACCACCCCGCGAGTTGCGGCCTCCCGGGGTGGCAGTGGAGTGGTATAAAGCGTTGAGAAGGGGAAATCTCATCGTGCTGCTGTGGGGACCATGGCAATGGTGCTTTTCTGTGCCCCAAAAATAAAAAAATCCCTGAAGCCTCAGCCCCAAGGATCGCACCCTGATTAATTAATCCTTTTCGACAAAACGGTATTGCCTCGTACCGCCTTCCCATACGCATCAGGCTGGTGTTCTGGCTCCGGATCGTCCTACTTTCCACCCCTTCCCGGTTTCCCAGTGGCTCATGGTGGATTTCGTCCCCGTTACAGCGGCGGGACCGCCCCCGATTTCAACGGGATTCCCTTTTAAGCTTTCGCACCTGACCGCAAATAGAATTGACTCTCGGTCAATCTTTCTAGCAGCAGCCAAACATGTCAACATTGGATTCAGAAGCGACGACACATTGGATTCAGAAGCGAAGGTTCGGGGCTGTGTTTGATTTAAGGATACCCAGCGGACACGGTGTATTTTAACCTAATCCGCCTTTGCATAATCGGGCAGCCGGAAGCGCAGGACACGCCCGGGGTCCCGGGGGGCTCTTACCGGCTGTTCATTCCATTTCATGTGGATGCCCCCGGCGTTGCCAATTACGACCTGCAAAATCTTGTCGGCTGTCCACTCCCTCCGGTCTCCGGGGTGGAGCATCGCACTTCGGGTTTCCTTATCGTCGATTATTACCTGAATCCATACCTCGTCGTCCGCTTCGACTGCGAATTTATTTGGATGAAGGGTTTCCACACTCTGAGCCGGTTCATCGTCGGCAACCGCATCGGTCGAATTGCTCAAATCAAGGCGGGGCTGAACCCCGGTATACAGAGGGGAATCATTTTCCAATACTTCGGTCTCGACCGGTTGCCCCGTCGCATTGTCCTCTCCGGCCCTTTGCGCCGCTGTTGCAGATTCCCTAATGTGAATCTCGGCCGTTCTCAGCGCTTCATCGGCATTGCGCAAATCAGGTGCGAGATTCCCGCCGCGGGCAGCCGGGCTGGGTGCAAGCCGTTCCTGTAATTCGGCAGGAAGTTCCTCCTGGGTGAAAACCCTGTCGGCAGCAGGCGGGGCGAAAAGCATCGCGCGCTTTTCCGATATCCACACTCCGCCATAAAAGACGCCCGCAGAACTCAGAAGCAGCGCTAACAGGGGCAAGCAGATCATCCTGCGCTTCCTGCGCAGGACCTTCATCCGGAGTCCGTATTTTTTTATTCCAAGATCCTGGGAACTACATTGTTCGATTTCAGAAGAGAACTTTGCGATAAGGGCCTCAGACTCTATTCCGAGAGCCTTGCAGTAAGCGCGGATGGTATTGCGGATGAGAAGAGGGGCCCCGAATTGCTCGAAGTCGCAGGCCTCCAGGAAAGTGAGCATAGCCGTACTGATTCCGCTCAGCCTGGAAACCTCTTCCAGGGTCATATTGCGGTTCAGCCTTTCCGTTTTGAGAAACTCTGCAAGCTCTTTCATCTGATGAAGCTCGTTTAAAGGGATATCTGGATGAAAGCCTTGGATTCCAGGTCGTGCACCCACTCTTCAAACCTGCGGTTTACTTCACGGTCGAAGAGACTCCTTCGAACTTTTTCGCGCGTGGCCGGGTCTGATTTGCTCAACTTCTTACTTTCGAAATCGATAATCTTTAAAATGTAAAACCCGCCGGGTCCCTGCACCAGATCGGATATTTCGTCCTTCTTAAGATTCTTAATCCCTTGCGCGATATATGGGGCGAGTTCGTCGGCGGCCATGTACCCGATATCACCGCCATCATCAGCCGCGGGTCCTTTCGAATACTGTTTTGCCATAGCCCGGAAATCAGCTCCGTTTTTGAGCTTACCCAGTATTTCACGGCCTGTTTTTTCAACCTCTGCCGGTTTTCCGGTTTTTTCGCCGACCGGCAGTAGAATCAGGCCCAGGCGTACCTTTTGGGAAGTGATTGCCGAATCCCCATCTGCCCCGCTGAGGTAGGCTTCAACCTGCTTATCGGTGATCAGGACCTTTGACGTGAGCACCCGCTCCATGAGCCGGTTGCGCTCCATGTTTTTTCTTATCTGCTCGCGAAATTTCTGCATGGTCAGCCCGTTGGCTTTGAGCTTCTCTTCGAACTGAGCCAAATTTGTATGGTTCTCATCCGCAATTTGTTTAATTGTAGCTTCCACCTCCGGTTGGTTAACCACCACCTTAAGCCTATCTATTTCGGCATCGGTGAGTTTTTGCCGAATGAGCTGAGTTAGAACTTCGTGTTCAGCTTTCGATCTTTTTGCAGGATCTGAAAGATCCATACTCGGCGTCTGTTTTTGCTGTAATTTGACCTGTTCCTGAAGTTCGCTGTAAAGGATTATTTCTCCGTTCACATTGGCTACTATGCGGTCCACCGTTTCGGTCCGCGCCGTTGCGCATGAAAGAGCGACGGCGGCTATCACGCAAACGGTGAGAGTTGCAACTTTACTAAAATGATTCATCTTACCTCCAGACACGCTCCCAGTATATATCCGAAGACTCCTTCCGCTTTTTCTTGTGAGCAAGGGCAGCCCTTTGCTCGAGAGGACAAGAAGGAGAAATTGCCGGACTTATTTTTTTGTCAGTGAAGTTCAAAACCTGTAGCATTTTCATTTAGTTCTTGCAAGATTCTTTTAAGCCGAAGAATTCTTTGAGGGAAGTTGCGCCCCCAAATTTCTACTTTCAACTTTCGTTCCGTTTCCGGGGCGAAGTTGAGTTTTTTCTGCTCAAAAAGGGACATCACGGGCCAAATATCTGCTCCCTGGGCGAAGGATATGATGAAGTTCTCATCGTCGCCATCGAGCCGAACCACTTTGAGCCGTTTGAGCAGGAGCCGAGTCATAGCCATCAAAACGAGGTTTTTCACCGTTTCGGGCAATGCACCGTAACGGTCTCGCCATTCCCCGGCAAGATCCTCGATGGACTGCTCATCGGCTAGCGTTGCAAGCCGCTTGTAGGCGATAAGCCTCTGGTCCGCATCGCCGATATAGTCTTCAGGCAGAAAGGCGGAAACAGGCAGATTTATCTCCGTTTCGATCGCCTCGCCCTGCGATTCATCGGTTTTCAAGCTCTTCATAGCCTTTTCGAGCAGCTCCAGGTAGAGTTCATATCCGATCGCCGCGATATGCCCCGACTGTGACGATCCGAGGATGGCGCCGCCCCCGCGAATTTGAAGATCGTTAAGCGCTATCTTGAAGCCGGCCCCCAGTTCGCTGAAGTCCAGAAGTGCCCTCAACCTCTTCTGTGCATCCCTGCTGATAAGGGTTTCGTCTGGAACTATAAGATAGGCGTAAGCCTGCTCGCTCGAGCGGCCCACTCGCCCCCTGAGCTGGTATATCTGGGCCAGCCCGAACTTGTCGGCCCGGTTGATGATGATCGTATTGGCCGCCGGAATGTCGAGGCCCGATTCTATGATCGTAGTGCATACCAGGATATCTATTTTTTTATGAATGAAATCGAGCATTACCTTTTCAAGGTCCCGCTCATTCATCTGCCCGTGGCCGACGGAAATTCGCGCCTCCGGCACCAGGATAGCGAGCTTTGCCGCCATTTGGTGAATGGTCTGGACGTGATTGTGTACGAAAAAAACCTGCCCACCGCGGTTAAGCTCACGATAGATCGCCTCACGGATGGAGAACTCGTCGTATTTGGTCACATAGGTTTCGATAGAGTGGCGGTCCTGGGGAGCCGTTTCAATAGTGCTGAGGTCCCGGATTCCGGCAAGGGCCATGTGCAGCGTCCTCGGAATCGGTGTTGCCGTGAGCGTCAGGACGTCCACGGCTACCCTCAGCTTTTTTAGCCTTTCCTTGTGCCGGACCCCGAACCTGTGTTCCTCGTCGATTATCAACAGGCCAAGGTCCTTGAAAACGACGTCCTTCTGAAGGAGCCGGTGCGTTCCGATAACGATATCGATCGAGCCTTTTTTGAGCCCGTCAAGGACCACTTTCTGCTGGGCGGCCGACTTGAATCGGCTGAGGACACTGACGTTTACCGGAAATCCTTCGAAGCGTTCGCGAAAACTCTCGTGGTGTTGCTCGGCCAGTACGGTAGTTGGAACCAGCATGGCCACTTGCTTTCCGTCCATGGCGGCCTTGAACGCGGCGCGCAAAGCGACTTCCGTTTTTCCGTAGCCGACGTCGCCGCAGATCAGGCGATCCATCGGGCGCTTGGAGGTCATGTCTTCCAAAACGTCTTCGATTGCCCTTTCCTGGTCCGGGGTCTCCTCGAAGGCGAAGGCCGTCTCGAATTCCTGAAAATACTGGTCAGGGGGCGTGAAAGAATATCCTTCCCCAACCTGGCGAATGGCGTACAGCTCCAGCAGCTCCTCTGCCATTTTCTCGGCCGACTCTCTTGCCTTCTTCTTGGCGGTTTCCCAATATTTCCCGCCAAGCTTGTCGACTTTAGGCTCCTGTCCCTCCAGGCCCGTGTATTTCTGAACTTTCTGGAGCTTGTCGACCGGTACGTAGAGCTTGTCGCCGTCCTGGTATGCAATGAGCAGAAAATCGTTTTCTACGCCTCCCACGTTTAGATGCGCCAGCTCTTTATATATGCCGATCCCGTGATCCACATGGACAACAAAATCGCCCTTGTGCAGATCCTGGAAAGAATTGAGGAAAATACCTGCGACAGGCTTTTGCCCACGCCGGCGTGACCGCCTCTCGAATAGTTCCTCTTCGGCTACAACGGCCAGCCGCTCGGCCGGCCAGAAAAACCCGTTGCGCAACGGCCCCTGGATAATCTTCACCAGACTGGACTCGAATGACTCCTCGCCGAAAGCCCGAGCGCTTACCACAGATTTTATCCCGTAGTTTTCCAGAAGCTCGGCGATTCTTGCGGCGCGTTCCTTTTGGGAACAGACCAGGAAGACCGAAACCCCTTCGCCGGTCCACCTTCGGAACTGAGCGGCAAGGGGGTCGAGCAGCCGCTCCCTGCTTTCGTGAGATCTTACTGCGGCGGCAAGCTCGGTATGAAGCGCCGTTCCGATGTCGAATACTTTTGCTGCACCCTGTTCGGAAAGTGAATTGGTAACGAGCTGCTGAAAGCCGCTAACGGCCGCAAACGATCTTTCCGGGTCATCATAGAGTTCGTTCGGGTTTCTCCTCCATTCACTTTCCGAACGTTGCTCTTCCCACGCGCTTAAAATCTTCGCGTACTGCTCCCTCATCTCTTGGCGGACCTGAGGCGCGTCAGCCCATACCAGGATGGCGTTCCGGTCGAGGTACTCCCAGATTGAGGCCGTCTTTTCAAAAAAGACGGAAAAAACGGACTCAAAAGCGCCCAACTGGTATCCTTCCGCAATCCTGTCGAGCCAGATGTTTCCGGCAGCGGGCGAGAGCAGCTCTTTTCTTACGTCCTCGTAAACGGCGTCCTGCGCACGCCGTTTCGCTTCAGCATCCAGAATGATTTCGTTTGCAGGCAGGATCACCGCGTCTTCCAGCACGCCCATCGAACGCTGAGTCGCCGGGTGAAAGAGGCGGATCGACTCCAGTTGCTCCCCGAAAAACTCGAGCCGCAAAGGCCAATTGTAGAGCGGGGCATATACATCGAGCAGGCCCCCTCGGCGGCTCAAATCGCCGTAGTCCTCGACGAGGGAGACCCTGAAAAAACCGCGCTCGATCAGGCTGCGCATAAAACTCTCCAGGTCGGCGCTTTCCCCCGGGAGCCTGTACTCGATATTGGAAAGGAGGATTTCCGGCGGGATAACACGTTCAATCAGAGCGAGCGCGGATGTCACTACTACGAGGGGAGAGGGTGCGGCGCGCAGGGCATAGAAGGCTTCGACCCTCCTTGCCGTTGTTTCCGCCTTCCCGAGCGCCTGGGCCTTATGGCCTGTGCGTGAGGGTAAAAACCAGACCCGCCTTTCCAGTGGTGCTCCCCCATTTGCAGGCTGACCCTTTCCAAGGAAAAGGCAAATCATCTCGGTGAATCTTTCGGCTTCCCTGTCTGTCGGAGCGACCAGGAGGAAAGGCTTTCGAATCTGCCGCATGGCCATGGAGACCAGATAAGCCAGGGCTGAAGACTGGACGCCTCTCAGTACTGCCGACTCTCCGGTTTTCTTTAGAAATGAGACGACATCTTCAGATGTGGATTTAAAATCTGCAGGTCCGGGAATTCTCTCTTCAGATAATTCCAAATGCTCTTCACCAGGTTCTGAAAATTTCATTATTTTGCCGAAAATCCTCGAAAATTCTGATACAAATGAAAAGGGCCAACCCTGTCATCGCGCGGAGGCGGGTCAGCGCCCCCAATACAAATACCCGGAAGGGACTTGTCCGCTCAATTTGGATCTCAAACAGGCTTTGAGCCGCATCTTTGAGTCCAAGTCCCGAACCGGGTAAAAATGACCGATTTCGTTTAAATTATAGCATACCCGAAACTGGCCGTGAAAGGAATCGTCGCTGTTCGAGCTGAAAATTCCCGGCAAAGGGGTGTCTGGCTAAAAGGCGAGAGATAATGGGCGAAAATCTGACAAAAGACTTATTGAGACAAATACCGGGCGTTGATGCCACGCTTCAAATGGATGCTGTCCAGAACGCGCTTTCCCTGCATCCACGAAAGCTGGTTCTCGATGCGGTACGCGAGGTGCTCGATGAGACGAGAAAGCTGATATTACAGAGCCCGGGGTCGTTCTCCGCAATAGATCCGGAGGAACTCGCCCGCTCGATAGCACAGCGTGCGGATCGGCTGGCTGCTTTCACCCTTCGCCCGGTCGTAAACGCAACCGGGATTGTCATTCACACAAACCTCGGCCGCTCTATTCTCCCCGAAGATGCCATCGCCAGACTTCTGACAGTTTGCGGCGGTTACAACAACCTCGAATACGACCTCGAATTGGGCGAACGGGGCTCCAGACATGATCACGCCGAGGCGATCCTTCGCGAATTGACCGGCGCCGAAGCCGCCCTGGTCGTAAACAACAATGCGGGAGCGGTGTTCCTGGTCCTGAACACCCTTGCCAAGGGCCGTGAGGTTGTGGTCTCCAGAGGGCAGTTGGTCGAAATCGGAGGGTCTTTCCGGATTCCGGACGTAATGAGCTCAAGCGGCGCAATCCTTAGAGAAGTAGGGACGACTAACCGCACTCATCTAAAAGATTATGTTTCTGCCATTAACGACCAGACTGCCCTGTTGATGAAAGTCCATACCAGCAATTTCAGGATTATAGGGTTTACCAAGGAGGTTCGGCTGAACGAACTGGTGAATCTCGGCCGCGACCGTGGGCTGCCCGTTGTGGAAGACCTGGGGAGCGGATGTTTCGTCAACCTCGAGCGCTTTGGACTGCAGGGCGAGGCAACTGTGCAGGAGACCGTCCGCGCAGGCGCTGACCTTGTCACTTTCAGCGGTGACAAGCTGCTTGGAGGCCCCCAGGCGGGCATAATAGTCGGCCGCACGGATTTGATCCAGCGGTGCAGGCAAAATCCGATCACCCGCGCGCTGAGAGTTGACAAAATGACACTGGCAGCCCTGGAGACGACTCTTAGACTCTACAGAGACGAACGGCAGGCCTTCGAGAAAATCCCAACGCTCAAAATGCTGGCGGTATCTCTGGATGAACTGAAAAGCCGTGCCGAAGAGCTTGCCTCAAGCATTCAACGGGCCGGCCAAAATGGCGGGTTCCGGATCGAGGTGTGTCGGAGCTTTTCTCAGGTAGGAGGTGGTTCGCTTCCCGCTCAAGACCTGCCTACTTTTGTTGTGACCGTAAGATCCGATGCTTTGAGCCCTGATAAAATCGAGGAATTCCTTCGCCGAAACGATCCTCCCATAATAGGCAGAATCGAATCCGATCATTTCATAATGGACGTGCGCACGCTCATGCCACAACAGATAGAGATAATTGCACCGGCATTCGGGTGTATGATGGAACTACTCAAATAGCCGGCAAAACCCTTCCGGTAAAAACACAAAACCCGCCTTCGATTCAGGATCGAAGGCGGGTTTTGCAAGCCCTGATTTTCGACGATCTCTCAAAGAGGCAGAATACTGCTCCCCAAAACTATTGCATTTCTTCAGCCGGTGCTTTAGGTGCAGCTTTCTTTTTCTTGCTGGTTTTCTTTGTTGTAGTTTTCTTTGCAGCAGGTTTTTTGGTCGTTTTTCTAACGATTTTATTGGATTTTAGGGTTGTCCCTTTCCTACCGGCGTTTTTCTTAGCAGCTCCGTTCTTTTTCTTGCTACCGGTTTTGGTGGATTTGGAGGTTGTCCCCTTCTTACCGGCGTTTTTCTTAGCAGTCCCGTTTTTTTTCTTGCTGCCGGTTTTGGTGGATTTTGCGGTTGTCCCCTTCTTACCGGCGTTTTTCTTAGCAGCTCCGTTCTTTTTCTTGCTGCCGGTTTTGGTGGATTTTGGGGTTGTCCGCTTTTTACCGGCGACCTTTGGACCGGTTCCCTTCTTCTTTTTTTCAGATACCCGGGATTTGCTTACCTTTTTTGCCGTTTTCCCCGAAGACTTTGCCCCTTTCGCGGAGGATCTGGCGCCTTTTCGTGCTGATGCCCTGGAGGATTTTGATCTCTTTGCGGCCGAGGCTTTAGCCAAAGTTGACCTTTTCACGGGATGTTTTTTTGAAGTGTTCCGGGCGAGTTTGCCCGACCGGCCTTTGGCGAACTTGCCCGACCGGCCTTTGGCGAACTTTTTGCTCGAACGCGTCTTTTTGGATGCTCTACGGGTTCGGGATCTTTTCTTCGCGTATTTTCCGCGTTTTGATTTTTTGCCTTTTGCGCTTTTCGAACTCTTCAGCCAGCCCTGCGAGCTGAAAGAAGGCTTGCCGTTCGTTTTCGGTTCTATGGTTGAAGGATTGTATTCGTCCTTTAACAGTCGGCGGTACTGTTCCTGGAGTTCACGGACTTTGTCATTTACCTGACCTTCTTCTTGTTGGGCTACGCTCCCGAATGCAAAAATGGCCGAAAGAGAGACCACAGCGGGCAGCATGAGTATTTTTCGCAATCTCATGTGAACTCCTATGCGCGAAAGCCATTGCAGCCCATTGCAGAACATAGGCTGCCTTCGATCATTCCGATTCAGTTTCTGGTTTCTGTTTTAGAGCGGTACGTTAATATAGCACAACCGAGGATATTTACAACGATTGCTAAGATGATGCCCGGCAAACAGTTGAAACTGGGCAGTGGGACCCGCCTTGCGGGTGATTGGGCAGACTGTCGAGATCGGCTCACAAACGTTCGGCAGGCACCTGAAGCCCGCCTTTATTAAAACGGGAAATCCCCGATTCAGCATCCGAATTTCAATATCGTGTTTCTCAGGGCAGCCAAGTCCTTCCCTGACTTTGGCCGGGCGCCTCAAAAAGTTAGGCCGGCGCGGATTTTCAGCCCGCCTCCTGAGTTTGCTCTAACCTGCCGGTCCACCATGGCATGAATTAACTGCAGAGGAGGCTGAGAAAATACAGGATTTGCAGGACTGACGGAAAAGGGTTATTTCTAAGTCCGGAGAATCCTGCGGATCTGTGGACCAGCCTCGTTTTTGGAGGAGACGGATGAGTGCAGCGTATGTTGAAGCATATCGGAGCGGGCGGCTTAAGGAAGCGCTGAGGCGCGCCTCCAGGTGGATGAAGAAGTGTACCATGTGCCCGCGCATGTGCAGGGTGGACAGAATGGCCGGCGAGAGCGGTTTTTGCAAAACGGGCAGGCTTGCCGTGCTGGCCAGTTACGGACCGCATTACGGCGAGGAGCGGCCCCTTGTGGGCAGAGGTGGCTCGGGGACGATCTTTTTCTCCCACTGCAATCTGTTGTGCGTTTTCTGTCAAAACTACGACATAAGCCAGGGCGGGGCGGGGACGCCGGTTGGTCCGGAAGCTCTCGCCGAAATAATGGTCGATCTACAAAAAAGGGGCTGCCACAACATTAATTTTGTCACCCCGTCGCATGTGGTTCAGCCGATACTCGAGGCCCTTCCCATCGCAGTCGAGAAGGGGCTGGATGTTCCGCTTGTTTATAATTGCGGCGGATATGAGCGCGTTTCGGCGTTAAAGCTTTTGGACGGAATTGTCGATATTTATATGCCGGATTTCAAATTCTGGGACTCGGGAGCGGCGATAGAGCTTTGCAGCGCGCCTGACTACCCCGCGCGTGCCCGCCAGGGCCTTCGGGAGATGCACAGGCAAGTGGGAGACTTGGTCCTTGATGCGCGCGGAGTGGCTCAAAGGGGCGTTTTGGTGCGGCATCTGGTCATGCCCAACAGCCTTGCCGGAACGGCTGAAATTGTCGATTTCATAGCCAAAGAGATATCGATGCAGACTTACATCAATATCATGGACCAGTATCACCCGTGCGGCCAGGCTTTCACGAACGGAAAGATTGACCGCAGAGTCACCGGCGCAGAATACAGGCAGGCGCTTGATGCTGCCGCAAAGGCAGGCCTCACCCGCCTGGACGACCGTCACAGACACTGGATAGAGCTGGAATTGTAGCCGGAGGCCAATGGGCAAAGCAGACCTCCATGCCCCGCCGGTACGCGAGAGATTCCGGCGCACCCATTCCAGGCACGATTGTTGCTTACTGAAGAGGTCTGGAGTGGAATGACCTGTGTAAAAGGTCTTTTCCGCCCCCGGATCAGGTCCGGGGGACGAAAAATGCCTTTTTCTACTATGAAATTTTCGACGTCAAAGAACCCGAATCGGAAACTGCCGGTGTCTCATCCGCAGGTTTCCGGATGGACGGTGGATAAACCGGAGAACTGGAACCGCAAGGCTTAATTCCGGCGGAAGCCGCAACCAGATACACTTCTCCAGGGAGAGTCAATGGCCAAAATAGATGCCTTTTTCAAACTGATGAATGAACAAAAGGCCTCCGACGTCCATCTTGTTTCGGGGCAGCAACCGGTTTTAAGGGTTCGAGGCGATCTGGAGCGTGTAAAATACAAGGTCCTGGACGACAACGAGCTCCGCTCCATGCTCTACGAGATCACCCCGGAAGACAAGATCAAAACATTCGAGGAAACCGGAGACCTGGATTTCGCATACGAAATTCCGGGGCTTGCCCGCTATAGAGTGAATTACTTCATGCAAAAGAACGGCATCGGGGCCGTGTTCCGTGAGATTCCGAGCGAAATTCTCTCCGTCGAGCAACTCGGCCTTCCTCCAGTAATAAGCAGGCTGGCCCTTTTGCCGAGAGGCATCGTCATTGTGACGGGTCCAACTGGAAGCGGCAAGTCCACAACGCTCGCGGCGATAATCGACGAGGTGAACCGAAAGAGAAAAGATCACGTAATCACCATCGAAGACCCCATAGAGTTCGTTCATACGAGCAAGAGTTGCGTGATAAACCACCGGGAGGTCGGCACTCACACGCGGAGTTTTTCGAGCGCGCTGAGGGCCGCTCTTCGCGAAGACCCCGACATAATCCTGGTCGGCGAAATGCGTGACATCGAAACAATTCGCCTGGCGGTCGAGGCCGCAGCGACCGGCCATCTGGTTTTCTCTACGCTCCACACGACAAGTGCTGCCAAAACGGTCGACCGCATAATCGAGGTATTCCCGACAGGGGAGCAGGCGCAGATTCGCTCCACCCTTGCTGACGGCATCCGGGCTGTAGTTTCCCAGGCACTTTTCAAACGGATCGACATAAAAGGGCGCATAGCAGTCCTTGAGATACTGATAGCAACCCACGCGGTTCGGGCGATGATTCGCGAGGCCAAAACCCACCAGATTCCATCGGCGCTTCAGACCGGTAAGAAATACGGAATGCAGACCCTGGATGACGCAATAGCCACTCATCTCAGGGCAGGGCGAATCAGCGCGACTGAAGCGTATATGAAGTGTGTGGACAAAGAGAAATTCCGCGCTTTTTTGACCGAGCCTCCGGCGGATTTTACCGAAGTGTAGGTTTTTTCGGATTTGAAAGGACGCCTTATGAGAAGGGCAGAACTGGACGCATTTCTTCTGCATATTCTGGATGAAAACCCCAACGCTTCCGATATCAATTTCACAGTGGGCAAACCTCCCCAGGTTGAGCTTGACGGCCTGCTTAAGCCCACCTGCATCGATTATGATATCCGGATATTGACGCCCTTTCACACTGAAACCATAGCCCTCAACCTTATCGGGAACGACCGACGGGGAATTCAGAACCTCCTTACAACGGGGGCCTGTGACATTTCCTACCATCTCCCGGGTCGTGCGCGGTTTCGTGTCAACGTATTCTCTCAGCGCGGGACTTACTCAATCGCCATGCGGCAGCTCCCAACCAAGATCCCTACGATTGATGAACTGGAACTACCCCAGGTCCTCAAGAAGATAGCCGATGAAAAGTTCGGAATGGCTTTCGTGACCGGTGCGACCGGCAGCGGAAAATCGACGACCCTTGCATCGATTTTGAACGAGATCAATAGTCGCCACCCCTATCACGTGGTAACGCTGGAGGACCCGGTCGAGTTCGTCCACCCGCAGCTCAATGCTACCTTCAATCAGCGCGAGCTTGGCCTCGATTTCGACTCCTTTGCAAACGGGCTTCGCGCCTCACTGCGGCAGGCGCCCAAAGTGATACTCGTCGGTGAAATGCGCGACCGTGAGACGGTGGAAATCGGACTGAGCGCCGCCGAGACCGGCCACCTTGTTCTGAGTACGCTTCACACGATGGATGCGGGCCAGAGCATAAACCGCATAATCGGTATGTTCGATCTCGAAGAGGAGCGCCTCATTAGAATTCGTCTGGCCGATTCGATGAAATGGATAATTTCGCAGCGGCTGTTACCACAGGTGGGAGGTGGACGCGTCGCCGCCCTCGAAGTATTGGGCAACAGCCTGAGAGTTCAAGAAGCCATCATTCACGGCGAATCCGACGGAAAGACCTTCTATGAGATGATGGAGCAGTCCGAACCGTTTGGGTGGATCACATTCGACTCCAGCATAACGCGCCTATATGAGCAGGGAAAGATCACCGAGCAAACTGCCGTGGCTTACGCATCCAGGCGCGCCTTGGTGAAGAGGCGCATGGATCAAATCAAGGCCGGTCGAGGCGAAAAGACAACCGACATAAGGGGACTGAAAATGGACCGCGAATACCGCTTGGAACCCGGGTTTTAAATCATGCCCAAAGTGTGGTGAACGGTTCCTGAATTTGAGTCCCCCGCATCCTGGAATCCCGGCACAAAAGCGCTTCCATTATTTGAACGCTGAAAGATCAGCACTACCCTTTTTTCTCACCCCCGCAGCTTATCCCTCATTTCTGTCTGGCAACCCTCGCAGGAGCAGGTACGAAAGAAAATTCTCAAAGTAAGATTTTCAAAATGAGTTATTTAAATTAGTGTATGGCGTTCAAGAGCAAAATCCAATATCATGAATATTTTTATGGCTGAACTTGAAAAGGGCGTTGCGGAATGAGAATCGCGCTTTTGAAAATCGTTTTGGTATTTGCGCTGACATTTAGCGTTCAACACTGCGCGGTCCTGGCTTCTGAACCGGCTCCCATGCCGGTAGCCGTCAGTATTCTTCCTCAGCGATATTTTCTGGAGAAGATTGGAGGAAATTTGGTCGAAGTCGAGGTAATGGTTCCTCCGGGAGCAACGCCCGAACAGTACGAACCCAAGCCAAGGCAGATGTCGGCCCTGAGCCGGTCCAGGATTTATTTCGCCTGCGGAGTTCCATTCGAAACAATTTGGCTTTCTAAAATGGTCTCCGCGAATCCAAAAATCCAGGTGATACACACCGAAAAAGATATTGAGAAAAGGGCGATGGAAGCCCATGAACATGGGCATCAAGGAGCCAAACCAGGCGGTGACGATCACCATGAAGGAATAGACGACCCTCACATCTGGCTCTCGCCTCCTCTTGTGATGATCCAGGCGCGCGCGATCTTTGATGCCCTTGCCGCAAACGACCCGCAGAATCGAGCCTCTTACGAGGCAAATTACAAGAGTTTCATAGTCGAACTGGTTGACCTCGACCTTTCCCTTTCCCGCCTTTTTGCGGCGGAGGCGAAACCGGGTTCGTTCATGGTTTTTCATCCCGCGTGGGGCTACTTTGCCGACGCATACGGACTCCATCAGGTACCGGTAGAAGTCGAAGGGAAGGAGCCAAAGGCCAGAGAGTTGGATGAATTCATAAAACGTGCGCGGGAGCTTGGAGTAAAAGTCGTATTCGTTCAGCCGCAGTATTCGCCCAGGACGGCGCAGACCATAGCTGACGCAGTTGGGGCCAGGCTGGTCGAGGCTGACGACCTGGCGCCCGACTGGGAAAAGAACCTCCGGAAGGTAGCCGAGCAGATTGCAGCCGCTGTTGGGAGGCTATAGGAAGAGATCGAATATGCCCGTTTCGGTCATAGAATTGGACAATGTCTCGTTTTTCTATAACAGCCATCCCATCTTGAGGGACGTTAGCCTGAAGGTGGAAGAGCGGGATTTCCTTGCGATAATCGGACCCAACGGTAGTGGTAAAACCACTTTGCTCAAGATCGTCCTGGGCGTATTGAGCCCAAGGCAGGGTAGCGTAAAGGTTTTGGGCAAAACTCCTTCTGAAGCTGCCGGTCTGCTTGGATACGTCCCGCAGGACACGGCACTCAACAAGGGATTTCCGATTTCCGTCCAGGACGTTACGCTTATGGGCAGGCTCGGCCGCGCGGGGCGGGAGCGCCGATACACTTCCGAGGACAGGGCCCTTGCCAGGCAGGTGCTGGAAAAAGTTGGGATGTGGGAGTACCGGGACCGGCCGATCGGGAAACTCTCCGGTGGTCAGAGGCAACGGGTGCTTATTGCCCGCGCGCTTTGCGCCGAACCGAAAATTTTGCTCATGGACGAGCCTACCGCCAGCGTAGACACCCAGTTTCAGACCCACCTCTATGATTTGCTAAAAGAACTCAATGCCACGATCACAATTGTCGTCGTGAGCCACGATATGAATGTCCTGTCCGGCTACATCAACTCGGTTGCCTGCCTCAACCAGACTCTTTTCTATCACGATGAAGGTGAAATCACCGACGAGATGCTCCATTCAGCCTACCACTGCCCAGTCGATCTGATAGCCCACGGCGGGGTGCCTCATCGCGTTCTGCGCAAGCACGACCACGAGGACCGCTGAGAAGATGCTCGATGCATTTCAACCCGAATTCATGCGCAACGCCCTTCTTGCCGCATTGCTCACCAGCGTAGTCTGCGGGATCATAGGCACACTCGTCGTCGTAAACCGGATCGTCTTCATTTCGGGAGGGATTGCGCACGCCGCTTACGGAGGCATCGGACTTGCCTTCTTTTTGAGGATTCCGCCGCTTGCCGGGGCAGCAGGGTTCGCGTTGGTGACCGCGATGATCATGTCCGCCGTCACCCTTAAAAACAAGCAGAGGGCCGATACCGTAGTTGGAGTGATGTGGGCCTTTGGAATGGCCCTGGGTATAATACTGGTCGACCTTTCATCAGGATATAACGTGGACCTTATGAGCTATCTGTTCGGGAGCATTCTGGCCGTGCCGCGCTCGGATATCCTTATGATGGCCCTAGTTGACATAGGGGTATTAATAATTGTTGGGGCGCTATACAACAGCTTTCTTGCCCTGTCTTTCGACGAGGAATTCGCAATGGCCATGGGGATTCGGGTGGACGTGCTCTACTACGTTCTGCTCGGAATGATCGCGCTCTCCGTAATTATGCTCATTCGAATCGTCGGCCTTATTCTGGTTATTGCTCTTCTCACAATCCCGCCGTTCATAGCGGAAAAATTCTGCCGTTCTCTTAAAGCCATGATGGTAGTTTCAGTGTTTCTTAACTGCCTCTTTTCCCTCGTGGGCCTCTGGTTTTCCTATACGCTCAATCTTACCTCCGGGGCGACCATAATAATGGTCGCGGCTGTCTTCTTTTTCGCTTCGGTGGTTTATGAGTGGGCACGGGAGTATTTCAGCGGAGCTTAGGCGCGAACGCCGAATCGTGTAGTGAACCTGGAAATCCTCGAAGTATTGCATATAACGGTCACGCTGCTCAGAAACATGGCGAAGGCGGCGATCAGCGGGTTTAGAATGCCGGCGGCCGCAAGTGGAATCGCGAGGGCGTTATAAAAAAAGGAAAAGAAGAGATTCTGCTTTATGATTTTGAAAGAAAAGCAGGACAGGCCGAGCAGGTCCAGGACCTTTTGCAGATCGTTTCCGAGGATGGCCGCATCGGAGCATTCCCGGATGAGGTTTGCTCCTGCTCCGAGCGTTATTCCAAAGTCGGAGGCGGCGAGCGCTGCCGCGTCATTTATTCCGTCGCCTACCATGGCAACGCGTTTGCCCTGCGCCTGGAAGTCTTTAATTATCTTGGCCTTATCTTGCGGACGCTTTTGTCCGGCATAGTTGTCCACCCCCGCCTGAAGTGCGAGCGCCCGGGTGGTTTCTTCCGAATCCCCCGAGACTATCCATACCGAGACGCCCCTTGCGCGGAGCAGGGATACCGTTTCGGACGCGTTTTCTCTCAGCCTGTCCCCAAAGATAAAAAAACCTCTGACCGAGCCGTTCCAGGCAAAGAAGACTACCGTTGATCCGGCGGTCTCGGAAGTACGCGCCTTGTCCTGCAGCTCATCTGAAAACTCCAACCCGTAATTGAGCATCAGGCGCCGACTGCCGGCGATCACTTCGCCGGACCGGGTTAGAGCTATTATCCCCAACCCCTCCAGGGGTTCGAAAGTCAGGACCTCCTCCAGTTCCATAGATCTTTGCCGCGCAGCCTTCACGATCTCACGGGCCAGGAAATGATCAGATTTGACCTCCGCCGAGGCGACCCGCCTAAACGCATCATCCTCGTTTGCCTCACTCGTTACTGTTTCGCGCAGCACGTAGCTGCCTTCGGTTATGGTCCCTGTCTTATCGAAAATCATTACGCCCAGGCGCTCGGCCCGTTCGAGCGCGGCCGGGTTGCGGATAAGTATGCCGGAGGCGCGCGCCCTGGCGATTGCGGCTACCCTGGCAAGAGGGGTCGCTATTCCCAGAGCGCAGGGGCAGGTTATTACGAGTACGGTTAACGCCCGCAGGAGAGCTTCGCCCGGCGGGGCCGAGGATGCCAGAAGGAAGATGGCCGTTGAAGCGGAGAGCACGAGCACGGCCGGAACCAGGCCCCTCATGGCGCGGTCCGCGAACAACTCGAGTCGGTTCTTGGTGGAAAGCGCCTCCTGAATCAGCGCAATTGTCTGGCTAAGAGAACTCTGGTTCCCCGGACGGTCGGCCTCAAACCTGGCTTCCCCATCGAGGAGGAGCGATCCCGCGGGCACCTCCGCTCCGGGGCCCTTCTTTACCGGGCGCGACTCCCCGGTAATTATGGATTCATCCAGAACAGCCTGCCCGGAAAGAATACGACCGTCAACCGGCACGCGCTCCCCGGGAAATACCAGGAACAAATCTCCCGGAGACACCTTATCGGGCGCGGTCCATACTTCCCCGTCGCCGCGCGCGATTCGAACCTTCCCGCTCGCTGCGTGGAAAAGTGCGGTTATTGTCCCCGAAATCTTCTCTTTTGCCCGAATTTCGATGAATCTTCCGAGCAGAACCAGTGTGACGAGCATCGAGGCAGTATCGAAATATACGTGAAGGCTTCCCCGCAGCATTGAAATGACGCTGTAAAAATAAGCCGAGAGTACGCCGATAGCTATCAGCGTGTCCATGGAGGCGGTCCAGCGCCGGATGCTCCAGAAAGCCTTGCGCAGGATTGGCCAGCCTCCATAGAAGACAACGGGGGAGGCAATCACCCAGAGCGTATAGGAAAAAAAGGCCGCCCCCTCCCGTCCGATTTCCTCGAAAAAGCCGGCCCAGAGTGCAAATGAAATCATCATAATATTCATGCTGAGGATAGCCGAGACCCCCAGCCGGACGATCAGGTCCCTGCTTTGGCCGGAATCAGGGAGGGATTCGACTGCAGAGGCTCTGTAGCCAAGCCTGGAGATGCTCTGCATGATAGCTTCGGGCTGGATGAGGTGGGGCATATACCTGATGCGGGCTATATCCGAAAAAAAGAAAATGCCGGCGCTCAGCACTCCGTCCATTTTACGCAGAAGCTGTTCGATAAGCCACGAACAGGCGACGCACCACATTCCTTCGATGTGGATGGAAAGCTCCTGCGAGAGTCCTTCCTCGATTTGGGCCATCTCAGAAGCTGTGGCACCGCCGGCAGGGTGGGGCTGGGGTGGCGCAGAGCTCTTGTCTTCGTCCGCTCCCGATGGAATAAGACCCGCGGAAACGCAGACCCTGTAGAGTTCGGTATTGCGGTAATCGTCGGGGATGCCTTCAGGGCGGGTGTATAGAATCTGAAAGACATACATGCAGCCAAGACAGCAAAAATGCACCGCCCGGCCGGCAACCGGCTGAGAGATATTCGAACTCCCCGTGGGAAGACCGCACAGGTGGCAAACCTTATCTGAAAGCTGTGACTCGGGGAGCGTAGAGTTCATAATCCTGCAAATCCTGTCTAAGTGGTTCTTATCTCTGCGCTCTCCGTGTCTCTGCGGTTGATTCAAGTCCTGGTGAACCAGCCTGGACAATAACTCGACTATCGTACGATGTCAAAGAGTCGCCAACTGAATTTGCACCGCAGAGGCACAGAAGTGCGGAGAGATTTTGACAGGATTAACAAGAAAACAACAGGTTTGCTGCAAGTAGAATTTCCGGGGCATGGGCCTTTTTGTCATTAAGGTTTTGGCTAGGCGTGATTCCTCCCAATGGAACGAAATAGTCCGATTTGGTCCACTCTTCGGATTTTTCGACAAAACTTTGGCGCGCGAAGACGCGAAGTCAAGATTTGCACGTGGACGCGGAGAGCGCGGAGTGCCCCGGCAGAACCGGGGACCCTTTCACAATCAAGAGCGAGGATTCAATTAGATCCCCAGTATAATGAAGTAAACCAGCAACCTAGTCCCCGGCGTACGGGTGCCAGCGGACTTCACCGGTAAGCCAGTCCGGGATGCCAATTTCCCGGTTTAGAATATGATAGTAATAGGCGCAGCCGGAATAGGGGTCGAAGATATGGAAGACCGGCATTGCCACTATCGCGGTTCCCTCTAAAGGCAGATCATTCATTACCGCGACATTCTTGACCGCCTCGAAGGCCATGGCACAGTTGGTTAAGGACACGAAAATTTTGCAGGAGCGGGCCGGAAGACGTCCGGCCAGCATGTTCTCCCTGACCTGTGGATAAAGCTTACGCTTTCTTCCCGGATAGAAAGACAGGGCCTGAAACTTAGGGATAAGCGCAGGATAGTCGATTTCGGTTAGCTCCAGGTGTTCGGTTCCGTAATCTGCGACCTTTTCGAAAGTGATATCTTTGTCATGAACGAAGGTGGATACCACGTAAGCGCCCGAGGATCCGGGCCCGACTATCATGCGCAGGCCCAGTCTTGAGCAGACGCGGCTTGCTACAAGGTTTGCCTCAAGGCTCGTTGTCCCGAGAAAAGCCAAGCTCGCCCTGGCCAGAATCTCTGTCAGCCAGGGGCCGTCAAATCGACAGATGGTATGCTGGTAGGCCTCAACCAGGCAATTAGGGTTGATTGACTTGAGGTAGCGTTCCCAGACACTGATCTTTGGCTGGCCGATCTCTGCCGTGGTGAACGGCAACCGGTTCAGGTTCGTGTCCTCAATCACGTCCGGGTCGACGAGAATAAACTGTTCGAAACCGATACGCACGAGGTGGTCCAAAACGACGCCGTTACCTCCGGTGCCTATTACCGCTGCGACCGTGTTCCGCATAGCTTCCGCCACTTCGGGCGTGAAGTTAATAAAGCCTGTCTGCCTGTCTATGATCGCATCCCACATAGCTTAACCTATTGAATACCTGGCTGGACTCTGGGTCCGGCAGGCAGTCCGCAGCAGGCAAGGTATAAAAAGCGCCATGGGGACTGGCCTTCCTGACTTCCGCCGATTCTGGAGGCAGCCCTGGTAAGGTTCTTGTCGAATACCATGACCTCCGAATCGACGGGCACGTCAAACGGGGGGGCTGGCTTTTCCGGGTGGATCAGCAGCCCGGCACCGACAAAAGCTCCCGGACTGGAAAGCCTGTCTGCCCCATGTTCCCTGATTGCACCGCTCAGAACGTAGCAGAGAAAGCCTCCGCTTGGCAGCCCGGTATGGGACAGTCCAGCCCTCAGGAGCAGTGGACTGGCGTACTCAAGTACGGGCAGAATCTCGCCGGGGTCAGGCAGGCCGGCACCCATCCGGTCGCAGAGATAGGAAAGCATCTGATCGGGCAAGAGCAGGCGGAAACTGGGAGGTGTCCCGAGTTCGGGCAGAGCGGTCTGCAAGGATCTTGGCAACCGGGGGGCACGTTCCGCGCACATCGCAGCTATAGGCGAATCCACTCGGCGCAGGTGGCCGGGGTCGTCAAGGGCTATCAGCATTGGGGTTCGCAAAAGCCCGGGAGGCATGATGAACGGCTCCCCGAAGAGGCGGTGACCGAGCTTTTCATAGCGGCAGATCAGGCCGGGAGAGCAAAAATGCACGGCGCACTCGAAGCCTGCATCGAGGTAACGTTCCATAATAAATCGGTAAAAGATGTCGAACAGCCCGCCTCGACGGTCGGGGTGGACGACCATCCGCGTCGACACAACTACCTTCTTCAGGCCCGCATGGTAGAGCCTGCCGAGCTGGAACCATTGCTGCCAGGCTGGGGGGGTGTCCTGCGCTTCTGCGGGAGTGGCGGTACTCACGGCACAGAGTTTACCGTCTGCGTCAAAGGCGCAATAGTGGGTGGATGCAAGGTCGTGGGGCTCGAAGATTCGGCTGTGAGTCCGATCCAGTCCGGGGTAGCCCTCCGGAAAGCAGTGGAAGAAATGTTCGTAGCGGAACCGGAATACAGCTTCCAGTTCGCTGCTCCCCTGGGCCGGCCGCAACTGGTAATGATGGCCTCCGGAGCCGTGGAACATCAGACCCTCTCCACCCGCACCGCGCAGTGTTTGAGTTCCGGAATCCCGGCCGCCTGATCCAGAGCGGTGTTTGTAAGAACATTCGCTGGACTAGCGGGGAAATGAAATGTCATGAACACCATACCCCTGGGCACGGAGGAAGTAAGTTTTGCCCGCACTTCAATCCGGCCGCGCCGACTGGTCAGCCTCGCCGGGTCCCCAGGCCCGATCCCGAGTTCGGCGGCATCCCCGGGGTGAATTTCGAAAAATCCTTCCTTGGCTTCAGATTGGAGATGAGGGGAACTGCCGGTCATCGTTGCGGTGTGGAAATGTGCATACATCCGCCCAGTGCTCAGGACAAAAGGGTAGTCCGCGTCGGGTTCTTCACTCTGCGGCCGATGGCGGACCGGAGAGAACACTGCCTTGCCTATGGGGAAGCCGTCCCGGTGAAGAACCGGCGTGCCGGGGTGGTCCGGCGAGGGACAGGGCCACTGCAATCCCCCAAGCCCCAGGCGATCGTAGCTCATCCCGGCATAGCCCGGGTTGAGCCCGGACATCTCGGAAAAGATTGCCTCCGGGTCGGCGTAGACCCAGGCCTGCCCAATAGCCCCGGCCATACGATTCAAAATCTGCCAGTCGGCCATTGCCTCCCCGGGAGGTTCGACTGCCTTGCGGATTCGCGAACAGCGGCGCTCAGTGTTGGTGAAAGTGCCGTCCTTCTCAGCGGCGGCGGCGGCCGGCAGGATGATGTGTGCCAAGTCCGCGGTCTGGCTCATGAAAATGTCCTGCACTACCAGCAGTTCCAGGCGCGAGAGGGCATCCCGGACGTGTGAGACATCCGGATCGCTCAGCACAGGATTTTCGCCCATGACATAGAGTGCTTTGATGCGGCCTTCAAACATAGCAGGGATCATGTCCGACGCTGTCAGCCCCGGTGTTGCCGGAACGGGCCGGCCCCATGCAGCCGAGAACTTCTCCCGGATGGCCGCTTCGGCCACCTTCTGATAGCCCGGAAAAACGTCCGGCAGCACGCCGGTGTCGCAGGCCCCCTGGACGTTGTTCTGACCGCGCAGGGGGTTGAGCCCGCCGCCTGGCACGCCTATGTTGCCGGTCATAAGCGCGAGGTTGCAGCAGGTCTTGACTCTGTCGACACCGTTCGCGTGCTGGGTGATACCCATGGCGTAGCAAAGCGCTGCCGGCCGGTTTCCGGAGTAAAGTTTGGCCATGTAACGGATCGTCTCCGCACGAATTCCGGTAATGTCTGCGACATGCTCCGGCGGGTACTCACTGATCACCGAGGCAAGTTCCTCGAATCCCTGCGTCCGTTCGGCAATGTATACCTTGTCATGCCATCCGCTCGCCAGGATCACATGCATCATCCCGTTAAGCAGGGCGATGTCGGTGCCGGGACGGGGCTGCACTGCCAGGTCGGCAAGCCCCGAGAGCTGGATGCGCCGTGGATCGGCGACCAGCAAGACTGCCCCGTTTGCTTTGGCCCGCATGATTCGCCTGGCCACCAGAGGGTGGCATTCGGTTGTGTTCGAGCCGATCACGAAAATACAGCGGGCCTGCTCCAGGTCGGCCAGGGAGTTTGTCATGGCACCGCTGCCCAGGGTTGCGGCAAGACCTGCCACGGTCGAGCTGTGTCAGAGCCTGGCGCAGTGGTCGATGTTGTTGGTGCCGATCACACTCCGCATTAACTTCTGTGCGAGGTAGTTTTCCTCGTTGGTTGCCTTGGCAGAGGCTAACATGGCCACGGAGTCAGGCCCGTGTTCCGCGACTATCTTCAGAAAACGGTCGGCGGCAAGTTTGATCGCTTCGTCCCACGAGGCGGGGGCAAGTTGGCCGCTACGACGCACAAGGGGTCGCGTGAGCCGGTTCGGGCTCAGGACGTGCTCGTGCAAATTCCAGCCTTTGATACACAGGCAGCCTTCATTTACCGGGTAGGAACGGTTGGGCAGCGTGGCCGCGAGGCGGCCGTCTACAACCTGGTAGATAACTCCGCACCCTGTGCCGCAGTAGGAGCAAATCGAGGGAACAAGCCGGTAATTCACAGCCTCATCGCGGTGCGTGGAGTTCTTTTCTTTGTCTGGGGTGTCCAATGGGCACATAAGTTACTTTGCCTTTAGAGCCTGTCTCTCGACTGGCAGGGTCTTCTGCCAGCGGAAACGGATTTTTGCCGCGCCGTGGCGACATGAATCGATACAGCGCATGCACATGATGCACTCGCTCATATCGAGCTTAGGGCTCACGCCCTCGCGCAGATCGGATTCCGAGACAATGCCCATGGGGCAGGCATCCGCACAGCGCATGCAGGAAAACTTCTTGCACCGCGAAGCGCCGATGACGATCTTGACCAGCCCGATTTTGGCGCACAGGGCGAGTAATGCTCCCACAGGGCAGAAATAGCGGCACCAGGACCTTTTCTCACTTGCCTCCAGCACCGCCACTACCGGCAGGATGCCAAGTTCGACCCCTCCCACCACTCCTTGAACTCCGTAGGAGCGGCACAGGGTACCGATCGGACATATGGTGCAGAACGCCTGGTATCCAACGACCCCACTCACTCCCAATGCTGCGCCGGCAACGCCGTACTTCGCCATCCGGGTCCGCACGGCGCCGGGCAGCCGTAGCTTCCTGGGTATGACCTTGCCGGCCAGATCGAGTAGAAATCCGAACGGGCAAAACCAGCCACAGGCAAACCTTCCGGACGTTACTGTCAAAACAATCAGGAACAGGGCTGAGATGACGGTAGACAGGAGTACGATTTTGCTTGCAGCGATATTCTGGAGAAGCCCGATGGGGCATGCCAAGGTTAGATCGCCAAGGCTGAGCGAACAGACCGTACCCACGAGGACCACGACCAGAAAGAGAAATGACAGCGCCTGGACCGGCCACCGCAGGAGCCTGATCCAGCCAAGCGCCTTGCCAGGCGAGTAAATAAGGGCCTTCTCAGTGCATGCCGGAACACACGCGGGATCTCCCCCGCACAGGTCACACTTGATTACCCGGCCATCCGGTACCCGTTGCGGCGCTGCCTGAGGGCAAGCATCGATGCACAAGGCGCAGTGTGCACAGAGGTGGTTGTCTACACGTACGATTCCTGCCTCGTTCCTGCTGATGGCCCGTCTGGGGCACGCTTTGAGACAGAGCGGGTCGAGACAGTGCTGGCAGAACACGGCGAAGTTTGTCCCTGTCGGCTCATCCCGCAATACCTGGATCCGGGAAAAATCCGGGCTAGAGGCATCGCGGCCGGAACAGGCCGTCTCGCATAAGCCGCAGCCGTTGCAACGGTCGGGATCGAGCACCATCCTGGGCTCACGCCGCGGCCACAGCCGCTCCCCCCACGATCGCTTCCCGGCCGGGACTGGAGAAGGCAACCGTTCGTGCAGGCGGTGGCCGGGAGTCTGTCTGGAATTTGACGTGAGACCAGCGGAATTTTCCACGCTTCAACCTCTTGGCTTACTCAACTGTTATTTCTGGCGTACGCCTGCCGCCGGCAGGCCGGACAAAGCTCAATGTAGCGCACACCGCCCTCGGGTAGAACTGTGCGGAGATAGTCTAGAACCGGCCGGGGCGGCAGGTCGCCACCGCAGTCGGCGCAGGTGTCCACCTCGCATTTGCCGGTGGTTATCATGGCCAGGGGGCGCAGACGGACCACAAGGGCACAGCAGTCGACGCCGGCCGGACAGGTTCGGCTGCAGGCCTGGCATAGTGTGCAGCACCAAACCGCCTGGCTGCTCAGGATTTCCATACCACGCAACGCCTGCTGCACGATGCCGCGCGGCGACAGGTCCCATGAGAAGCCGGGGTACATGCCTGCCATCGGGCAGGCCGCTGTGCACTTTCCGCACTCAACACAGAACGGAGCGGCAGACTCAACGAGAGCGCTCTCGAATTCATCGTTCATACTCGCCTCCTCCAGGCTTGCCGCTCCCCAAGGTGTCCTCCCAGAGCGTTCCATCCTCATGGCTGGCGGTGAGCATCAGGGAGAGAGCACCGGTAGCATTGAGGTTGCCCGTGCGCTCCCGCAGGGCCCTGCGCATTGCGAGGTGGAGCGACAAGAGGGGCAGGCCCGAAGGGCAGCTATCCTGGCAGGCACCGCAGCCCACACACCTGTCGGCCAGATGCATCGTGCGGATGAGATGAAAGGCCAGTGGATCGGGTGGCACCATACCTGTAGTCACATACCCGTCATCCTCCAGCTTGCAGGCCGGGCAGACGCAGATAGGGCATGAGTTCCTGCATCCGTAGCACTTGATACACCGGCGGAAGTGCTCACGCCATGTATTTAGTCTATCGGGATCCCGGCAGAGGCGACGCACGGCCGGCATGGACATGGGGTCCACCCCGACCGAGGGTTCCTCACCGGGTACGAACGGAGTTTCGCAAAGACAGACCTCAGCCTGTCCGGCCGAGCACGAAATGCCGATTGTCCTCAGTGCCCCCGGCCGTATCTGCTCGGCTCTGACAAGTTCTTCTATCGCGCGGATGTCACACCCACGGCACACCAAGCCTAGAGCTTTCCCCGCCGGGAGGGAGCGGACAATCATCCATCCTGTTTTGGCAAGGGGCCATTTGGGTTCCACGACGAGCCGGGCCGTATCTTCCTCTGCGGTGAAAACGTGGGGGCCAACCGCTCCTTCATGCTCACGCAGGCCAAGCACCCCGACCACTTCATGCCCGGCAAGCATTTGTCTGATTCTATCCTGAAGGGTGCTATGCATAATTCCCTCGTGGCCCCTATCAGCATGGTCTGACAAGTGTTGGGTCCACAGCAGGCAGTCCAGCCAGGATTGCCGTAAACTCGCGCATCAAGCCGGCGAACTGGTAGCCTTCGTGGGCGGTCCCCCAGGACAGGAGAAGCCGTCGGCGATCCAGCCCGATTATCTCCAGCAGATCCTGGAGCAGTAACAGCCGCAATCGTGCAGGGCGGTTGGCCTCGTTGTGACGGCAGCCGCCCAGATGACAGCCCATGACAGCCACACCGTCCAGGCCGTCGGCGAGCGCCCTGAGCACCAGGTCAGGCTCTACGCCCGCCGCGCACTCCACCGGGATGATCCGGAAAGAAGCGGGGAGGTCGATCCGTTCCTTACCGGCGCGATCAGCCCCGAGCAGGGCGCACCACCGGCAGGCGAAAACTACGGCCCGGATCTCCCGATGCGCGTTCGTGGTCCGGATGTCTAAAGCGGGTTCGGTCATTGTATTATCCTCGGGGCTATTTCGCGCAGCATTGCCCTCATGGAGGCGCTGTCCTGCTCCGGGATTCGGGCCGCGCCACTTGGGCAAACTGCGGCGCACAGGCCGCATCCCCGGCAGCGGATTCCGGATACCGATATAACTTCATTTCCTTCCCGGCGGCAGGCGCCGTACGGGCATCCTGCGACGCACCGGCCGCACCGGCTGCAGGCTTCGGCCCGGATGGACGCAATTCCCGACTGTGATCCCGGTAGGAACAACCTCTTTTGATCGACTCCTCCTTGCGTGAGGAATGTCGCAGCCTTGACCGCGGCGGCCCGCCCCTGGTCGACGGCGTCTTGCGCGGACACGGGCCAGCGCACGGCCCCGCACAAATAAACGCCGTGCAGCGGCGCGGCAAGGGGCTGCATCGGCTCTGTGCCGCAGACAAACCCCATTCCGTCCAGTCGCAGGCCAAGGTCGCCCGCAAGACTGGCGGTTTCGGGCCGAGGCCTGAGCGGGGTGCTCAGAACCACGAGATCAGCCGCAATATCTAACCGGCGGGCTGAGAGAGCATCGGTGAGGGAAACTGCGTTGACGAAATTATCACCGCGCACTTTGGGAGGGTCGGCCGGAGAAAAGGCGACAAAACGAATGCCGGAGGCCATGGCCTGCCGGTACAGCTCCTCCAGGGTGCGCCCCGGAGTCGTGATTCCCCGGTGCAGGATGGTTACGCAGATCTCCCTGTTTATATTCTTCAGGCGCAGTGCATTCTTGAGAGCTGTGGGGCAGCAGATCGAGCTGCAGTAAGGGCGGGCATCTTCCCGTGCAGCCATACACTGGATAAAGACTGCGCCCGTAATCCCGGGAGGCGCGGGCTCTTGCCCTTCCAGTTTCCTGAGCCGCGTTTCGAGTTCCAACTGACTTATGACACCGGACAACTCACCGGACCGGAAGTGGTTTTCCGGCAGAACGGGCATCGCCCCGCACGCAAGAATCAGGGCGCCCGCTATTACCGTCTTATTCTGGCCGTCACAGCTCAGTCGCGCCTCGAATCTGCCGGGGTCTCCGTCTGTCCGGGTGACGGAAGTTTTTGGCAGAAAATTCACAGCGGGATGCGCTGCATCCTGCAGAAGAGGGGCCAGGAACTCCTGGCTGGGCGTGTTGCGGGGGAAGAGCCTGCCAATCTGATTGAGAAGGCCGCCCTGGCGGCTCATGCGGTCCGCCAGGATCACCTCAATTCCCAGTTGGGCCAATGTGCCGGCTGCGGCAAGGCCCGCCGGGCCGGCGCCGACCACGAGGACTCGCCGTTCGCGCTGAACGTGAAAGTTTGGGCTGCGCTCCCGGCGCGTGAGTCCGGCCAGCCCCATGCAGACAAGGTCAACTGCTTTGGCCGCAGCCGCTTCAGGGTTGCCGCCGTGGATCCATGCACATCCTTCCCGCAAGTCAACCAGGGAGGCCGGTATCGCGTAGTTGGACCGGGCAAGACCCTCGATCACTTTATTGCCCCTGGCAAACGGTGAGCAAGCTGCCAGAAGCACGGCGGAGTGTTTTGTTTCTTCGAGCAATCCGGCCGTGCGGTCCATATCTTCCTGCCGGCATAGGGATGGAACAAACTCTAGATGCGCGGCGGGCATGCGCGAAATGATCCCGATCCTCAGAGCGTGTTTTGGGAGCGCCCGGCTCAGAGTCTCGTGGCATGTGCAAATGAGGACAAGAGGCGTTCCACTCACGGCCCGCCTCCTGTCCGCCTCGCCAAGCGCATGGCGGCGAGGGCTGCCGCCCTGGATCCCTGGACAACTGACCGGGACACGTCCGCCGGTTCCTGGCAGAACCCGCAGGCATTGCCAGTCCCGGCGTCACTGCCGGATTGACCGGGCAGAGGACATGCTGTGAGTCCTCCATTCAGAACCACGATATCAAATTCAGCGGTTATAAGCTGTCGGGAATTGGTGTCCTCATAGTGCACGGCCAGGGTCGATCCGCCTCCCTCCTCGGGCAGGCGGAAAACCAGACCGGGCCTAGACCGCACCAGGAGTACCCCCTCCATCGCAGCGGCCCGGGCATAGGCCTCATAGCCCTTGCCTTCCGCCCTGAGATCAGTAAAAAAGATGGCCACGGACGCGGCCGGAAGACGACGCTTTACCCAGCGGGCCTGCTTGAGTGCATGCATGCAGCACACAGATGAGCAGTAAGACAGAAATCGCTGGTCGCGCGCGCCGACACATTGGATGAATCCAATGCTTCGTGGCGTTTTGCCGTTTAAGCGGCGCGAGATTTGTCCGGCATTGGGGCCTGCCTCTGCGATCCATGCCTCAAAATCCATTGCGGTAAAAATATCGGGATGGCTATCTGCTAAGTACTCCGGAACCATCGCCGGGTTTCTTTCCGTAAAGCCAGTGGCAAAGATTACATCGGCTACGGGCAGGCGCACTTCGAGTGGGGGCTTATCAAGCCTACCGGGATCTATTGCGCCGGTAGGGCAGGCGCCCCTGCACTCGCCGCAACGCGAGCAGAGCACCGGGTTGAGGTACGGCACCGGCTGGGTGGCAGGGTCCGACGGCAGCCCTGCCGGCTGCATTTTAATCGTCCCGCGGACTCCCCCGGCCTCGCAGGCCTCAAGACAGAGACCGCAGAAGATGCATGCATCGCTATCGACCGCAGGCGGACAGGTGGCGAGCAGAGCTATTACCCGGCCATCCTCATTGGCGAGGACCTCAAGGGAGGTGTTCCTGTGCAGAGTGATCAGCGGGTGCGAGAGGCAGGCCGCCCCTTCCGTCCAGACAGGGCAAAATCCGCAGTGGTCAGATGGATATAGCTTGTCGAGGCGCATGACCTGTCCTCCCAGGTGGCTCTCTCGCTCAACCAGGTGAACAGAAACCCCGAGACCGGCAAGGTCCATGGCTGCAGTTAAGCCGGCGACGCCGGCGCCTACGACGAGAATTGGAAGCGAATCGGACCTGTCGGGCGCGTTCATGGGTCTCGGCTACCTTTTCACAACACTGTAGTGTTCGGCAAGGTTCAGGAGCCTGTTCTTTAGCCACTCGTGGAAGGGTGCAGGGGGAATCTCGTACGGGCCGACCCGATCTTCCAGGACTGTCAGGAACCTTCCCCCCTGCCGCCGGGTGCGCTTTGCTCCCTCGGGCGAAATGATAACAGCCTTCGGTTCCGTTGGACAGCGCCGCATGCAGATACCGCAACCGTTGCACTTCTCGGCCAGGATGACGGGGTAGCGGTTATCCTCCATGACAATGGCCTCTGGCTTGCATGCCTTTTCGCACTCTCTGCAGCGGCGGGTCTTCAACCATGCGAAGCAGACGTCCTTGAGAATTACTGCCGTGCCGAGGAAGACCTCTTCCTTGGGGATCTTGCTAAGTGCCCCGGTAGGGCAGGTGCGGATGCATTCCATGCAAAGGATGCACTTGTTGGTTTCAAGGACGGGCGTGCCGAGATTTGCGAGCCCGCTGAAAATGGACGCAGGTTTTATGGCAAGGGGCGCGCAGGCGTCCATGCAACGGAGGCAGCGCAAGCAGGATGCGAGAAAATCGGGCTCCTCAAGGGCGCCAGGAGGACGGACGAGGTCGTGAGCCCGCCCCACGGCGGTCAGTCCCAAGACGGCTCCGGACACGGCGGTACTGGCCGCGAGCTGCAGCAAAGCCCTTCGGGAAAGACTCATTTTGCTCCTGCTCCTCCAGCAGGTGTTCAGGAAATAACAAAAGGGGGGAAACAGGTTCTCCGGCTACCCCGCGAAACCGCGCAGCGCGCACGGGATTGCCCCCTCCGTTATCAGGCCTTTTTGACCACGTCCGCCACGGTGAAGTCAAGCTTCAGTTTCTTCAGCGTTTCTTCGGTGGGGATGCCGTTTTCGTCCCACCCATAGTAGGCATAGTAGTCGTCCTGCATCTTTTTGGTATCCTCCTCGGTGAAGACCTCTCCCTTTTTAGGTCCTTCAGGCAGCGGCTCCGTACGCAGACGCTCAGGCAGGATGTCGTCTTTGCGGCCAATACCCGCCTCACGGATGTTGAAGGCCCGCATAGTCGTGATGATTCGTCTGGCCGTTGTCCAGTACTCTTCCGGCGTGGTGTTCCAGCCGGTAGCCGCATTAAGCATGTCGCAGACGAGGCCCGGATTGCGCTTCAACCAAGCATAGCCGGCCACGAAAGAGCACATTACCATCGAGCTAAGGTAAGCCCAGATGGCTTGGCCCTCAGGGGTATTGCCTTCGTGGTGGTCGCCGCCGTTCGGGCCCAGTGCGTAACTCACGCCCCGGCCCTTGAAGCCGCGCGGGTCGTGGGCCGCAAGCTCCTGGCCCTTGACGTGGATCGCGTACTTATAGGAGTCCTTTCCGATCTTGTCGGCCATGCGCTTGACGCCCAAAGAGAGAAGCTCGCCGGCCTTGCCTTCCCTGAGGGCGATTTTGCCTATGAGAGTGATGGCGGTCTCACCGTCTCCCCAAGTAGGTTTAAGACCGTCAAGGTCTTCCGGGGTGAGCAGGCCGCGCTCCACCAATTCGGTGGTGAAGCCGAGGACGTTGCCGGTGGAGATGGTATCCAGCCCCATCGCATCGCACATCTCGATGCTTTTCATATAGGTGTCGAATTCAGTCATGCCGAGATTGCTGCCCATTAAGGTGCCGGTCTCATACTCAGGGCCTTCAGCGACAAGGCCGTCATACTTGCCGCCTGTGCGCAGAACGCCAAGTTTCATGCAGTGGACCGGGCAATTGGGACAGGAGACGTGACGCTTCCAGAAGGTGCGGGAGGCCTCCTCGGCCCCTATCAAGTTGATATCCGGATACCAGGTTGTCGTGTAGTTCTTTGCGACCAGGCTGCCCATGACGTAATTGGCCATCTCCATAAGGCCTGCTGTTCCCCAGCGTTTGATGCCCTGCCAGGCTTCGACGGTGGCGGCAAGCTGCTTGGCCTCATCGGCCGCCTTGTTGAAGGCTTCCACATCAGCCAGGGGTACGGCCTTGGTCCCCTTGAAAGCGAGGCCTTTGACGTTCTTACTACCGAGTACGGCGCCGCCTCCGCCGCGGCCGGCCGCTCGGAAACGGTCCACGATGATGCAGGAGAAGTAAACCCCGCGCTCGCCCGCCGGACCGATGACCATAGTCCTGTAATCGTCGTCCTTCAGGTCCTTCCTGATAAACTCTTCGGTCGCGTAGGTGTCCTTGCCCCATACGGGTTGAGCATCCCGGAGTTCGACCTTCTCATTTGTGACTGCGATATAGACCGGTTTGGGCGATTTGCCCTTGAGCATGATCCCATCCCATCCGGCCCACTTGATTTCGTTGCCGACGTGGCCGCCTACCTGGGAGTGGCCGTAAAAACCTGTATGCGGACTCTTGAACGAGACATTGAGCCTGGTAGACGGGCAGGCTGTTCCATTGAACGGTCCGGTCAGCAAAATGAAAATATTGCCCGGGGAAAAGGGGTCCGTCTTTGGAGGCAGTTCTTTGTACAGAAAATATGCTCCCAGGCCTTCGCCCCCGATATAGTCCCTCAGAATGCCCTCATCCAGCGCGCGCACGGTGGTCTTGCCCGAACTGAGGTCAATTTCCAGCATCTTTCCAAAATATCCGCCCTTGAGATCTGCCATGGTGCTTACCTCCTTTCGCCATCTTTGTTGGGATAGAACTGGCTGAGAAGGAGAGCCTTGGCGGCTTCCTTCGGGGTAACGTTTCGGTAGGCCATGTTCACCCCAAACCCCAGCTTGTTCGTCCTGAGGGCCGGGGCGGTGTCTTCCGCCTGCCCCTTGCAGGCCTTGACACACTGCGGATCGCCGTCGCACAGGTCGCAGAACATCGGCCATCCGGTGTCGGGGTGGCGGCGGAGGAATTGGGACGGGCAGGCCTCGATGCACTTGTTGCACTTGGCGCCGAGGCATGTCTTATCATCGATGTACTTTATTACATTGGTTTCTTTGACCTTATCGATGGCCTTCGGGTTGGTGGGGCAAGCCTTGACGCAGGGAGAATCGTCGCAATGCCAGCAGATCACCGCAACGTCGACGATCCCATGGAATCGCTTGACGTGTATCCTGGCCACGGCCGGGCGTACGCTCCCTTTGTTGTGGTACTGTGAGCAGGCATACTCGCAGGAACGGCACCCGGTGCATTGCTCCCGCTGGACGAACAGGTACTTCATCCGGTCTTCAGGTTTGAGGGGGGGCTTCTCTTCGGCGGCCAGGATAGCGGCGGGCGCCGCGACGGACTGAAGAGAGGCAAGGGCCAGACCTCCGGCCAGTTGGGCAGATCTCCTGAGAAAACAACGACGGCTGGAGTTGACGATTTCGGGACGCTCAAGATCGTCCGGCTTCCTCTCGCTCATAGCATTCCTCCTTGGATGTGATTGCTATAACCGTGCCTCGCATCTCCGACTTTGTTGAACTCCGTATCAAATCGTATATGAGAACTCGATATAGAAACTGAGCTTAACTTGCAGACACAAGGCCCGACTCGTATGCGGGGAATAACCCGGGAGGAAATACGAGAGGAGCTTTTATTCTATTGTATGCTTTGCAGTAAGAATTCTATCTTTTCCCATTTAACTCCCGCTTCCGGCAATCCCCAATCCGCTGACTTTCCTGATCGAGGGGACAGGCTCCGCGCCGGCCGGAAAACCGGGCAGCGTTATGTCAATTTTGACATAACGTATTATTATCATTACGATAACTCTAATCTGGACGATACGGTTCGCATAGTCAAGGGTTTTCTCGACAATGTTCCCTATCGGACAATTCTTCTCCGTCCTACGGAAAAGTTGACCTGCTCTGGACGGAGAATGCCGGCCATACCGCGTTCAAGCGCTTCTTCTGCTATCTGGATGGAGATCTACTCACGGTTATGAACCTTCCGATCGACAAGGATGTTCATTTGCTCGCAAGCTGCTTTCATCATTGACATTTTGAGGCTGTCAAATAGACTGCCGGCAGGTTGTGGCATGTTTCGGCAAGATTAAAGCCCAGACTGAGTTTGTCTACCATTTAGACTAAACAAGAAAAGGAGCAACCATGGGTAGAGTGAAACTGACAGCACTGTTAGCAGTTATGTCTATTTTCTGCGCCGGTTTGGTTATTGCTCAACAGATGCCGAACCCCTACGGCCCGAATATCAATCTTGCGACAGCAAAAAAAGTCGCTGCCGCGGCGGCAGAGGAAGCGGGGAAAATCAAGGTTAATGCGGTAATCGCGGTCGTGGACGCAGGCGGAAACCTTGTGTACCTGGAGCGCTTCGATGTCGTTCAGTGGGGGAGTATCGACGTGGCCATACACAAGGCCAAGTGCGCCGCAGCTTTCAAGCGTTCTACCAAGGCTTTTGAGACTGTCATTGGAGGAGGAAATACGACGTACTTAACCCTGGACGGGGTAAGCGCGATTGAGGGAGGGGTTCCCGTAATACAAGATGACAAGATAATCGGCGCCATAGGTGTATCGGGCGGAACATCGGCCCAGGATGGACAGATCGCCCAGGCCGGAGCGGGTGTCATCAAGTAGGAGGTGGTATCCGGTTCGGTGCAGTATGTCAATTAACGGCCATTGTGTTAAGTGAATAGTGTGATCAAGGGGCAGGCACATAACCTGCCCTTTTTTTCGATTCAAGACAGTGCACCGAATTTTCACAATGATCACAGCGGCTCTTATGCCTCCTCCTTTTGGTGTGGGCGAAATACGAAGTTTCTGTTTGATTTCGTGGATGATCGGACACTTTGACAGGCATAATGGAATTGACCGTTGTGTGGCCTTTGCCGGCTTGTTATTTTTCGTTCAGGATGAACAATGGACTGTGGGCCAGGACTGGGCTGAAGATGGATGATGAATCCTTACGGCTGATTCTTCGGTTTTTTAATCTCTCATGGCGTGGGTACCGAAAGGTTCGCAAAGGTGTGAAAAAGCGAATCGCTCGGCACGCGCAAGAATATGGGTGCCGGAAAATTAGCGATTATCTGCTCCTCCTGCAGGAAAACCCGGAAGTTGCAGATAAAGCGAAAAAATTGCTCACCGTTCCCATCAGCCGCTTTTTTCGGGACGAACGTCTGTGGGAGGTTATCAGTGGTTCTGTAATTCCAAGACTGGTGCAGGAAATCGAGTTAACCGGCAGCAGGCCGGTTCGAGTCTGGTCTGCCGGATGTTCATGCGGTGAGGAAGCTTTCAGCCTGAAGATCTTGTGGGATGAGATTGGCAAAAGACTCTTGCAAGTGCCTCCCATCGAAATATGGGCCACGGATACAAACCCCGAGGTACTTGAGAAAGCTCGCGCCGGCATATATCCGAAAAGCAGTTTGAGGAATCTGTCTGGCTACACCCTGCAAGACTACTTCATACCTGTTTCGAAAGGATTTTCGATTCGAGAAGGACTTAAGGGGGAAATTCATTGGATCCAACACGATTTTATCTCTGAAAGCCCGCCCTGCATGAATTTCGATATGATTTTTCTTCGAAATAATCTACTCACATATTACGAACCTCCCACAAAAATACAGGCATTCGTCCAGATATTGACAGCATTAAGTTCCTCGGGATTTTTGATTACAGGAAGCAATGAAGAAATCCCAACCGGCGGGCTTCCGCTGAAGCTTTACTCCGGGCACCGGTGTATTTTCGAGAAGATCTCTCCCCCTTAAGCGACAAGGATTGATGAGGATTGCAAAACACCATACGATGGGGCGGAGTACTCACGATTTTGCTCTACAAATGACTTTTGCCGAGCATGCTATCTTTGTGTCCGACTCACTATAATCGAGGGAATCCGTTGGAGAGACTTGTCATTGGTATTGCGGGCGGGACCGGGGCTGGTAAGACAACCCTTGCGGAGGGGCTTGCCGGTGGCATATACTTGGGTTCAGCAGTAGTTATACATGAAGACCGATATTACAGAGATAACAGCCATTTGCCGACGGCTTCGCGGGAAGATCTCAACTATGACCACCCTGAAGCTATTGACTTGGATTTACTGGCCGGGCATGTGCGCGAACTTGCCTCCGGCCGGACGATCAATCAGCCCACCTATGACTTTGTCCGGCATGTCAGGAAGAAGGGGACCGACACGGTTTTTTCTGCGAGGTTCATTATTGTGGAGGGCCTCTTCACATTGTTCAATAAGCTGCTGTGGGACGTGATTGATTTAAAGGTCTTTCTGGAGTCGGAAGAGGGTATACGCCTGTCGAGGCGTCTTGAAAGGGATATCAGGGAGCGCGGGCGTACGAAGGAGTCCGTTATAAGGCAATGGAGATCGACTGTGCAGCCGATGCACGAATTGTTCATTCAACCTTCCCGATCCCGTGCACACCTGATTCTCTCCGGATGCGACCGGGTCGATTACAATATCGCCAGAATCAGGGATTTCCTGGTTTCAAGATAGTCCGGTTATTCGAATCCAACGGCAAGATTTCCTGAGAGCAATGAGCCCTCCACTTCGTGGCAAGGAATGTGAGCTGCACCTGAGCCTGAACGGCTGCTCAGAAGATTTGTTTCGTACGGCGACAGGATAGAATGAGGGCGAGATGATCGACTTCACGGCGAAGGATACCATGACGGCAAAAGAGCGTCTCCTGGCTTTGGCTGGAGGCCGTGCCATCGACAGGGTTCCTTTCATGTCGTTTGCCCTGGGGTTTGCAGCGAGGGTCCGTGGAATAGATCGGGGGGAGATTTACCGCAATCCTGAGAAGGCATTCGCTGCAGGACTGAGCTTCATGAAGGCTTACCCCTGGATGAACGGCGAACCCGCTTATGGATGGGCGGACAAAGGTGCGTGGGAGTTTGGGGGAAAGATCATCTGGCCTGATGGAGACCGCTATCCCGCCCCCTGGTCCGAGCCCGTGATCAGCAGACCCGAGGAGGTCGATTCACTTCCGGATCCTGATCCTGCTGCAGCAGGTATGACTCTCATGCTGGACCGCTTTAATACGATCAGCCGAGAGAACGGGTTTCCGGCATCCCTCCCGGGTGGAACTCCAACAACCCTTTCCGCTGGAATTGCCGGCAGGGTGAACTTCCTCCGGTGGCTCATCAAATACCCCGAGGCCGTGCACAAACTCCAGCGTAAGGTCACGGACTTCATCCTCCGTGCCGCTGAGAGGACCATCAGAGAATATGGCGTGGAAAACTGCAGCCTGGATTGCGGCGTTCCCATGGAATCGAACCAGCTCATCTCGGTCCGGATGTTTGAATCCTTCGCCAAGCCCTATATCCGGGAAATCTTCGATTACTATGCATCAAAAGGCGTGCAAAAAATTGCAGTTCACCTGTGCGGCGACCACACATGGAATCTCGCTCACTGGAATGATATTCCCCTTCCGCGCCGGACTATCTTTTCCATAAGCGACGAGATGGACCTGGAACGCACCGGTCAGATCATCGGCAAAGACCACATCCTCGCCGGCAATATCAATAGCGGTATCCTCTGCGCGGGCACTCCCGAGATGGTTTCCATGGAAGTCAGGCGCTGCCTGGAAGCGGGCAAGAGGCATCCTGGAGGATTCGTGCTAATGCCGGCCTGTGAGTTTCCTCCCGATACCCCCCTGGAAAACGTCGATGCCCTGGCAGACGCTCTGTTCGAGTACGGGTATTATTAACCGGGCGGATTCAACCCGACGATTCGATTGACGCCATTTCGATATCTTCGTATCCTGCTGCCGTTAACTTCATGTTGCTAATCGAAGTCTGACTAATCAGTCCCTGGCGCCCGCAGCCCTTGAACCGGTTTGCCGCTTGAGAGAGCGAATGATATGACCGCCGACGAACCCTTAATCGGGAAGCATGGGGGCTATCGAAAACTCAAGAGCTTTCAGGTGGCGCAACTGGTTTTCGACATCACGGTGCGTTTGCGACCGTTACATCGAAAAGCGCAGCCGTACCCGTGACCAAATGGTACAGGCCGCGCGGTCGGGTGTGCAGAATATCGCCGAAGGAAGCCAGGCTTCGGGAACCTCGAAGAAGACTGAACTCAAGCTTACCAACGTAGCGCGGGCCAGTCTGGAAGAGTTGCGGCTTGACTACGAGGATTTCCTTCGCCAGCGCGGACTACCGCTTTGGGATCGCGACGATCCCCGCAGGCAAAGCCTAATCGACCGCCGGTGCGCCACCGCTGATGAAGTGGCTGTCTGGGTGCGGGAAGAACACGATTGTGGACATGGTGGACATAGTGGGCAGGGTGGGCAAGGAGGACAGGGTGGGCAGGGAGGACATAAGGAGCCGTCCACTCCTACTTACCCCGAACTCGCCGCCAATGCCGCGCTGGTGCTGTTGGCGGTCGCATGCAGCCTGCTTGACCGCCAGCTCGCTGCTCAGGCGGCAGCCTTTGAAATAGAAGTTGCTTTACCGAACGCCTCTATACCGCGTTCGTTCCGAAAAACGCTCATCGCGCTCTTCGTCCACTCGGTCTACCAAGCCCACCCCGTCCGCTACCGATTGAGGAGTCCCAAGGCTCGATAACGTCGCCCTGATTTACAAGTTCATGGACGTGGAAAACTCCATCGTTAGATCGATGGCCCTGGCTGAGTGGGTGAGAGCGCCGCAACTCACGAAATCGACGCCGGTTTCTGCTATTGCCCTCACAGTTTCGAGGCTGACGCCCCCGGAAGCCTCCAGAGTGACGCGGCCTTTTCCTATCGCGGCAGCGCTCCTGAGCAGATCTAATGAAAAATTGTCGAGAAGCACAATATCGGCCCCGGCGGCGATCGCCTGATCGAGTTCATCGAGGTTTTCCACCTCGACTTCGATCCGGAGTGTATGAGGGGCCCCTTCGCGCGCACGGCGGACAGCTTCCTTTATGCCCCCTGCCGCCGCGATATGGTTGTCCTTGATCAGGACGCCGTCAGCCAGGCCGAAGCGGTGGTTTGTGCCGCCTCCGTGCCGCACAGCTTCCTTTTCCAGGCTCCGCCACAGGGGAGTCGTCTTTCGCGTGTCGAGCAGGCGGCATCCGGTACCTGCGATGGCGTCCGCCATTTTCCATGTCAGGGTGGCGATCCCGCACAACCGTTGAGCAAAATTCAGGGCTGTGCGTTCGCCGGTCAACAAGGTCCGCACCCACCCCTCTATCCTGAATACGGGAACTTTTGGCGCGATCCGGTCCCCATCAGGGAATGGACATTCTATCCTGATTTCGGGGTCGAGGAGTTCGAAGATTCTTCGGAATGGCTTCGAGCCTGACAGAACGAAGGGTTCGCGCCCGAAGACTACGGCGCTTCCCTTCTGCCCGGCAGGGATAACACTGAGCGTGGTTACATCCCCGCTCCCGATGTCTTCAGAAAGAGCCAGCCGGAACAGTTTATCCTCAAAGGTCAGCGTCACTCCGCCCGGCTTTCCCGCAGTCCGTTCATAATTTCGAGTCTGCGATTCAATTTTTCGATCTTTTCGCCAAGCCGCGCGTTCTTATCGCGTTCCTTTTCGATTACCTCGTGGGGGGCTTTCTGAAGAAAATCATCATTTGAGAGCTTCCTGTAAGTCAGGCCGAACTCTTTTTCGAGTTTGCCCAGCTCTTTTTGGAGTCGGTTTGACTCGCTCTCGAAATCAAGAACGTCCTTGAGGATGACAAAAACTTCCACGTCCCTGACCACCGTCCCTGCAGCGTACTTAGGCTTGTTGATCTCGCCGGCCCGGGCGACGGTGAGCCTGGAGACTTTGCCCAGGTCGGTAATGGTGCGCTCGTGCTCTTTGAGAAGCTCCGGTTCCGAACCATGTTCGCAGAGGCACACTACTTCCACCTTGAGCGCCGGAGAGACGTTCATCTCGCCGCGGATATTGCGGATTGCCACTATGACCGCCATAAGCGTTTCCATCTGCTCTTCGGCCTCGGGGTCGATCCTTTCGGCTTGTGCTTCCGGAAAGGATGCCTTCATGATGCTCCCGGAGGTATGGGGCAGTTTGTGCCAAAGTTCCTCGGTTATGAACGGCATCACCGGATGCAGAAGGATCAGGACTTTTTCCATAACGCTGGCCGCAACAGACCTTGCCATGGCGCCCGCGCCCTCATCTTCGCCATAGAAATCCTGCTTTATGATTTCCAGGTACCAGTCGCAGTACTCGTGCCACAGGAACTGGTACAGGGCCTGAGCGTACTGGTTGAAAAGATGATTGTCCAAAGACTCGCTCGATTCCGTTGCAACTCTTTGAAGCCGGCTCAGAATCCAGCGGTGGGCAAGCCCGGTCACTTTTTCCGGAATTTGGACTGGTCCCTTGAAGCCCTCAAGGTTCATCAAAAGAAGCCGGGCGGCATTCCATATCTTATTTACGAAATGCTTGTAGCCCTCTATGCGCTCCTCCGAGAGTTTGACGTCGCGCCCCTGGGCCGCGAAAGCCGTAAGGGCGAACCTGAAGGCGTCAGTTCCGTACCTGTCCATCATGAGAAGGGGGTCAATCACATTTCCCCTGGATTTGCTCATCTTATGCCCTTCGGCATCCCGAACAAGGGCATGTACATAGACTTCATGGAACGGGACTTCGTGCATGAACCGGAGTCCCATCATCATCATCCGTGCGACCCAGAAAAAGAGTATATCGAATGCCGTAACCAGAACGGCGGTGGGGTAGAATTTTTCAAGCTCCGCGGTTTTCTGCGGCCACCCCATGGTCGAAAAGGGCCAGAGACTGGAGCTGAACCATGTATCCAGGACGTCCGACTCCTGTTCGAGCGGGGAGCCGGGGCAGTTCGGGCATTCCAGGGGAGCTTCCGCTGAGACGATCACATCATCGCACTGGAGGCAATACCATGCCGGGATGCGGTGTCCCCACCATATCTGACGGCTTATGCACCAATCTTCGAGATTTTCCAGCCAGTTGAAATAATCCTTTTCCCATTTGGCCGGGATAATTTTGGTTGCCCCCTGCTTCACCGCGTCAATGGCAGCTTCGGCAAGAGGTTTTGTCGAAACGAACCACTGAAGCGAGAGCATCGGCTCGATGACGTTTTGGCAGCGGTAGCAGTGCCCAACCCGGTGCTTGTAGGGCTCTATTTTTGAAAGGTAGCCGGCTTTATCGAGATCTTTCAGAATCTGCTTGCGGCAGGCAAACCGGTCCATTCCGGCATACGGCTTGCCTGCCTGTTCGGTCATTATTCCGCGCTCGTCTATCACCTGCACCAGATCGAGGTTGTGCTTGCCGCGAAGTTCGAAATCATTAAAATCGTGTGCGGGAGTTACCTTGAGCGCACCGGTGCCGAACTCGCGTTCGACATAGGAATCCCCGATTACGGGGATGTTGCGGCCCACTATAGGCAAGACCACCATTTGTCCTATATAGGCCTTGTATCTGTTGTCTTCCGGGTTCACCGCGACAGCCGTGTCGCCCAGCATGGTTTCAGGCCTGGTGGTGGCGACAACCAATGCCCCTTTTCCGCTTACCAGGGGATACCGAATGTAGTAGAGGAAGCTGTCCAACTCCTCGCCCTCAACCTCGATATTGGCAAGCGCGGTCATGCAGCGAGGACACCAGTTGATCATGCGCTTGCCGCGATAGATCAGGCCCTCATTGTACAGCGTAACGAAAACCTGTCGTACGGCCTGCGAGAGACCCTCATCCATCGTAAACCGCTCGCGCGACCAATCGCAGGACGCCCCGAGCCGCTTCAACTGATTTATTATTATCCCGCCGAACTTGGCCTTCCATTCCCAGACGCGCTGCAGAAAGGTTTCCCGGCCAATACCGTGCCTCGTGAGGCCTTCAGCCCCAAGTTGCCTCTCGACGACATTCTGGGTAGCGATTCCGGCGTGATCGGTCCCCGGCACCCACAGGACCTCGAAGCCTCTGAGCCTTTTGTATCTGCAAAGTATGTCCTGGAGGGTATTGTTGAGAGCATGGCCCATGTGGAGCTGGCCGGTAACGTTCGGAGGCGGGATCACTATAGAGTATGGCGGTTTCGAGCTATTCTCGTCGGCGCGGAAAAACTCTTTTTCTTCCCAGTATCTGTACCAGTGCGATTCGACTTCGGCAAATTCGTATGCTTTAGGCAGAGCGCCTTCGCTCATATAATTGATTCCCTGCTGGAAAAGACCTGGTGGGCTGTGCGGCGCGCAACCCACCCCAGGGGTCTTTTCATGGTTTTGGGTGTCCCATGGAGACATGAGTTACTGAAATGTAAGGCCCTTAATCAAGACCTTTCTTAAGTTTTTCTAATTCCTCACTGATTATAGACCTGACGAGGTCGGGCAGGCTTGATTCCACCGTGGTCCGTATGTGTTCCTGCAAACGGGACTCGAGTCGGCCGATAAGTTCATCAGCGATTTGTGAAATATCGGCAGGAGACGGGATGGGGGTAGGCCGGGGAGCGGCCGGCTGCGATAGCGTAGACTCCAAAGATTCAACTGAAATCAGCTCAGACTCCAAAGACTCATCCGAAATCAGCTCAGACGCCAAAGATTCATCCGAAATCAGCTCAGACTCAACCCCGGCGGGCGCCAGGATTTCCTCGGCGTCCATAATTGTCTCAACAGTCTTCCGCCGCAAGTCAGCTCTTTTTTCCGTCCCGGGCTCAGTCATACCGAGCTCATCCATGAAATCATCCAGAACGGGTTCCTTCTCTTCATCAAAAACCTTTGTTTCTGCTCTCAGCCCGGTTTTTTTTGCAGGTCCCCCGGATGCGACCGGCTCGAAAAGCATTTCATCTTCTTCCGCCTCATCGCCAAATGCTTCGAACATGTCTTCCTGTTTTGGAGGGTGCTTTTGGGCCTGTTCCCTCATGAAAGGCTGCGCGGCCTTTTTTGCGGGCATTTCCGGTTCCGGTTCCAGGTATGAATCCACATCGAGAATCTCAACGTCCAGGTCCAAATCTTCGTCCTCGTCTATTGGCCTGGAGGGCATCTCGATAATATCCTCCAGTTCGATTATGTCATCGTCCTGGCTCTCAAGTTCGATATCGAGATCCCGCATCGGGTTATGTTGCTCCTCGATTCGCGTCGGTCTCTTCATTAGCGCCTCTCATCCGGGCCCTCACGCCCGCTGCAATGGGAAGAAAACGTATATTCGTCAGTAAAGGAGTCGATTATCACGCAAAAAATTCCCATGTCAAGGAGGGATTGAGGAATTGAAGAATTGAGGGATTGAGGAATCGAGAGATTGACGAATTGAGGGATTGAGGAATACGAACCAAATTCCCACATTCCTCAATTATTAATTTCGTCCCGAGTCCCGCCATCAGATTCCACTGACCAGGACCACTGGGACCCACTTCCCGTCAACGCATTCGCACAGTCCGCCGCGTGCTCCGATATCGACCCCGTCGGGGAATCCGCGGCCCCTGAATTCACAACTGGATTTTTCATGCGCCATCAGAGTACTCCTTATCTTTGCATTCTTGGATTTTTATTTTAGAATTTCGACATTTTCACTAATGATGATAATCATTCGCAGAGTTATTGTCACACGTCCATCTCTGCGTCTGCGCATCCCATGTCTGAGTTTTTATGGGACACATTTGATATCCAGCAGGGGGGTGCCGTCAACGGCGTCGAGGCCGGCGACATCGATTACGGTGCCTTCAATCCCGGTTATCTCAACAGTATCGATGGAGACCGGGTTTGGCCGCTGGGGGCTCCGTGTGGAGAAAACGCCTCGCACTGGGCGTGAGAGATCGCGCCTTGGGTGGACCTGAAGGATGTCGCGTTCGGCAAGGTGCATCCAGTAGACAATAACGATCTTTCGTCCTCTTTCCAGACCGAGCAAGGCGTCCCTGTACTGCTCATCGACAACCAGTTGCCCGCTGACCGCCGACTCGCTCCCCTGTTGTGGCGCTTTGTCCGGATCGGTAATCGGACTCCGAATTACGCCGATAGGCTTCAAGACTATTCCCTGTGCGGCTGCCTCTCGTTTATGTTTTTGTCGCTGAAGTGGAAGGCGGGATTTTCGTTCTTTAGGTTTTTCCATCTCTACTCATTCTCTTTGGACCAGCGCCTCGACGGTCAGCCTGAAATCTTCGGGCAAAAGAGTCGGCAGGCCGGTGAACCGCACGCAAACCATCCTTAATTGAGCCTCTGTGCACAGCTCCATCCCGGGCTTGCTTTCCGTTTCCGAAATTACGGGAGCCCCGGCAAGCCTGTAAACCAGTTGAGAAAAAGTGAGGCTTCGGCTGTTCATCATAGTGATCCCGGTATATATCTCTATTTGATCGTCATAGTGCAAAGATTTGCGGTACTTACACCTGGATTCGATGACCGAGAGATGAAGCTGCCGGTTCATGAACTCACGATAAGGGAAGCCGGCTTTCCTCAGCAAATCTTCACGCGCAAGCTCGAACAGGTGATAATAATTGCCATGATAGACAGCCTGTCCCATATCCAATTCAAAAAACGGGACACGAAGACTTGTTATATGGTAGGAAGTAATTTGACTTTTCGCACGTGCCTGAGCGCCCGGAATTATCTTTTTTTGTAAAGACTCGTTCATTATGAAGTTCCTTGTTACAATAAGTGGAAATGAACGGTTTTTTAATCTTAGATACCAGAGGGGGTTTTATTGGCGATCTTCCCACAGATGAATTCCGGCCGCAAGCGAGATCGTTCCAGACAAAACGATCATCCATTGTCAGTGAAATCCTCCAGCGCCCCCTATTCTCTTAAGATCTACAGAAGTCTTCGCCCTGTGCTCGACCGGATACGGACTCCCGAACCAGCCCCTTTTGTGCCAGATCCGTTCCAGATTGAAGCCCTGAGGGCAATTGAGGCATCAGATGTTCTCGTTACCGCCCCCACCGGCGCAGGCAAAACTTACATTGCAGTTGAAGCCATTGACAGGATTTTTCAAAGGGGTGGGAAGAGTTGGTATGCATCGCCGCTGAAAGCCCTGTCAAACGCAAAGTATCAGGAATTCCGCGAAATCTTTGGCCCTGAAAATGTCGGGATTCTCACCGGAGACAGAAAAGAAAACCTTCATGCGCCGGTAATCGTCGGGACAACCGAAATCCTGCGTAATCAGTTGTATGACATAATGCACCGGGGAGAGAATACCGACATAGACCTGGTTGTTCTGGATGAGGCCCATTACCTTGGTGACGCCGACAGGGGGGTCGTATGGGAGGAAGTGCTCATTTATCTTCCTCCGCGTGTCCGGCTTCTCCTGCTTTCGGCAACGATATTGAATGCTCAGGAAATCTGCAAATGGCTCACCTGGATGCGCAGCTCCGAATGCGAGTGGGTGGCGGCATTTGAGAGGCCTGTGCCGCTTTTCCCGCTCTTCCTTTTCCCGGGTGGAGAGCTTGCTCCGCTCGGAACACGCCGCGGCCTGCTTCCGAGAATCGAAACAATCGATCGCAGATCGCTCCCCCGGAGTGAACTGCCTGAGATCCCCAAAATCCTGGATGTGCTCCGGAATGCCAACCTGCTCCCGGCCATGTTTTTTCTGAAATCGCGGGCCGACTGCGACAAGGCCGTCTCATTCTGCCGGCCGGCCCGAGACTCCCATGGGCGGGAAGATGCCCCAAGATTTCGTGAAAGGCTTGAGCAATTGCTCGAAGTTTATCCTTTTCTCAGGACGCACCAGCACCTTTCCATCCTGAAGAGCTGCCGGGTCGGTTCTCATCATGGCGGGCAGCTTCCGCACTGGAAGCTCTTTCTGGAGAAGATGATGCAGGAAGGCTACCTGGATGCCATCTTCTCTACCTCCACAGTTGCCGCTGGGGTCAATTTCCCGGCGCGAACGGTTGTTATTTTTCAAAGCGACCGGTTCAACGGTAAGGAGTTCGTACCTCTGGGCGCAACCGACCTGCTGCAGATGACGGGCAGGGCAGGACGCCGCGGGATGGACGAAATCGGGTTTGTGCTCGTAGTCCCCGGGCAGCACCAGGACCCGCGGCTGATAAATGACCTGCTGAAATCACCTCCCGACGTGATCCAGAGCCAGATTCGCGTGAATTTCTCGATGATTTTGAACCTGCTGCTGTCCCATACCCCGGAGGAGATTCGCAACCTCTTTGTGTCGTCTTTGGCTACTTTTCAAAACATGAGCAACGACACACGGTCGATGAAGAAGCTCGAAGCAGTCCGGGCTGAACTCGAGCAATGGCGCGATCAGATGGGTTGCGGATCTTTGGATGCGCTGTCCGAAGTTCGGCCGCGGTACTCCAGCGCCGTTGAGCAGTTCCGGAAAATGCGCAAGTCGCTTAGGCGAAAACCCAAATACGGACAACTTATCGATCTGCTCGCTCCCGGCCGAGTCTTCATCAGCCAGAGAGGGACCCATTATATTTGCGTTGCCGGGCCCGACTTCGAGTACAGAAACGTGGAAGCCGTCCGCCTGGCCTATCCGGTCCGGGTGCGGCGCCGGCAGATCAGGACCCACCGGGTGGCGTTCAACCGCGTCAGGGAGTCGAGCGTATTGCTCGATACCATTCCCGACCTGGACGAACGGGAAAAGTGGGAGGGCCTGATCACGAGGGCCGCCGGCGGCGAGTTCAGCCCGGTCGAGCCGGAGGGCCCCGTTTCGCCTCCAGCCGAGTTTGAATCCAGAGACCTGGAGGCATTGGCCGAAAGACTGGCATCCTATCCATGCGAAAAATGCTCCCTTTTCGGCCCTTGCCAGAAAGAAACGGCCCATCCGGTGTCTTCGGCTCTGAGGCGGTACTTTCATTTATTCGCGAAGATGGACTCGACCCAGGAGCAGCTCTGGCGCTCTTTTATCAAGCACTACCGCCTGCTTCAGGCCGAAGGATATGTGGATAAGGACGGGAAGCTGACCGGCGACGGACTGTGGGCATCCAAACTCCGGCTCGACCAGCCGCTGCTCATCTCAGAGGGAATCCGCAAAAGCGTATTTCCGAATGATAAGCCCGAGTTGCTGGCGGCGCTGATCGCTCCTTTCGTGACGGACAGGGACAAGCAGGGAGACGTGCAACTGGCGTCTTTTATCTGGAAATATCCCGATCTGGCCAAGCCTTTTTTCCAGATGTTGAAAAACCTTCAGCGCCTCCGGGAGCGCTTGCAGGCCGAGGGCTTCCACACCCCGCCCCTTCCTTTCTGGGCGCTGGTCACTGTTTATCACTGGGCGCAGGGCCTTTCGTGGGAACAGGTTCGCGAAATTTCCGGGATGGATGAGGGAGACCTAGCAATGATCATATTGCGAACGGCCGACCACCTGCGGCAGATCGAAGCCCTTAATCAAACCCATCCCCGGCTTGCGGCGTCTGCCGAGCAAGCTATTCGCATGCTGCTGCGCGAGCCTGTTCTTACAGCTTGAAAAACTTCTGCGAGAGGATAGAATTCATCGGCGTCCTTTTTAGAGGGCCTTGCTGATCGTCTCCAGTTTCGAAAAGACTTGATGGGTTGCGCTTGGCTCCGCCCGTCCTACGGGTGTTTTCATGGTTTTGGGCGCCTCATTGGGACATGGCTGCGTAAATTATTCAAAAAAAGCTTGACACGAGACATCCGATTAAAATATATGAGGTAGTTCCAAATATTTTCCCCAACAGGAGGCGTCGTAATGGTAAAAAGCCCGTGCATTAACTGTGACCGAGCCAACGAAGACAAGAACAAATGCTTGGATAAGTGTGAAATGCTCAAAGAATACCAGGAAATGATTCTGAAGCAGGGAATCTACGCGACGATGTAGCTACGGGCGTTCAGCCTTTTATGAGCGGCCAGGGGGCCGCTTTTTTTGTCCGAACGCCTTATATTTGAAAGGCAAAGTCAGCCGCAGGCAAGTTTGGAGGATTTGAACTCATGTATGCCATCTTCAGGTCCGGTGGGAGGCAGTACGAAGCCCGTCCCGGGCAAGTAGTCAAAGTGGAAAAGATATCCGGCGAAATCGGGGAAAACGTTACCATCGATGAGGTGCTCCTTTTCTCCGACGGAGAAAAGCTTCAGGTAGGCCGCCCTCTTATAGAAGGCGTCGCGGTTAAGGCCACCATCATCGAGCAGGGGCGGTTGCCCAAGATTGTCATTTTTAAGCACAAACGCCGCAAAGACTATCGGAAAAGACAGGGACACAGGCAGGCTTACACGGCTATGCGCGTGGAAAATATCGGATAAGACGCCGGCCGGGCCGGTGCGATTTCAGGCTGCAAGCGGCTTGGGTATTGGAGGAATGTCATGGCACATAAAAAAGCGGGCGGAAGTTCCCGGAATGGTCGCGACAGCGCAGGCCAGCGCAGGGGCGTAAAAAAATTCGGCGGTGAATTCGTACGCGCCGGCAACATCATAGTCCGCCAATTGGGTACCCAGTTTCATCCCGGGAACAATGTCGGAATGGGCAGAGACTATACTCTTTTCGCGCTTACCGACGGCTTGGTTACATTCGAGTACAAGGACAAGATGCGGCAGAAAATCAGCGTCTATCCGATCGAGGCCCAGCAATAGTGTAGAGCGGGAAGTTTTTGCTCCCTTTGCCGATCTAAAATGTGCTCCCCTCCACTCAAAGGTGAGAGGGGAGTTGTATTTTATAAAGATAAGATGAAATTCATCGACGAAGTGACAATCACAGTTGTGGCAGGTAAGGGCGGGAACGGCTGCGTGGGTTTCCGGCGCGAGAAGTACGTGCCTCGCGGTGGTCCGGATGGGGGTGACGGCGGCGAGGGCGGCAGCGTTGTGCTGGAGGCCTCGGAGCGAAAGCACAGCCTGCTTGACTTTCGATATCGAAACCTTTTCAAGGCCAAGGCTGGAGGAAACGGGTCCGGCCAGAACAAGCGGGGGCGAGGCGGTGAGGATCTTGTCCTGGAGGTGCCGGTTGGTACTGAGGCGAAAGACCCGCGGACAGGTGAAACACTTGCCGATCTGACAGAACCGTCCCAGAGGTGGATAGCAGCCAAGGGGGGGAGGGGCGGGAAGGGAAACGCCCATTTCGTGAGTTCGACTCACCGGACACCTCGTTTCGCCCAGGATGGTGAGCCCGGGGAGCAGCACGACCTGAAACTAGAGCTGAAGCTGATTGCCGACGTCGGCCTGGTGGGGCTTCCCAACGCCGGGAAATCGACACTCGTTTCTGCGGTTTCTGCTGCGCGGCCCAAGATAGCCGAGTACCCGTTTACCACACTTACGCCCAATCTCGGGGTGGTGCAGTACGGCGACATGCCCCCTTTTGTAATAGCGGATGTGCCGGGGCTAATTGTGGGCGCTCATGAGGGCGCCGGCCTGGGAGTCCGGTTTCTGAAACACATCGAAAGGACCAGGCTCCTGGTGCACGTGATCGACCTTTCTCGGATCTCTTCAGACAACCCCCTGGAGCCGTTCAGACAGATCGAACTTGAACTCAAAAGCTATTCGGAAGAACTGCTGAAAAAACCGCGCGTAATCGTTCTGAACAAGATCGATCTGGCGGAAGACAAGCAGGATCTGGACAAAATCGAGAAAAGATACCTTGAACTCGGACTGCCTGTTCTTCTGGTATCTTCCCTGAGAAGGGAAGGTCTTCGGGAGCTTATCCGGCTTCTTACTAAGAAGCTCTCTGAAATGAATGCGAAAAAATAGCGCTTCAGAGGAAATTCAGCCTTATATACTGGAATCACGAAGAAATATAAGGTCTAGATTCATTTATGCTGTGCAAGCTGTTCTTTCTTGATATTTCTCCGTATTCCATTAAAATTGTATGAGTTTTGATATTTTGTGTGCAAGCGAATTATTCTGATTTTTCCTGCGTTGCGGTCTGCTCAAAACGAGCATTATTCTTTTCCAGTCATTATACTGTCTTCGAAACATTTCTATGCTAATCTTATGATTGATCAAATCGAGCGGAAAAATTATATTAAGCAGAGTTTTGCGCCGGAATCCCTTCCTGGCGCAAAAAATGCGATTATTCAAAGGATTGGAATATATGGATTATGATGTTGGAGTTGACATTGGCTCGGTCAGCATTAACTGCGTCATTCTGGATGAAAACCATAAGGTCGTCCTGGAAACTCCTTATCTGAGGCATTTTGGCCTGATCTATGAAGAAACGCACAAGCTCCTGAGCGGTATACTGCGACGAATCGAGGTCGAGAATTCCGGAGCGCTCAGATCGGTGACCTTCACAGGAGTTCACGGAGAGCTGCTTGCCGAAAGGCTCCGCGCCCCATCCGAAGTGGAAACCATCGCCCAGGTGCTGGGAGCCATCCACGTCGTGCCCGGCGTACGCACGATCATTACGGTGGGCGGCCAGGATGCGGCCGTTTTTCAGTTGGCGCACAGCGGGGACGAATGGCGCCTGGAGTCTTTCAACATGAACGGCCCATGCGCGTCGGGAACAGGTTCCTTCATCGACCAGCAGGCCGAACGGCTCGCTCTGTCGATATATGGACCGGATTTTTCGATGGACCAGGAAAAGCTCCAGCAAACCCTCGACGACTTTATCAAACTGGGTCTTGAAAGTACCTACCCCGCTCCGGTTGCCTGCCGCTGCACCGTTTTTACAAAATCGGACATGATCCACCTCCAGAACAAGGGGGAGAGTCTGCCCAACATCATAGCGGGCTTGCATTTCGGCAACGCCGCCAATTACATGAGCACCATTATAGGGAACCGGGAGATATCTGATCCTATTATTTTCATCGGTGGCATGGCTTCTAACCGGCTCCAGGTAAAGGCTTTCGAGCACTATTTCCCCTCTCTCATCGTACCGACCCATCACACTTCAATTGGGGCGCTTGGAGCTTCGCTCCAGGCCCAGAAGCAAAACTGGCGAAATGAGGTGGACCTCTCCGTCCTTATCCGGAAAGATTCCCAGTCCGTTTACAGCTTTCCCAGGGCCGAACGGCTGGAACTGTCGCTTAGCTCTTTTGACTCGCAGAATGGTCTGGCGCCGTGGGCAAGAAAAAAGGGAAAACCGGTGGAGGCCTACCTGGGGGTAGATATAGGCTCGACTACCACGAAATATGCGCTGATAAGCGAGGACGCCAAGATTTTGCACAAGTGTTACGTGCCGACACAGGGAAAACCGATCGAGGTTACCCAGCGGCTTCTGCGTACACTGCAGGAAGAAGTCGGGCAAAAAATCAAGCTCATGGCGATAGCCACGACCGGGTCGGGCCGCAACGTGGTAGGGGATTTTCTCGGCGCGGACCTGATCGTAGACGAGATTACCACCCACGCACGGGGAGCGGTTGAAATCGAACCGGATGTGGACACAATATTCGAAATCGGCGGGCAGGACTCAAAATACATTATGATAGAAAACACCCACCCCCTGGATTTCGACATGAATAAGGTATGCGCGGCCGGGACGGGCAGCTTTCTGCACGAACTGGCTAATAAGATGAAGATCAACATCGTCGGGGAATTCCAGGAAATAGCCCTTTCGTCGAAAAACCCGATTCATCTTGCCGAACGGTGCACGGTTTTCATGGAATCCGACCTGGTGAGCTATCTTCAGAAGGAGGCGGAGCGCCAGGATCTCATTGCCGGGCTTTGCTACGCAATCGTCCACAATTATCTGAACCGGGTGGTGGAAAAACGATACATCGGCAAGCGGGTCATGTTCCTGGGTGGGCCTTCACTGAACAAGGGAATCGTTGCGGCGTTCGAGAAGGTGCTTAAGCGCGAGGTGCTGGTCCCAAGACACCGCGAAGTGATGGGGGCGTTCGGGGCCGCCTTGTCCGTAATGGAACTCTTCAAAAAACAGGGAATGGAACACCGCAGGCGCGATCTCGATCAGCTTGCTTCGATGAAGGTGAACTTTACCGAGAGCATCTGCCATGCGGAGAAGAAGTGCCATAACGAATGCAAGCTCAAGGTCTATAGTTTCGGAGAAAGAAAGAGCGTGTGGGGAGGTGACTGCGGCCGCTATGAGACTCGTGCCGAAGGCGGCCGTGAGACAGACTATTTTCAGGTCAGGCAGGGTCTTTTCGAGCAAGCCCTTGCAGAGGCCGGAAACCTGCTTTCAGAAGCCGAAGCCGGGCGCCAGCCAAAGCCGGTGATAGGCATACCCCTTGCGCTGCACTCCCTTGAGTGGGGCGTTTTCTGGGCGCATCTTTTCTCCGAGCTTGATTTCCCGGTGCTTTTGAGCCCGAAAACTACTAACAAGCTGGCATTCCTGGGGGTGGAAAACGTCGTCTCCGAGGTTTGCTTCCCGGTCAAGGTTTTCCACGGCCATGTCCGTTACCTTATGGATCGGGCCGAATACCTGTTCCTGCCAAATGTTGTGAACGCGCCTGTTCCGCAGCCCGATGAGACAGGATATTTCTGTCCGTTGCTTCAGAGTTCCCAGTTCATGAGCAGGTCTGCGCTCAACATTGCCGACGAGAGGATCATTCGTCCCTCGCTCTATTTGAAGGAGGACCCGGCAAACCTCGTCTATATTTTTGAAAAGGCTTTTCCGGCAAGCCTGAGACCGCGCAGGACCGAGCTGGATAGGGCTATTTTCAAGGCTTTGGCAAGACAAATGGAATTTCGCCGCCAGCTCACTGAGGCCGGCAATCAAATAATCGAGGGCATCGATCCTGCGGAGCCCGTCTGGATCATTACCGGGCGCCCATACAACCTGTATGACGACCGGATGAACCTCCAGCTTGGAAAGCAGCTTGCAAAGCTCGGCATAAAGGCGCTTCCCATGGACCTGGTCAATTCGGATTCCGAAGACATGAGCGACTTTAAGCGAATGTTCTGGGGACTCGGAGCCAGGATCATCAGAACAGCGAAAAGAATCCTTCGCACTCCAAACTGGTATGGCGTGCACCTCACGAATTTCAGTTGCGGGGCCGATTCCTTCATAGAGCATTTTTACCGTCACCTGCTCAGGGAGAAGCCTTCGCTTATCCTTGAACTGGACGAACACAGCGCTGTGGCCGGAATGCTCACCCGAGTGGAGGCCTACCGCAACGTGGTAAAGAATCTTCAGGAAAAGCGGCTGGCCAGAAAACTCGATCCGGATGAGCCGGATACACTGGAAGCGGCCGGGTAAGAAAAGTCAAATGTGAACAGAAAAAAGGTCAACAGTGACGGAAGATGCTTTTCCCGTCCGCTGTTGTTAAGGCGGGACAAGGATAAAATGGCAGTTACCGGCAAGCAGCATTTTGGACGCTTCGGCGACAAGGTCAAACAGTTTGATGTAACCGGCAAGACCCTTCTAATCCCATCCATGGCGCCCTTTGCGTCTCGGTTGCTCGCGGCCGCTTTCCATGCGGTGGGGGTAGACGCCCAGATAATGGAAACCTATAAGGGCCTGGCCCTCGGGAAGGAGTTTACGTCCGGAAAGGAGTGTTTCCCCTGCCAGGTTACGCTTGGCGACATCCTCTATTTTTTACGGAATGAGAAAGATAGGCTGGGACCGGCTTTTTCACCTGATAACTACGTCTATTTTTTGCCGGAAGCTGATGGGCCGTGCCGTTTCGGCATGTACAACAAGATGCAGCGGCTGGTTTTGGACAGGTTCGAAGAGTTTCGGGATGTGCCGATTACCTATCTTTCGACTCGAAACGCCTATTCCACAGTGGCAATCATGCCTGCGGAAGCATCTTCGATATTCCGAAAATTGTGTTATGTAACTATAATTATATCAGATATCCTGGATCGCATCGTATGGCGCGTGCGACCATACGAACTTCGCCCGGGGTTGACCGATTCCTTTTTGGAAAAAGCACTTGAGGCGGTAGCTGCGGAGGTTGAACAAAACGGAGCATCGCTCGAAGTAAAAAGATTTTTCGATATTGTCGAGGACATAGCCTCTACGGCCAGGACATTTATCGATACGCGCCAGCCAAGGCGCCCGCAGGTTGGGATAATCGGGGAGATCTACGTCCGTACGCATCCGGACTCAAATCAGAACATAGTCAGGGTTCTCGAGCGGTTCGGAGCCGAAGTCGTAGTTGCCTCGGTCGCAGAGTGGATAAACTACATTACTTACGACACGGCCAGAGAGCATAAGCGCCACTTGAAGCTGGCTTTACTGAAGCGGGATTTTACATCCGTCAGGGGCATTTTAAACGATTTGATTTCCACAGAAATTGAAAAATATTATCAACTGATGCGCCAAAGCCAGATTTACAGCCACGCGTTGAAGCACCTCGACATCCATGTAGATCACAGGATAGGAACACTCGAAAAGCGGCTGGATCGAGATCGACTGTTCAGCTTTGATGTTGGGACCGAATCGGCCCTGAGCATCGGGGCGGCACTGGAGCAGCTTCACGAAGGATACAACGGCGTTGTAAACGTTTTTCCCTTCACCTGTATGCCCAGCTCAGTGTGCACGGCCATTCTCAAACCGCTTCTAAACAAAATGCGCATGCCTTACATCGATGCGGCTTATGATGGGGCAATTCAGCCCAACCGGGAGATAGCGCTGCGGACATTCGTCTATCAGGCCAAACAGCATCTCGAATCCCGGAGGTCGGGCAATAGAAACGGCAAGGCAGCGAAATGTCATATCAGACCATGATTATTAACGCCATCCACCCCGAAGAGTTTCGAATCGCGGTAGTGGAAGGCCACACACTGGAACATTTCTTCATCGAAACGGCGACACGCGGCAAGGTTGCCGGAAACCTCTACAAGGCAACAATAACGCACATTCAGTCCAGCCTTCAGGCCGCCTTTGTAAATTACGGGGTCGAACGAAACGGTTTTCTTCCCTTCTCTGAAATCCATCCCGAGTATTACGACTCAGAGGTCGAAGACCATGCGAGAATTCAGGATGTAGTACACAATGGCCAGGAAGTCCTGGTTCAGGTGGTCAAGGAAGAGCTGGGCAACAAGGGGGCGCTCCTTACGACATACGTTTCGCTTGCAGGCCGAGACATCGTGCTCATGCCCGGGCAGGACCAGCGCGGGGTATCCCGCAAGATCGAAAACGGGGACAGGCGGGAGCGGATGAAAGAGCTTGCCAGGAGTCTCAAGGTCCCGGAGGAGTTCGGGGTCATTCTGAGGACCGCTGCCGAAAATCGCACTAAGCGCGAAGTCATAAAAGACCTGGACCACCTCATGAAAATCTGGGAGGAAATAAAAAAGCGGGTCCAGGAATCGCCCACCCCATCGCTTATATACAAGGAGCAGGATCTCGCGATTCGGATCATTCGCGACTATTTCGCCACAGGGGTTAAAAGCATCCTTGTCGATGACAGGGAGGTTTATCGAAGGGTAAAAGAATTCCTGGGGATAATCAGCCCGAGGAATCAGAAGTCGGTCAGACTTCACAAAGAAGAAGGCCCGATTTTTGCCAAATACAATCTGGAAGAGCAGATCGCACATATATTCCGCAAAAAGGTGCCGCTAAAATCCGGAGGTTACCTGCTTTTCGATCCAACCGAGGCGCTTGTGTCGATCGATGTGAACTCAGGCCGCACCAGCGCCGAGGGGGCCGTCGAGGAAATGGCCTACAAGGTCAATCTCGAAGCCGCGGTCGAAATACCCCGTCAGTTGAGGCTACGCGATCTCGGCGGCCTGGTGGTGATCGATTTCATTGACATGCGGGAGCAGAGGCATGCGCGCGAAGTCGAACGCCGGCTCAAAGAAGAAATCAAAAAGGACAAAGCGAAGATAACGGTAGGGCGGATCTCCAAGTTCGGCCTACTTGAGATGTCGCGCCAGCACCTTGGGTTGAACATATTGCGCGGCTCCTATAAAGAATGCCAGGTTTGCCAGGGAAGCGGACTTGTGCGGTCAGCCGAGGCAACGGCCCTTGATTATTTCCGCAAAATCTGGCTCACGCTCGTGCAGAAGAGACCCGCGGTGCTCAAAGCCGTGCTGCCTGCCGATGCCGCCAGCTATCTTCTGAATCGAAAGAGGGCCGAGATTTCGAACCTGGAGAACGTGTACAAGGCCAGCATAATAGTGGAGCCTTCCGCGACCGCACTTACCCACGAAGGGTATATCGAAACGACACCGCACGAGCTCCAGACGTAGGGTGGCCCCTATCCGGCTACCCGGTACAGCTCCCAGGCGAGCGGCGAGCTCCCGGCGGCCGGGCCTTTCGAAGGTCGCACTCTTGCAATAGGCGTTTGCAGTATTTAATTTTTTAGAGGTTTAACAGGCATGCCCGGAAAGGGATGTCCACTCAAATTGAGTGTTGATTCTCAAAAGGAATATCGGGCTCCCCAGTCGAGTCATTTATCCTTCTTGAGCAGGGCTTCAAGACCAGCGAACGGTTTAAATGTCGTTGTCGGATTCCGGTTCTCATCAGGCGCCAGTTCACCGTAGTGCTCTGAGTTAAGCCCCCGCGAGTGCTCGTTATCATGGCAGAAGAGGCACAACAGCTCCCAGTTGCTGCCGTCCGGGGGATTGTTGTCGTGGTTGTGGTCTTTGTGATGAACAGTGAGCTCTCGCAGCCGTTTTCCTGAAAATTCGCGACCACACCGCCCACAGATACTGGGAAACAGTTTGAGCGCCTTCTCCCTATAGGTTTTCTCCCGCTGCTCTCGATTCCGCCTGGCCTCTGCAACTATCTGGTCCACCTTTCCGGGCATTATTTTTATCCTTTCTTTGAAGCTGTTCCTAATTCTGAAGCGCCAATGGGATAAAAGACAGCGCTACCTTCAAGACTGCCGAAGGTGTCGGAATTATACACGTTTGTGCAATCTTATCCAATTGTGATCAGGCCGCTCCGCTGCATTTTCCTTCCAAACGGACTCGCCAACGTCGGGGCATTGATATTCGGCGAATATTCATGCCGCTGCCGGGAATTCATTTTGATTTCCTTCCGTTGTGATTTGGGCTATTGAATGACACTTCCAATAGGATCGGAAAGGAGCCTTATGAAAAAAACCCTGACAGCTCTTCTGTTCATCTGTTTGGCAGCGGCTTTGGCCTATGGGGGCGCCAGCTACTGGGTAGGTGGGCAGGCGCAAAAACAACACGACCTGTTGATCGCGCAAATCAACCGCGCCAACTACCTCGACGTTTCGAGCAAAAGCTACCAGCGCGGCATTTTCAGCTCCACTGCGTCGACCAACGTTACCGTTACCCCACGGGAGGGCGGAGATTCGATCAACTTCAGCATAACCAGCTCCATCCATCATGGGCCGTTTGTATTCCTGGAAAGCCCGCACCTCAAAGGGAGCCTGCAGCCGGTTGTGGCGGTAATCCGAACACGGCTGGCACCGGGCGATTGCTCCGATCAGTTAAAGAAAGTGCTGCAAAAAATACCCGAGCTTGAATCTTCAGAGATCCTGACAGTCATTTTCTATGACGGTCGCGGAGAGTCATATTTTGATGTCCCTTCCTTCCGAAAAACGCTTTCTACCGATGAAGGAGGAGAAGTGGACGTGGACTGGGGCGGTTTCACCGCCAAATCGAAATTCGACACCTCGCTTGGAGAAGTTTCCGGGTCTTACAGCGCGCCATCCCTGAAGATGACGGAGAAAAGCCAGACGCTGCTGGCAAAAGATATCCAGTGCGATTTCAATTCGCATCCAGGCATAAAGGGGATATCGGTTGGATCTATGGCCATTTCAATCGGTAATATCGATGTTGCCGAAGAAGGAAGTCCGCCTTTCAATCTGAGCTCCTTCGGGATGCAGGGAGAGTCAGGGGTTTCCGGCCAGACGATTAACGCCACCCTTCGGCTCAATTTTGACAAGCTCAGCGCAGCCAACCAGGGTGTGGGACCTTTCGCGATAGAGTTCGAGGCTCGGAAGCTTGACGCGGATGTCCTTTCCCGCTTTGAGCGCCTTGTGCCGAAATTCCGAAAAAGAGATGCCGGGCAGGCTGAGGGCGCGAACGAGGCCATGGACGTTTTAGTTAGAGATATCCTTGGCGATCTGCTCACAAAGTCACCGGAGTTCGAAATAAAGCAGTTAAAAATCAGAACGGACAAAGGAGATATGAGCGGCAGGGCCAGTCTGGCTTTTGCCGGCTCCGGGGAAAACCTTGCCGGAAACATCCTGGCTCTTCTCAGCAGTATCGACGCAAGCGCGGACCTTAAGGTCTCAGAGGCCCTGTTTATCCTGATAGCCGAAAATGCGCTTCGTGACAGCTCGGCGCAGCATCCGGAAGAAGCGGCAAAGTCGAGCGCCAGTGGGCTTATCCAGCAACTTATGGCGGCAAACATCATGTTGCGGGAAGATGGCGCGTTCAAATCGAGCGCAACCTACAAGCACGGCATTCTAACCGTCAATGGACACAAGCTGGATCTATCCCACCTGCGCTGAAGCCAGCCTCCGGCTTTAGAATGTCCAACCGGGTCCAAACTTAGAATCACAACAAAAAAGGCGGCACGTTAGTGCCGCCTTCTGAACCGGGGAATGGTTTTCTACCGAATTAAACAGTCTGGAGCAGCTTGAGTACGTTCTGCGGCTGGGAGTTGGCCTGCGC